>OJJU01000689.1_pt1 | contig 12104 bp, 4 predicted proteins | sample 1596141 | NCBI WGS metagenome assembly OJJU01 (sample SAMEA4350150, study PRJEB24818) | metagenome | biome: human; feature: gut; material: faeces | place: Denmark | collected 2013-09
CTCAAGAGTCATCTTGAATCGGGCTGTTGTCCAGCCTTCCTTCAGAGCTACAGTGCCATCGCAACTCTCGGCATCACCGCCCCAACCGTTCTGAACAGTCATCTTGATGTTTCCTGACTTGGTTGACTTAATCTCTACATCAACAGCATAATTACCTGGAGTGAGAGCCGCACTGGAAACACAGAAGAACTGAGACCAGTCGCCTGTTGGCACAAAGTGAATAGAACCATTAATGACATCAGGAGCACAGCCCATCTGATAGTAAGGGAATGGACCATCCTGATAAGTCTGATGTTTTACCTCCTGCTCCACCTCCATGGCAGGTGACTCATACTGACCGATAGTGACAGACTGCAGATCAAGTGTACCATCAAAAGTCTCAGGCAACAGGACGAAATCATAGTTTCCACCCTGGATGTCATTAAGAGCAACCTCGGCATCAACCCATTCGTTAGCCTTAACGGTAAACTTCTGAGTGATTTTCTGAGCTTCAGCACCCCAACCATTCTGTGCGGTGAATGAAATCTTACCATCCTTGGTTGACTTGATATGCAAGATAGCAACATAGTTGCCAGCCTTCATACTACAACCCGTCATGCAGAAGAACTGCGACCAGTCGCCTGTTGGCACAAAGTGAATAGAACCATTAATGACATCAGGAGCACAGCCCATCTGATAGAAAGGGAATTTACCATCCTGATAAGTCTGACGAGAAAGTTCCGTAAAAGTCTTCTGACTAGGATCTACATCCAGTTCCTTGTCTGCAATAAGTTTCTCAAGCCATTTTCTAGGCTGCTGAGCATGCCAGGCAAGCGTATGACCATAAACTGTTAACCCTGCATCCTCTGCTGCGGAAACAAAAGAAGATACCTTACTGAAATCCATCACACCCTGGTCGTTGACACAGGAAGCCATCTTCATGGCATTGCCTGCAACAATCTCATCAAAGTTATGGGCTGCAAGACGGAAGAGAGGACCCTGCTGGTTGAACTCGTCCACGCCAAGTGCAGCACTTACCTTAAAGCCAGGATGAGCATTACGATCCAGATACTCCTTCAATGGCGCATAGTCGTTGAGGTACTCATACTGAGCGATGGTCTGAGGCTTCTCTACGTCATAATTCCAGTCATCCCAGTCTGCACAGCTGCCCAAAACAAATGGGCAGACCAGTGCAGATATAATATATTTATTTACTTTCATACTACTAAATTCATTTTCATTAGTTTGTTACGAAATTACTTCCATGACTCAAGCTTGTTGCCACGACTCATCATAGACATCACATAGTCGGCAGAGATGTTCCATGTTTTCTCGTGCTCTACATCACCAGCATTGGTCACTACAGTAGCATTAAACTTAATCTTCAGACAATCAGCCATGCGGTTCTTGTCGCTGAAATCCTGAATGCCACGAGGAGCAAAAGTACCAGTACCGATCTCCTTGCCATCCTGAAGAACCTTACAGTTTTCACCATTGAATGCCAGAGTAATGGTCAACTCCTTCGATGCATCAATCTGGCTCCAGCTATCCGTTTTGTCATCATGCTTCCACTCCTTTACAGGATAAGAGCAAGTGATGGAAGATGTGTTGAAATCTACAGTTGAAACCACATCCAAGTCATCCTCATTCTTGTGAGTGATGGTCTTCAAATCCTGGATATTGGTAGTTCCTGTCTTGCAATACATACCTGAGTACTGATTCTTGTACTTCACACAGATCATCTGATAGTTCTTCTTTTCAAGGATAGAATCACCAGTGAGGGAAGAAACAAGTCTTACTGGCAACACATAGTGAGTAGTAGCAGCCTTCGGATCGTTGAAGAAGGCATCAGTAAGATGCACTGTTGTACCACCAATGATTTTTCCCTTAGGGATAGTCAGGGTGTTAGGATCCTCCAGAGTATAGTAGGATGAAGGGAGCACCTCCATACCACTACCTTCCTCGAGAAGAGATGGATCTATCTGATAGCTGATCTTGCAATCCTTGGTATTCTTGTAGCCACCACCCCAAGTTGCCTGCAGCTTGAACTGATGAGCATTGTCGTCGGTATTTACCGCATCATCGTCATTGCCGAGGGTGATAACGCGGATAGGTGCCTGCATAGCGAAATATACAGATATCTTACCGTTGTTGCCACCATTGGCTGTTCCTCCCTGAAGACTATCTTCCCAATCTCCGTTTGAACAAGAGGTAGAAAGACCAGCTACCAAGGCAAGTCCCATGATTGCAGTTCCTATTTTTCTGAATGTTTTATTCATATTCTTCATTTTTTCTTGTTATTACCAAATGTTGTTCTTTTTACCATCCAGCGTTCTGAACGAGTGATGGGAAATTAAGAATCTGGTCGTATGGTATAGGACCATAGAAGGCATCCTTCTTGAAATTACGTGTTTCCACTGAGATTGGAGTATATTTCTTGCCTGCCTCTTCGTTGGTGATGCTCATACCCTTTGCCTCCTCTGTGAGGTTTGCCTTCCAGCGACGCAGATCCCAGAAGCGGAAGCCTTCGAAGCAAAGCTCGATGCGGCGCTCGTTTCTAATCAAGTCACGCATCTTTTCCTTGCTCTGTGCACACTCTTCCAGGTATGGATCTTCACCAGACTCTCCCAAGCCTGCACGCTCACGGATTGCCTTGATGACATCGTAGGCTGAGTAACCTGTACCACCCTTAGGGCCATAAGCCTCATTGGCTGCCTCGGCATAATCCAGATAAAGCTCTGTGTAACGGATGCGGGCTGTATAATGATAAGCCTTGCCGTTAACCGTAGGATCCAGGTTGATGTCCTGACGGAGGAGCTTCTTCATATAGTAACCTGTGCGGGTTGACTTGGAAACGTCCTTGTTGAGACCATCGAGATTGTCTGCGTTGTCTGCCTGTGTATTGATGACAGCATTTCCTGAACCGGCTGTCTGTCCATTATAGATAATGTACTTAGCCAAACGTGGGTCACGGTTTGCGTATGGATTAGCTGGGTCATATTCGCTATTGGCATCTGTAATAGGATAACCGTTGGCTGCAGGGAATGCATCTACAAGATTCTGGGTTGGATTGATACGACCCTGACCATAGATTGATGGTGGATAGTACTTGGTCTCCAAATCATTGCTCTCGCTCTTCTCTGTACGCCAGAGTACTTCCTTAGGACATTCTGCCGCTGTAAGATCCTTCATGTTTGGGTCTGCATACCACTCCAAACCATTTGTATCAATGCCTGAGATGCCACCATTGAGGTCGAGCACTGCCTTGGCATATTTGGCAGCCTGCTCATAGGTTACGCCGCTGCCACTGGCAAAGGCTGGAGATGCAGCCATCAATGTAGCCTGTGCAAGAACGGCACGAGCGATACGACCACTTAAGCGTCCGGCGAAGTTGGAACCAAGTACACGATTGTAAGTAGCCTTTGTTACCGTATATGATTTGCCGAGGCAGCTGACGGTCATCGTCTCGTTATCGGTATCCTTGTAGTCAACAGGGAGTACACGTACAGCCTCTTCTGCATCCGCAATGAGCTGCTTCATGCAGTCGGCATAAGAAGCACGCACCTCCAGGGAATTGAAATCTGAGCTTACATCAGTTGGCTCAAGAATATTAGGCACACCGAGGAGTGTTCCATTGGCAAAACCACCATGGGCACGGAGCAGATAATACATGAAGATAGCTCTCAAACCCTTGGCCTCGCCGATATAACGCTGCTCATACATGGCACGCACAGCCTCATCGCTGTTCCAGTTAACCTTATCCACATTGGCGAGGAAGAGGTTGATATACTGGATGGCTGCACGACAGTCACGCCAGGCTTCCACCGGGTTGCTGTTTGATGTCCAGCTATCTACGCCAGTCATCTTGCGGTAGCTGTCGGTAGCGTCGTTACTCACGGCATCGTCTGTAGCGACATCATTGAATGAGTAAGAGCCGTTTGGCAGACGGGTATAGGCGTTGCCAAGCACACCATCAGCATAGTCAGGATGGTCGTACATATACTCGAAACCCAGATGGTTTTCGATGGCAGGCTCGAACATATCGTCGCAGCTTGTCAGTCCTATCGAAAGAGCCAGTCCGAGCACCACTCCACCAATTTTATATTTTGATAGTAAGTTGTTCATCACTTTTGTCATTTTCGTTATCTTAATTTTCAATATTAGAACTCAACCTTTGCACCGATGGTGAAACTGCGGGTTTGAGGAGCAGAATCTACATTGCGTTCCATCTGCTTGCGCTCACCGGCTATCGTCAGGAGGCTGCTGCCATTAACATATACCTGCAAGCCCTTCACCAAACTGTTGTCTCCGAAGAGTGTCTTGTTGAAGTCGTAGGTAAGCTGCACGCGGCTCAAGTCGATGCGGTCGGTTGAATACATCCAGTAGTCGGAAGCATTGAAGTTGTTGTCACCACTCTGTGTTGTCAGACGAGGATAGGTGATAGACTCTCCGTTCTTGTATTTATTCTCTGTCCAGGCACCGAGTACCACATCACTGTACTTACGCTCACCGTAAACCCAGTTGTAGGTATCGTCCTTGATAGCATTGCCACCAAACTGACCTGTCAACATGGCGAAGAGAGTGAAGTTCTTGTACTTCAAGGTAAGATTCATACCACCGGTGAACTTGGCGCTCCAGCGACCGATAACCACGCGGTCCTTGCTGTCGATGACACCATCACCATTCTGGTCCTTGTATCTCAAATCACCTGGCTTCAAAGTACCGAAAGAACTCTTGACCTTATCATTGTCAATTTCTTCCTGACTGTTGTAGTAGCCTAAGCACTCATATCCCCAAAGGGCATCAATGAGCTTGCCTTCTGTACGCATGTAGTCATACTCAACATTCTCTGCAACCTTCAGGTTCTTTGAACTGTTGGTCTGTCCGAATGCCTGGATGCCATATTCGAAGTCTCCCACCTTGTCGTTGTAACCGAGAGAGAAGTCAACACCTGTGCGGCGGTTCTTGCCGTAGTTGATGTATGGCACGAATGTAGATACAGGCCAGTAGGTATGCATATAGCTTGGATAGATGTAATCTGGCTGAGCGAGCAAGCCATCAGTCACCGTGTTGTAGTAGTTCACGGCAAAGCTGAGTCGGTTGCCGAACAAGGCACCATTCAAACCTACATTGAATTCCTTGCGCTTGATGAAGCCCAGCTTGTCGTTACCACCACGCTGAGAGTCGGAAGTCTGGATGCTGTTGTTGGCGTCAGACCATCCCCACCATGTACCGGTAGCCGTGAAGATATTCTCATACATGAAGTACTCTTTGATATCAAGATCCTGGTTCAAGACGGTATAACCTGCAGTAAGACGGAGGTCATTGAGCCAGTTTACATCCTTCAGGAAATTCTCTTCCGAGAGTCTCCAGCCGAGAGTTGCCGATGGAGAGATGGCATTGCGGTTGCCCTCTGCAAGCTTGGCCGAATGTACCACATTGGCTGCCAAGTCGGCATAGTACTTATGTGCATAGTTGTATGACACGAGAAGTCCCAGGTTGGCATTGCTTACCTTGTGGTACTCACCGCTGATGGTCTGCTGATAACCATTGGCGAGCAAGGTGGCATTGACATTGTGATTGCCGAAGGAGTTAACGTAGTCAAACTGTCCGGTCCAGGCAAGCGTCTGGCGCTCTGCTGAGTTGCTGGAGTTCAGCGTTCCCGTATGCTTATCCTCACCATACTGAGTGACGGAACCGATAATCTGCTTGCCGTCAAACTGTGTCCAGTTGACACCGAAGGCTGCATAGCTGTCGTTCAAGGATGTTGTGTATGACGTAGAATAGTCAACAGCAAACATGGTCTTGAAGCTCAATCCCTTGAGCACAGAAGAAAGGTCAAACTTGACACCAGTATCAAACTGCATCTGGCGGGATGTCCAGGTGTTGTAGCCTGCTGCATACATATCTGCGAAGGCATTGGTCTGGTCTTCCTGTGTAGCACCCAGGAAATACTGTCCGGCTGGCAATCCCACAGGATTGGTGATGATATTTCTTGAGTTATTGATGAGAGCCAGAGAATTGGCATCCATCGGGTCAAGATAAGACAGCGGGATGAATGGAGCCACACGGTTAGGGCGCAATGTAGAAGCTGCCTTCCAGAATTCGCTGTTTGAACCATGCTGGTTATAATAGGTAGCGTTGGCATTCACCCAACCAGAAGCCCAGTCAGCAAGCTGGAGGTCGATGTTACCACGTACGTTCAGGCGGTCGGTATAGTTGTTCTTTCCTTCACCGAAATTGAAGAAATCGCCCTCGCGGTAGTAGCTTACGTTGGTATAGAACTGTGCAAACTTACCACCACCTTCGAACTCAGCCGTCACATCGTAGCGAGACTTGGTCTTCTTGAGATAATCAGAATTATAGAACTGCTGGTTTGGATAACGGTAAGGATTGGTACCTGCAGCCGTGTTATAGATGTCTTCAGCTGAATATTTAGCAGAAAGACCATCGTTGGCAAGTGCCTGATTGTAAAGCGTCATATACTGCGCACCATCGAGGTAGGTAGGATAAGACTTCGCTACACTCATCTGATAGTTGGCACGGGCTGTAATCTTCAGCGGTTCAATCTTACCACGCTTTGTTGTGATGAGGATAACACCCTTTGCAGCACGGCTACCGTAGAGAACAACGGCAGAAGCACCCTTGAGGAAGGTAATGTCTTCAATCTCCGTTGGCAAAACATTGTTTGCATCACGTGGCACACCGTCAATCAGCACGAGTGCATCACCCTGATTCCATAGCGACCCGTTATAACCTGCAGCCAAAGCCTGCATATTGTCGAGGCTATAGGTATTGTAGTTCTTCTCCAGCAGATTCTTCACCTTGACCGTGCTGACAGGAGTGATTACATCACGGGCATCCGCCTTGCGGAATGCCACGTTGATGGTGTCTGCTTCTGTGGCATCCTGTGCCATCACTCCTTGTGCAGAGAGAGCGAAGAGGGAAACCGGAAGAATGGCTTTATATCTTGAAATTATGTTGCTCATAATTTTTTCTTCTTTATTCTTTTAATTGTTTTCTTGATTCACACTCTATTACCAACCTGGATTCTGGAACATCTCAGGATAGATACTGGTGTCTTTCTTCTTCAAAGGCATCCACCAGTGCTTGCTTGTGAAGTGGCGGGTAAGAATGGTCTTCTCCTTGAAACCGGAAACCTCGGTGTTCTGTGGATTCTTTGGATCAAACTTGCCTGCACGTACAAACTCCTGCGATGTCTTGATGTTGTAAGGTGCCTTGTCGAGAAGCAACCAGCGACGCAAGTCATTGAAACGGTGACCTTCGAAAGCAAGCTCTACGGCACGCTCGCGGCGAACTTCATCCATGAACTTGTCCTTGTTGCCTGTAAACTTGGCTGCTACGTCTGCTACTCCGGCACGCTCGCGAATCTTGTTCACTGCATCGAGAGCTGTGAGTGAGCACTTGGCAGAAGCGGTGGCTCCACCTACGGCTGCGCAAGCCTCGGCATACATCAGGTAACAGTCGGCAAGACGCAGGTAAGGCACATCAATGTACAACTTGTTATAAGTACTACCCATATCATAGTTGTTGGCGATCATAGGAATGAACTTATAGAGCAGGTAACCAGTGCGGCTCTCGTTGATATCGTCACGGTAAGTACCACCTGTATAGAGGTTGGCATATCGGTTGGCATCCGGTTTGATGACTCCCTCTACCACCTTTACTCCATCATATACGATGTCGTGATAGAAACGTGGGTCACGGTTCTTCCAAGGATGGGTTGGGTCGAAACCAGACTCTGGGTCATCGAGAGGAAGACCATTCTTCATACCATAATAGTTTACGTAGTTGGCTGTAGGCTGTGAGAAAATCTGACCACCTGTAAGAATCTGACCGCCAAACTCGGTGAACACTCCGAAGTGAGAGTTATGCCATGCATCGGCTGGAATATCACGGAGAATATTCTCGGTAGAACCTGGAGGAAGCATGTTCTTGTTCCAGGTATAGAACAGATCTGAGTAATCAGCAAAATCCACGAGCTTGTACTGGGTCTGTCCTGTCTCAACAAGAGTAAGGAGTTCGCCAAGTGCCTCGGCAGCTTTCTGTGCATAGTTGGTATCGTAATCGTAGGTGCTGGCATTGCCGTTTACATTCATCTTGGCATCGCAGTTCTTCACCAGTGGAGAAGCTGCCCACAAGAGTGATTTGCCTTCATAGGCAAGTGCGGTAATCTTGTTGATGCGGAAGCCATTCTTGCCTAATGTATTGCGACCAACAGAAGACTTATCCCAGTCGATAGGCAGAAGCTCTGCAGCCTCACGGAAGTCTTTAGCAGCCTTCTCGGCACATGCCTGGCAGCTTTCACGAGGAAGAGTCATTGGCTGGTCAGCAGCTATGGTATGATCAATATATGGCAGACCACCGAAATACTGCATCAGCTGGAAATGAAGCCATCCACGGAAGAAGAGCAACTGACCCTTGATGGTATTCTTCTCCTCCTGGGTGGCAGCCGTCATCAGGTCCATATTCTCCAGACCCAGATTTGCCTTACGGATGCCATACCATGCAGCCTTCCAAAGACCACGAGAAAAACGATAATTATTACCAGCATCGTTTGGATCCAAAAAACTTGACCCCTGGTCCATGAAGCATGCGCCCCATCCGTCAAACTCTTTCTGCCAGCCCCAGAAGTCACCCTGGTCAACCTTGTAGCCCATGAGGTAGTCGATACCCACAGCCTGGATATCATCCTCACCCCAGTTCCAGCACGTTGTCCAGTAACTCTTGGAGAAGTCAGGAATACAGAGATAAAGCTCCTCTGTAAAGCCCTGGAAATTCTTGAAATTCTTGAAAGCAGCCTCTGGAGATACATCCGATTCTGGTGACTTGTCAAGATAGTCTGTACAGCTGGTAGTCAGGGCGAGAGAACATCCCAATGCCAACGCCAGGCAGGCAGACTTATATTTAGAAATTATTCTTGTCATAATAAATAATGTGTTATATTAACGCTGTTTACAACTCTAACTTGATACCGAAGTTGATACGCTTCATTGTAGGGTATGCACCCTGAGAAGCAAGACCAGTACCGGCGAAGTTCGACTCACGGTCGTCAGGCATATCAGTCCAGAGGAAGAGGTTGTTACCATTTACATAAACCTTCAACATCGAGAGACCGAGACTCTTGATCCAGCCGCCATTCCAGGTATAAGCTACCTCCAGGTTCTTCAAGCGACAGAACGAACCATCGTAGAGGAAGCGGGTACCCTCATAGTAACTTGGAGTAGAGTTCATACGGAGTGAAGGAATACCGTTTGGAGTTGATGGTGACCAGTAAGCGCCCTCCTTGAACACCGTGTGAGTGTGTGGCTTAGGCAGTGAGTTGAATGCTACATAGCGGCTCACGTTGTTTACGCCATAGAACTGCGCATAGATGCTGAATCCCTTGTAGTCAATACCGATAGTGGCATTGTAGGTATTCTGAGGAGTACCTGTAAAGCCATAAGGCGCACTATCATTGGTATCAATCACACCGTCACCATTGAAGTCGGTGATGATATACTGACCTGGCAACTTCTGGTTGTCGTTGGTATTGTGAGGAGTCATGGCGATGACATCATCCCAAGACTGTGCTGTACCATTGTCGAGATAGCTCTTGCCCTGTCCGATGGAGAATCCCACGTTCTTCAGATATGAAGGAAGCATCACTGGGTCGTCATGCTCGGTAACCACATTCTTGGCATGCGTCATGTTCATATTGGCATAGGCATGGATACCGTTGGCAAAATCATACTGCAGTCGAACTTCAAGCTCATAACCTGTGGTCTTGGTTCTACCCTTGTTCAGGTAAGGAGCAGAAGCACCGAAATAGGAAGGCACCGAACGGCTGTTACCGGCAATCATGATGTCGGAACGCTTCTCATTGAAAAATTCAAGCGAACCGGCTACGAGACCACCGAGGAAAGCATAGTCGATACCGAAATTCTGTTTGATGGCCTTCTCCCAATGGATATCTGGGTTACCAACCTTCGATTCCTTATACCAGGTGTAAATGGATTCGTTGTTTGGGTTGGTTGAATCAAGATGGGTCTTGCCACCGTAAGCCCAAGTGGTCTGGTAGAGCCAGCGTTCCCATACATTATCCTCACCAATCTCTCCATAAGAGTAGCGGAACTTGAGGATATCAACCAGGTTTCTGCCGAATACCTTTGTTTCTGTCACTGGCTTGAACCATTTCTCGTTGGCTACGTTCCAACCGATAGCACCTGAATTGAAGAAGGCGAAACGATTGTCCTTGGAGAACTTCTCCGAACCGTTGTAGGCACCGTTATACTCGAACATGTAGCGATCGTCATAATTATAGGTGGTACGGAATGCCCAGTCCTCACGGTAGTTGGTAAACTGAGAACCTGTAGCACGCTCTGAGCGGTTGAACACGCCCATGGCGGTTACATCGTGCTTGCCGAACTTGCGTCCCCAATAGAGCTGTGCCTGATAGAAGAGGTTACGCTGGGTAAGATCGTTGTTGAGCTTACCTGCATCAGTCTTCCATGCGATGGTCTCCACAAAATCAAAGTTATTTTTACCGCCTGGCTTCTCCTTATAGGTTACCACACCCGTTACAGGGTCGATATACTTATACTGGGCTGCATGGTTGAGGTCGTCGATACCTCGGCTTGCCTCCACAAACACGTTATCCCAAGATACGATGGCAGATGCCTTCAATCCCTTAGTAATAAAGGAAAGATCCTGTTCGAGCGTAAAGTCGGTGTTGATACGGGTTGTGGTGGTTGACTGCTCACCATGAAGTGCAAGCTGGGTCACAGAGTTAGGAGAGCCTTGCTCATCTTTAGGGAAATAGCCCCATACACCATCGCTATACTGTGGCAGGAAGGTATCATGAGGTGCTGAGTAAGCTGCCTGCCAGAGCTGGGTCTCTGCCCATGAACCTTTCTCCAAACCATAAGGTGACTTGCGGATACCATGGCTACCCGAAAGGTTTGCCTTCAGCGTGGTAGTCTTGGTGAGCTGGAAGTCGAGATTGGAACGAACGTTGATACGGTTGAATCCGTAACCACTGGTATAACCACGATTGTTATTCCACTCGCGGAAGAGGTCACCCTCGTGCTGATAGTCGATGGCTGCATAATACTTCACTGCCTTGGTACCACCAGCGATATTCACATTGGCATTGTAAGACATGGCGTAGTCCTTGAAGAGTTCCTTCTGCCAATCTACATCAGGATAACGCTCGCTCATCAGGAATCCGGTCTCCGGATCAATACTGCCTGCAGGAGCATTATATTTGTTGATGAAGTCGGTAGAGCGGATGTCACCCCAGCTTGAAGGTGAGAGTCCCAACTCATGCTTGATTGCCTGGTTCACATAATAGAGCGCATCGGCAGAACCGTAGGTCTCAGGCAACTTAGACACCAGCTTGATAGCAGAGCTTGCACTGGCAGAAATCTTGGCCTTGCCTTCTGTACCACGCTTGGTGGTAATCAGGATAACACCATTCGCACCCTTCACACCATATACGGCGGTGGCAGAAGCATCCTTCAATACAGAGATAGACTGTACGGAATGGATATCCACACTCGACATAGGGCGCTCGATACCATCCACAAGAATGAGAGGGTCGGAAGAGTTCCAGGAGCTCACACCACGAATCACAATCTTAGGATCCTCATCACCAGGCATACCTGATGAAGATGATGTAATCACACCAGGCAGATTACCTGTCAGGGCAGAACCAATATCAGATACACCACCTGCGCGTTCCAGCACCTTACCTGTGGTCTGGGTAATGGCACCTACGACAGATGCCTTCTTTTGCTGACCATAACCAACGACTACAACTTCGCCGATGGCGTTGTCGTCTTCGAGGGTAAGTTTGAACTCTCTCTTCGTACCAATCTTTACTTCCTTGGTCTTCATACCTACGTATGTAAATACGAGGATAGAATTCTCTGAAGGAACACTGATACTGAAATTACCATCTAAGTCGGTGACAGCACCGACACCGGGATTTCCCTTTACTTTTACAGTGGCACCTATCAGAGGCTCACCTGTACCGTCAACAAGATTACCCTTGACCTGGATCTTCTGTGCCTGAGCATTCAGGCTGCAGAAAGCTCCCACCAAGCATAAGGCTGCTGTCCGTT
>OJJU01000695.1_pt1 | contig 12026 bp, 9 predicted proteins | sample 1596141 | NCBI WGS metagenome assembly OJJU01 (sample SAMEA4350150, study PRJEB24818) | metagenome | biome: human; feature: gut; material: faeces | place: Denmark | collected 2013-09
GCTCAGGCATCATCATCTGTTAACACAGGTTCAAGCAGCGGTTCATACGGCAGCGGCGCTTACAGCGGAACACTCGGTTATCCAACAAGTTCTCGCAGAGTATCGGCAGGCTACCCTAACTATTCAAGCGGTCGTTACCACGGTGGCGTTGACTTCCCTGTTTCATCGGGTTCACCTGTTCATGCTGCTGCATCAGGCACGGTAATTATCGCAAAAAACCTCAATTACAGCTACGGTCACTATCTTGTAATCGACCACGGCAACGGACTTTCAACCCTTTATGCACACAACACCACACTTCTTGTAGGTGTAGGCTCACATGTAACAAAAGGTCAGGTTATCGCACGAAGCGGTTCAACCGGCAATTCAACAGGTCCGCACTGTCACTTTGAGGTGCGTGTAAACGGTACAAGAGTTAACCCGTTCAACTATTTATAACAGCAAATTCCAAGACTCTCCTTTTTATTAAGGAGAGTTTTTTGCTGTTTCGTTCCCGTTTTTTTAATATAATGTAAAAAATATGAAAAATACATAATTTACCTTTTACTTATAATAATAATTGTGGTAAAATTATTATGTAGATTTTTACGGAGGTGCAAAATATGAAGAAGTATACAAAAAAACTCATTTCTGTTTTAATGAGTGCGTGCTTAATATGCACAAGTGCGGCAATTTGCACACCCGTGGGAGCAAACACTGCAAAAGCCGTAACCAAATCTCAGGAACAGCGAAAAGAAGAACTTGAAAAGAAACTTGAGGAAACAAACAAAAAGCTGAAAGAACTCGGCAAAGAAAAACAGGACACACAGGAATATCTTAATGTTATTGACACAAAGCTGGACACGCTGAAAGAACAATATTCCATCACTCTTTACGATGTTAATCAAACAGAAAACAGAGTTAACCAAACAGAAAAAAACATTCAAACAAATACAAAGACTTTGGCTGACATCGAATCCGACCTCAAAACAATGACAGCAAACACACAGCAGCTTGAAAGCGACTATACGGAAGTTCAACAAAAATACTGTCAAAGAATGAGAGCGATATACATCAGCGGCGAAACAGAAAGTGTGCTTTCATTTTTGCTTTCGGCTGACGGAATAGAAAACTTTTTGACAAGACTTGAAATGGTTGCCGCCGTATCAAGAAAAGACGGCAAACTTATGCAGGATGTTAATGCCAAAATTACCGAACTTCAAGAATCACAAAAAAGGCTCAACAAAAAGCAAGAAGAACTTAACAAAACACAAAAGGTGCTTAAATCCGATACGGAAAGTTTAAAAATTCAACAAGTATCGCTAAACCAAAAAGAAGCCGAAATGAAAAAGAAAAAAACGGCTATGGAAAAACAGCAAACAGAAGCAAACACCGTTCTTCAACAAATCAACGACAAAACAAAGGAATATTCAGAGCTTCATGATATGACGCAGGAAGAGATTGACCAAATCGACAGCGACATTCAGGCAGCCATCAAAAAATATCAAAACAAGCAAACAACCACTAAAAAGGCTACAACGAAAAAGCATACCACAACGAAAAAGCCAACCACAACAAAAAAGCCAACCACAACCAAGCATAGCACAACTAAGCATACCACGACAAAGAAAAACGAAACAACCACAAAGGTAACAACCACAGAGGAAGAAACAGAAGAAGCAACCGAGGATATAGGTTCAGAATTTATCAATATGACCTATCCGTGCCCTGATTACACAAGAATCACCTGTGCATACGGTGCATATAGGGGTCATACCGGATGCGACTTTTCAACAGGCGGCACAACAGGTCACAAGATTGTTGCGGCAGACAGCGGTACGGTTATCATCTCTAAGGACATTACCTGCAACAGAAACACATGCAAAAAAAGCTACCACGGCGGCGGATATTGCAGCTACGGCAGATACATCGTTATTATGCATGACAGACCAAACAAAAACGGCGAAACGGTATACACGCTTTATGCACACAACAGCGTTCGCTCGGTGTCGGCAGGTCAGCATGTAAGCAAGGGTCAACAAATCGCACTCAGCGGTTCAACAGGCAACTCAACAGGTCCTCACCTTCATTTTGAAGTAAGACTCGGTGACGGCTCATACAGCAGTTGCACAAATCCTGCACACTATTTACCTTAATATAAAATCTAAAATATAAAATCTAAGCAAAACAAGGGGCGTTTCATTTTGAAACCGATTATAAAAAAATCACTCGCAATATTAATATCTTTAGCTATGCTGTCAACAGGCGGAATCAGTGCATTTGCCGCTGAAAATACAACGGCAAACACAAGCACACAAAAGGCCGCCTCCGCTGCCGAAGCAACAACGGAGTTAACCACGCAATCACCCGAAGAAGCATTAAAACAGCAAAAAACCGACCTTGAGGCAAAACTCAAGGAAAGTGAGGAAAAGCTTGCAAAATACGAAAAAAGTCAAATGGCGACCGAGGAATACATCAACTCACTTGATGAAAAAATCGGCTATATGAACCAAGATTTGAGCGTGCTTGACAACCAAATTTCAACTGCAAGAGCAAAAATCAAAGGCTTAAAAAAAGAAACAAAAGAACTGAAAAAAGCAATCAAAAGCGTTCAAAAACAATACGACAAAACAAACGGCGAGATTGAAAAATTAAACAAAGAATTCAAAAAAACCTACAATGCTTACTGCCTGAGACTGAGAGCAATGTACATATCGGGTTCGGACAGCATTTTGGTGGTTCTTTTTACAAGCAAGGACATCAGTCAGTTTTTATCACGCTACGAAATGATAAAAGCCGTTTCAAAATCGGATGCCAAGCTCCTTAAAGAAGCAAAGAAAAAGACAAAAGAAATTAATGCGAAAAGCAAAGAAATCGCCAAGCAAAAAGCCGTGCTTGAAAACAGTAAGACAGTTCTTGACGAAAAAACCGCCATCATTGAAAAAGAGCGTGACGGAATTGAAAGCAAGCAGGCTGAAATTGCACAAAAGAAGATTATACTTGCACAGGACAGAGCCGAGAGTGACTCGCTTCTTGCCGAATATGCACAAAAAACTCAAATGTACACTGAGTACAAATACGAGGATGAAGAACTTTTGAAACAGGTTGACAACGAAATCAACAGCGTTTTAAGCGGTCTTAAAACTCCCGAAGAAGCAACCACCGCTGTCAAGAGCGACAAAAACGACAAAAAGAACAACACCACAAGCGAGAACAATTCTTCTCCGCTTTACTACAATTCGGCGGCTGTGCTCAATTTAACCTATCCCGCTCCGGGACATTATTCAATTTCCTGCGGCTTCGGTCATTACAGCTCAGGCAAGCCACACACCGGCACGGACTATCCTTACCCGGTCGGCTCAAAAGTTGTTGCCGCACAAAAGGGTATTGTTATCAAAACAAGAGAACTCAATTATTCATACGGCAAATATGTTATGATTTACCACGGCACGGATAATCTCGGCAGAAAAATCGTAACACTTTACGCCCACAATTCACAGCTTCTTGTAAGTACGGGTCAAACCGTTAAAAAAGGTCAGCAAATCGCAAGAGGCGGTTCAACAGGCAACTCAACAGGTCCGCACTGCCACTTTGAGCTCATCATTGACGGCAACAAAGTAAATTCAGGACCGTATCTCAGCAAATAAAATGAACAAAATTAACTTCCAAAAAGAATTAGACAAAATAATCGATAACTTAAACGGCGAAGTGCCAAAACTCTTTTTGCATTCCTGCTGTGCACCGTGCTCAAGCTATACGCTTGAATATCTGAGCAATTACTTTGACATCACAGTGTACTACTTCAATCCCAATATTTCGCCGAAAGAAGAATTTGACAAAAGATTTTCCGAGCAAAAAAGGCTGATTGAAGAATTACCGGCAAAACACCCGATTAAATTGGTGCTCGGAGAATACGATTACAACGACTTTTTAAGCATTGCAAAAGGCTACGAGAACATTCCCGAAGGCGGCGAGCGTTGCTTCAGGTGCTACCGTATGCGACTTGAAAGCACGGCAAAACTTGCAAAAGAGCAAGGCTTTGATTATTTTTGCACAACCCTTTCAATCAGTCCCCTTAAAAACAGCCAAAAAATTAATCAAATAGGCTTTGAAGTTGCGGAAAAGTACGGCATAAAATGGTTGCCGTCCGACTTCAAAAAGAAAGAGGGCTACAAGCGTTCTATTGAACTAAGCAAAGAACACAGCCTGTACAGGCAGAATTTCTGCGGCTGTGTTTTTTCAAAGGAGAAAACAGATGAATAAACCGTTGGCAGACAGAATAAGACCAACCGAACTAAAAGATGTAGTTGGGCAAAAGCACCTGCTATCCCCCGACAAAGCACTTTACAATATGATACAAAACGGCGACATACCAAACCTGATATTCTACGGACCTTCGGGCGTCGGCAAAACAACGGTTGCCTCAATCATAGCAAACAAAACAAAGCGTGCGTTGAGAAAACTCAACGGCACTTCCGCATCAACGCAGGATATAAAAGATATTGTATCCGAAATAGGCACTTTTTCCGCACCAAACGGAATTTTGCTTTATCTTGACGAAATACAATATTTCAACAAGCGCCAACAGCAATCGCTCCTTGAATACATAGAAAACGGCAAAATCACTCTTATTGCCTCTACCACCGAAAATCCGTATTTTTATGTGTATTCGGCTATACTTTCCCGTTCTACGGTATTTGAATTTAAGGCACTCAATTATACGGATATTATCCCCGCAGTTGAGCGAGGTTTTAAGTTTTTGGAGGAAGAAAACAACCTCAAAATAACTTACTCCGATGATGTGGTTAAAAAAATCGCACAGGGTTGCGGCGGCGATGTACGCAAAGCACTCAACAGCGTGGAAAATTGCTACTTTGCAACGCCGACAATTGACGGAGTAAAAGCCGTAAGCATTGAAACTGCGGAGGAACTGACGCAAAAATCTGCCATGCGATACGACAAAGACGGCGACGAGCACTACGATATTGTATCGGCATATCAAAAAAGTATGAGGGGTTCGGACACAAATGCCGCACTTCACTACCTTGCAAGATTGCTTGAAGCCGGTGATTTGCCGTCGGCTTGCAGACGACTTATGGTGTGCGCCTGCGAAGATGTCGGGCTTGCATATCCGCAGATTATTCCAATTGTCAAGGCGGCGGTTGACGCGGCAATGATGGTCGGCTTGCCGGAGGCAAGAATTCCGCTTGCAGATGCGGTCATTCTTGTTGCCGAGTCGCCAAAATCAAACAGTGCCTACGAAGCAATAAACACAGCAATGGCGGATGTAAAAAAAGGCAATTTCGGTCCTATTCCCCGACAGCTTCAAAACAAGCATTACGACGGCGAGGACGCAGAAATCAAAGGACAACACTATGTTTATCCTCACGATTGCCCAAATCATTGGACAGAGCAACAATATCTGCCCGACAAATTGAAAAACACAAAATACTACGAATACGGAACAAACAAAAACGAACAGGCTCACAAGGAATATTGGAGCAGAATAAAAGGCGAAAAATGACGAAAAAAGAAAGAGCGCAAAACGCAATAGAAGTTCTCAAAAAAGAATATCCCGAAGCAATTTGCTCGCTCAATTCGTCAAACCCGTTTGAACTTTTGGTAGCGGTAAGGCTGTCGGCACAATGCACGGACGCAAGAGTAAATCTCGTCACCCCTGCACTGTTTGCAAAATACAAAACGCTTGACGACTACTGCAGCGCCGATGTCAAGGACATCGAAGAAATTATCCGTTCCTGCGGATTTTACAAAAGCAAGGCGGCTTCCATAATTGATATGGCAAAAGGCGTGCGTGACCGCTTCGGCGGAGTCGTTCCCGACAATATTGACGACTTAATCACGCTTAACGGTGTTGGCAGAAAAACGGCAAACCTCATTGTCGGCGATGTTTACGGCAAAGAATCGATAGTTGTTGATACACATATGATAAGAATTGCAAACCGAATAGGTCTTGTAAATGAAAAAGACCCGAAAAAAATCGAGTTTGCTCTCAAAAAAATAATACCGAGTGAGGAAGGCTCGGATTTCTGTCACAGGATAGTGCTTTTCGGCAGAGATATATGCTCGGCAAGAAAACCGAAATGCGAAATCTGCCCTATGGAATATAACTGCAAAAAGGTTGGACTAAAATAATGAACAAGGAAAACATTATATTAATCGGAATGCCCGGCAGCGGCAAAAGTACATGCGGCGTGCTTGCTGCCAAGGCTCTGCTGAAGAATTTTTTTGACACAGACCTGCTGTTTCAGGGGCTTGAAGAAAAGAAACTTCAGGACATCATTGACGAAAACGGCATTGAATACTTTTTGAAAGCAGAGGAACGCACGATTTTGTCACTTGACATAAACGCAACGGTTGTTGCAACCGGCGGAAGCGTTGTTTACAGCGACAAATCAATGCAACACCTCAAAAAAAGCGGCAAAATAATTTTCTTAAACCTCAGCTATGATACTATGGTTGACAGAATAAAAAACATCACCACTCGAGGAGTAGTTGTAAGAAAAGGCAGTTCGCTCAAAGATATGTACAACGAAAGACTGCCTATGTACCAAAAGTGGGCAGATATTGTTATAGACTGCGACAGCAACACGGTTGAACAAACAGTTGCAAAAATCGTTGAGGCGGCAGAGAAATAAAAAACTCTTGATTTAATACCTTTAAAATGGTATGATAGTTTAAATATTCAAATATTATAATTTATAGGAGGTTGTTATGAAAGAATACGGAGAAAAATTTGTAAAAGAAGGACTTACATTTGACGATGTTTTGCTTATCCCTGCAAAATCCGATGTAACCCCGGACGGTGTGTCGCTCAAGACAAAACTTACAAAAGACATCAGTCTTAACATTCCGCTTATGACTGCGGCTATGGACACTGTAACCGAATCAAGAATGGCTATTGCCATTGCCCGTGAAGGCGGTATCGGTGTTATCCACAAAAATATGACTATCGAAGAACAGGCTACCGAGGTTGACAAGGTTAAAAGAAGCGAAAACGGCGTTATTCTCAATCCGTTTTATCTCTCCCCTCATCACAGCGTAAAAGACGCAGATATGTTGATGGGTAAATACAAAATCAGCGGTGTTCCGATCTGTGAGGACGACGGCACTCTTGTAGGTATTCTTCCAAACCGTGACCTTCGTTTTATCCAAGATTACAGTGTAAAAATTTCTACCGTAATGACTCCTAAAGAAGAACTTATCACAGCAGTTGCAGGCACAACTCTTGAAGAAGCAAAAAATATCTTGATGAAGTCAAAAGTTGAAAAACTTCCTCTTATTGACGAAAACGGCAAGCTCACAGGTCTTGTAACAATCAAGGACATTGAAAAAGCCGTTAAATATCCAAACACAGCCCGTGACAGCAAGGACAGACTTCTTTGCGCAGCCGCTCTCGGTGTAACAGACGATGTGCTCATCCGTGCACAGGCTCTTTATGAAGCAGGCGTTGACGCATTTGTACTTGACTCGGCTCACGGTCATTCCGAAAACATCATCAGAAATGTTACAAAAGTTAAGGAAGCATTTCCTGATGTATCACTTATCGCAGGTAATGTTGCAACAGCAGAAGCTACCGAAGCACTCATCAAAGCAGGTGCAGACGCTGTTAAAATCGGTATCGGTCCGGGTTCTATCTGCACAACCCGTATTGTTGCAGGTATCGGTGTACCGCAGATTACAGCTATTTACGATTCGGCTGCTATGGCTGACAAGTACGGCGTACCTGTAATCGCAGACGGCGGTATCAAGTATTCGGGCGAAATTGTTAAAGCTCTTGCCGCAGGCGGCAGCGTTGTTATGGTTGGCTCACTTGTTGCAGGTTGTGACGAAGCTCCGGGCGAAACAGAAATTTACCAAGGCCGTCAATTTAAGGTATATCGTGGTATGGGCTCTCTCGGTGCTATGAATCACGGTTCTGCCGACAGATATTTCCAAAAGGGTTCAAAGAAATTTGTTCCTGAAGGCGTTGAAGGTCGTGTTCCTTACAAGGGAGCAGTTTCCGACACCATCTATCAAATGATGGGCGGCTTGCGTTCGGGTATGGGTTATGTAGGTTGCCACACAATCGAGGAACTTCGCCAAAACGCACAGTTCATCAGAATTACAGGTGCAGGTCTTGTTGAATCGCATCCACACGATGTTTACATCACCAAGGAAGCACCAAACTATTCGGGAAATAAATAAGATTACATCAATCACACAAAACCGCCGGCAAAAATGCAGGCGGTTTGATATTCCGACAGGGTGAATATATGACCAGAAAAGAAAAACGCAAAAAGCGAATAGAAAAATTCAAGCGATTTTTAAAACGGAATATGACACCCACATGGGCAAAACGATTCAGCTATCAGGTTGTAGCTTTTATTATCAGTGTTTCAATGGTTGTGGGAGTTGTGGTTTATGCCTTTAACAAAACCTATGATGAGCGGAAGCTGACTTTTGTTGACGGCTTCACCATAACGGCACACACGGGTGCATACGACACTCCCGACAATTCAATGAAATCGCTTGAGGCGGCAATTAAACACGGTGACGAATCGTTTGAAATAGATGTTCGGCAACGGCCTAACGGAATTGTTGTTATGAGCAACGACATCATCAACACAAATTCAGACGGAACGGAAATTACAGCCGCATTTAAAAAGGTTAAGCAAACAAATATGCGTCTGAATCTCGACATAAGAGAAACGAGAGTTCTCAAAACCCTGCACGATTTAATTGTTGATTACGGCTTAACCGATCGTGTTGTGCTCACGGGAATTGAAGTTTTTCAAGCCGACAAGGTCAAGGAAAACTGCCCGGGAATTGAATATTATGTCAATTATATGCCAAGCAGAATCAATATTTTTACCGAAGAGTATCAGCAAAAAATAATTGATATGCTTGAAAAAACAGGTGCAGTCGGCATAAACTGCAATTACAAATACGCTTCAAGGACGCTGTCAAATCTGCTCCACAAAAACGGCTACAAACTCTCTATTTGGACAGTTGACAGAAAATACCAAATCAAGCGTGCACTTGTAAACACAGCCGACAACATCACTACCCACCATCCCGATAAGGTTCAAAACATTATCAACAAATGGGGAAAATAAAAAAGCAACCGTACTCTAATCGGTCGCCAATTTACAAAAAGAAATTGATAAATTTATGTTAATAAAACGCTCCGAGATAATATTCATCGGAGCGTTGTTAATTTATTTTAATATCGACAGCCACTTGTCTGTAAGTTCAAATGTGTCATTTTCAAAAAGGCTGTTGTGAAGCCTGAAAACCATATCAACAAACAGGAGCGATTCTATCCTCTCCTTTGATGAAAGCGGAGCAAAGTATTCCACAAGCTCGGCTTTTTTCTTTTGCACATCTTCGGTTGTATCGGTAAGTTCGGTACCGATAAATCGAACAATATCAAGTTCAAGCGGTGCAATATAACCAATTGGGTCGATTGCCGTAATAAGTTCACCGCTCTTCATAATATTGTACCTGTGCATATCACCGTGAACAAGGCAAAATTCGTCATTAGCAAACACTTTGTCATACAGTTCGTTGGCTTGAGTTACAAGCTGCATAATTTCTTCATTGCGGTAAGAAAACTTGTTTTCGTCAAGCTTGCCATGCAAAATATCAGAATAATTATGGAACTTGTGAACATCATTTTCACTGATTTTTATATCCTTGTAACTGTTAAGTGCCTTCTTAAAAAATTCCAAAACAGTGGTATCATTTTTATCAAATTGCGGCAAATCGCTGTCCATTTGCTGCATAAGAATTGCCGAACAGGTGTCGTCATAATCATAAAGTTCGCACATAAATGTTGCCGGCAAAGTTTGATAACAGCTTCTCTCAGGCTCGTATCTTTCAATAAACGGCGGAATCATTTTCAAAACACAATCGCCGTACTTAATGCTTTTTGCCAAAAAGATAATGCCGAAATGCGAGGTTTTAACAACTCTGTAATCGGTTATCTGCCACTTTTTAAGAAGATTAGGAATTTCCTTTTCAAGGCGACGGGTCCAATTTTTTGTTTGCGACGGATAATTTTCAAACAAATATCTGTTAAGCCTGCTTACGCTGTTAAAAATATCCTTGTAGTCAACATTATTGTCCCTTGCATTGATAAGTGCTTCAAGATACTTTAAATCCGCAGGATAAGTAAGCTTAAAATTATTGTTAAAATCAAAATAAAGCTTGATTTTGCTGTTTTCGGGCAACTGCTGTGTTACTTCCGTGAGCTTACTCTCAGGGTCAAAATTATCATAAAGCAGTTTAAAATCAAAGCCCTCCGGCGACTGCATAAGATAATACCTGTCACGGTAAACCTTTTGAATATCATAGCATCCGAGCGAATCGGTAATTGCCTGAGCGGTTACCACTGCCGCATTATCATCAAGAAAAGCAAAATACTTATCCATAAGTTCACCCGTAATCATCGGACGAACCGCATCGCAAACAATAACCTTGTCACAATCATAATTGTCATTGATGTATTGAAGTGCATTGACAAGCGAATAATTGCGTGTTTCGCCGCCGTTTACAAAATCAACTCTGTCATCAGCCGCAAGATTTGTAAGATAGCTTTTGTTTGCCTCAATATTTGTAACAATCAAAATCTTATCAACGGTTTTTGCCTCAAAAATAGCGTCAACAACATATTCAATTACCATTTTGCCGTTTATTTTATGGAACTGCTTTGGCACATTTGAGCCAAAGCGTGAGCCGACACCGCTCGCAAGAATTACAACTACATTCATACTATATCCTTATTTTTTAGAGAAAAGTCGCTTAAAGAATGACGGCTTTTCTTCTTTTTTACTGTCTGCCAAAACGGCATCTATAACTCGCTTTGAATTGTTTTTATCAATATTAACAAAGAAGTTTGTTACTCTGTCGATATAATCGTTTTCGCAATCTTTATCAATAATCTTAATAAGTGCGTCAACCGCACTGTCCAAGTCATAGCAAACAGGGCCGAAGCCGTCTCTTTCGTATTCAAAGAAGCCCTTGTCATAAGTTTGAGTTTCGTAAAACTCTTCCTTATCAAACTGAGTATAAACAATCGGCTTTTTGAGATAAGCAAAGTCAAATGCAATGGTTGAATAGTCGGTTACCATAACCGATGATTCGGCAAATACCTTATTGTAATTGATAAAGCCCTCATTAATTGCAAACACATCGTTTTTCTTAAAGTCAACAGCCTGCTTCCTGAAAATAGGATGAAGGCAGAACAAACCGGTATAACCCTTTTCTCTCATCTTTGCAAGCAAACGCTCATCATTGATAAGTCCGTTGTAGAACTTATAATAATCCGTATTTACAAAGCCGTCATAATAAACACTTGAGGTCTTGTCGTCATAAGCACCCTTGATGCTCTTTCGCCAAGACGGAAGCACAAGAAGTTGCTTTTTTCTGTCATCATACAGTGCATCAAAACGAGGAAGTCCCGTAATTACGCATTGGTCAGCAGTCATATTGTATCTACCGTCAATAATTGCCTGACGCTCGTTTACACCCGTATTAAAGAAAATTTTAATATTTTTATTGTAATGATTAAGCCAAACCGAGCAGTCACCGCAGTTTACACCGTGATTCATAAAATAAAAATCAAAGTGGTACATATCTACAAAATACGGTCTGTCGTCCTCAAATGCGTTAATTGTAAACTCACCTGCACTTGATGAAACGATTTTGTCCGCAAGGAGAAAATAATACTTAAACTCGGTATCCTCAAAATACACAACCTCACCGATTGCTTCAAGGCGATTTTTAACCTCATCGCTTGCCGCTCTGCCGATTGTAAATATCGGTCTTACACCGTTTGGAGTGTGCTCGCTGATATACTTAAATACCACTTCACCGCTGTCACCGGCATTGTCGATTCTGTCGGAGAAAAGCCAAACACTGCCCTTTTTCTCCTGCTCTTTTTTAAACTTCGGGAAGCCTGCTCTTATTTCGGCAAGGTCATCTCTGCCGATTTCTTTAAGGTAATCAACGCAAGCTTTTTCAGCATTTTCCACATAAGCTTTAAG
>OJJU01000698.1_pt1 | contig 12008 bp, 5 predicted proteins | sample 1596141 | NCBI WGS metagenome assembly OJJU01 (sample SAMEA4350150, study PRJEB24818) | metagenome | biome: human; feature: gut; material: faeces | place: Denmark | collected 2013-09
GTCCATGGATGAATGGCTGTCACGTTTCTACCCTAAGCAGATGACTGCTTATCACAAGGCGATTGAACAAGCTCGTCAACAGATTTTAGGTTTTTAATTGATTAAGTTATGGCACAAGGAAATAAATATCAAAAATTTTCAGAGATTGATTACTGCATCCGCCAATATTTTAATAAATACATGGCTTCTACAATAACCCAAGAGCAAGCAAAGCTCAAAGATGGACAGACTATAGATTATATGATGGAGCAATGCAAGAAAAGATGGAATAAGGATGGAAAATTGAATCATGATACCAAGACCTTTGTTAATGCGTTTCATAGAAATCTTGTAGCTCTATATGGCAACAAACAGTCTGCGCAACTTTTGGCGTATGCCAAAGCTTATGTAAATAGTAGATATGAGTCATTGACAGTAGAGCATCTTGCCAGAAAAAAGGTTCCAAAAAGTTCTGCTGAGTATATAGCCAAGAAAATGTTTTCAGAAAGTCTTATAGGCTTTGGAGCAGACCTTGCATCTAAGAAAGATGACCTTGGAGATAAAGTAAAAGAAAAAGCGGAAGAATTATATAAACCTTCTGCTTTAGAAGTTGGAGCAGGTTATGTCGGTGCTGCTGCTATCGACACAGCAATTACTGGTGGTGTTGGAGGCATAGCTACTGCGGCTACAAAAGGAGCAGCAGTAGCCTCTGCAAAAATGGCAGCATCACTTACTGCTAAAAACGTTTCAAAAACAATGGCTACAGATTTAGCTATACGAGGAGCCATCTATGGTGCAGGAAAAGGAATTGATGCCTATCTTGACGAAGACAATTACGGAAGTTTGGTTTTTGGAGACAAAGATGCAGTCAAGAAGATTCAAGGAGGAAGCTACCAATATAAAAAAGGAGGTACAGAATATATCAATTCCTTGAATGGTCAACTTAACAAGAAAATCAAGACTCCATCTTTAAATACAAGTTCTATCATAAAGAAAGAGAGCAATGCCTTATTGGTAGCCAATAAAGGAAACTCTACTAAACTGCTCAATACAATATCATCCAACTTCTCAAAACAATGTATTTCATTTAAAGAGAATAGTAAAATACCAGGTTGGATGTTAAATAACAGTGCCAAACAAAACAGGGCGTTGGCATCCTCTTTCTACGCCTGTGCCATGGAAATGTCTAGAGAGCAAAAACAAGTAAGGATGTTTGGAGGCAAGAAGATGACCTTGAAGGAAGTGAGTCAACGAGCCTATGACTATGCAAGGGCAGCAGTTGCCGTAGAGCAACGATCCTCCAAGAATGCAGCTCATGCCCAAAAGGGGACATGGGACAAAAACATGTCTGCGCTCAATGACCAGATAAACAATCCTGGCAAGTCATCAATTCGTAAGCATCCAACTTCCTCTCCCCAGGCAACCCCAACGGCATCCCCTTACGCTTCGGGGCCTTATGCGCAAAACGGCGTAATGGGAACAGAAGCAAACGGTACAACACAGAATACTGCGCAAAAGCCAAATATAGATGGCTGGGGCAACGCCTTTGAAAGCTTAGGCCTTAATGGATTTGGGGACATCGGCAAGAATCTAGGCTATGTATTGGCCATGCTTCCTGATATGATTATAGGAATGTTCACAGGAAAGACTCCAAACCTAAAGCTTCAGGACAACCTGATGCCATTGGCTGCCATAGTGGGAGGAATGTTCGTAAAGAGTCCTCTCCTGAAGCTGCTGCTCATAGGATTTGGCGGTGCAAACATCTTGAATAAAGCAGGTCATGCTGCCATCAGCGATGGTTTAGCAAAAAGTAACAATGTAGCAAAGACCTACAAGGTTTATCCTGACGAGCCTTTGAATTCAAGAATAGTGAATCCAGCGATGAAGGGAAGCAGTATGATAGCCACTATCGACGGCGTGCCTAGCGTCATCAACATATCAAGAGATGCTGCAGACGCTTACAACAAGGGAGCCATCCCTATCAACACATTGGCGAATGCTGTCCTTCGCAAGTATGATGAGAACAAGGCATTGGCATCGCAGAATTATGAGCAGCATATGAGCCAAGAAGAAACAACAACCCAATCAATGGGTATTAAATAGGTGTTAAGTGCCAGTTATATTAATTTTAGAAATACCTCCTGGTTCGAGAGAATCGGGAGGTTTTAGTTTGTCATTAAGTTAGAGCGGTATTTCTAAGTCGGAGTATCGCTTTTGTTTTACATCTACCTCAATAATCTATACCCTTGCATTAACACCGAGGGGTTAAAGGGGGCGAGCAGCCTCATTTATAATCATTTACACGATAGTCCTTAGAAAAAGAATATGTTAAATAAAAAGGTATATCGTTTTTATACCACCTATCTTGTATTTAATCAGTTACTTTGCCTTTGGAAATAAAAACAACCCAATAAATAAAAAATACAATGGCAAAAAAAGAATCATCTCAACAAGCCTCGGAGCAGCAGGAAGGAAAAGTTGACCGAATAGACAACGCCCTTCAGAAGTTCTCCGACATGCTCATCGCAAGAATGGAGCAAATGAAGGAAAGCAAATGGAAGAAAGGTTGGACGGATGGGCGCACAGCCCAGTTCGGCTTACCTCAGAATCTCGTGGGTCGCCCTTATACAGGCAGCAATGCTTTCCTGTGCCAAATCCACACCACGATGGAGCATTACAGAATGCCAGTTTACCTTACCATCAAACAGATAAGGGATGCAGGAGGCATGATCAAGAAAGGCGAGCACAGTATTCCTATCTTCAAGTGGGACTTGCGAATCAAGGACAAGGACGGCAAGAAACTGTCAGAAAGCGACTACCGTAACATGACAAAGGAGGAGCAAGCCGAATGCACCGTTCGCCCTTATCTGAAGGTATATAACGAATGGAACATAGACCAAACCAACCTGGAAGAGGTCAACAAAGAAAAATACGATGCCATCTTGAAGCGTTTCAAGTCAGAGCCTATCAAGGACGAGGCAGGAATGTACAAGAACGAAGCCTTCGACAACCTCTTGAAAGAACAGTCTTGGGTGTGTCCTATAGAATATGAGAAGTTCAATGAATCCGCTTTCTATAGTCCCAAAAGAGACCAGATAGTAGTTCCTTCCAAAAAGCAGTTCAACATCAGCAATACCCCTGAGGATGTTTTCAAGGACGGAATGGAGTTTTACGGCACCACCATTCACGAGATGGCTCACTCCACAGGTCACGAGTCACGCCTTGGCCGTGATGGCATCGTAAAGATAGACCAATTTGGTTCAGACCAATACGCCAAGGAAGAACTTGTTGCGGAGCTTACATCAGCCCTCATAGGCAATGCCATGGGTTTTGATAGCAGAATACGAGAGAACAACATAGCTTATCTCCAAAATTGGATAGGTTCGTTGAAGAAAGACCCGAAGTTCTTGAAGTCGGTGATGTCAGATGTCAACAAGTCATCTAAGATGGTTTTGGAACACATCGACGAGCAACGCCGAAAATTAGGAGAAAAGGCACTGTTGGATGGTTCTCTTGATGGTGAGGAAGAAAAAAACAAGAATGAGCAACAACTTGAAGAACTGAAGGAGGAAGATGCTAAGAAAGAAATCGTAGCCAAGGTATGGCCTTCCGTCAACAACAAGATTACAATGCCCTCTGGCGACATTCTCACCGTTGACTACAACAAAGAGAAAGATACTCTTGAAGTTGCATATACAACATCAGACGGCGAGGAAAAAATTCACAGTACCAATTATGACCACAGCCAGGGCACAAACCAGAACTTAGGCTATGTGTGGGAAGAGCTTTCAAACATGAAGCAATTCCAGGAAAAAGAGACAAAGACTGAAAGCCTTTCACAAGGAAAGGACTACTTCACTTCATTGATGGAAACCATAACTTCCACTCCCAACAGTGAGCATACAGTTTTGTCTGTGAAGACTCTTCCCGAGCTACGAGACTATTACAAGGGGAATCCCAATGTAGGAGCTTGGATAAATCAAGCATCCAACAAGGAAATCATAGAAGCAGGAGCAGACCTCTTGCCTAACCTCCGCTATAGCCACAAGGAAGGCAGAAGCCTCTACAACATAGAGGCAGCGTATTCAAACATCAACGCATTATATCCCGATGTTGTGGACAATGACGCAAAACGCCAAATTGTTCATCGAATCAAACAAGCCGAGGAGGTGGTAACCTCCTACCATAACAACATCGAGGAAAAATTTGGAAAAGAATTTCTCATGGAAAAAGAAAATATGAACAAGGTTCTTTCTCGAAATGACTACCAGGAGCAAGGTCAGACCATACAGCTTGACCCAAAGGATGAGAAGAAATATTTCTCGTCCTACAACTACTTTCAGATGGAATCCGAGACCGCCGAGTTTGACAAACTAAAGGATGCCGAGAACTATGAAGGCATCCTTGCCCTGGCGAAAGAATATGATCAAGGTGACAGCATGGACTTGGAGCATGTAGAGACCAGCATGACACCAGACTATGGTGATGATGTTCTCATTGATGATGAGAACTATGCTGTTGTATATAACAATTCAGTAGGTGGAACCTACAACTTGTTGAGAAAGTACAGTGAGAATGACATCCGAGAGGCCATCGAACGTTACGGTATGCCAAAGACTCCGAGCTATGCAGTGAAGTTCATAGACCAGCAGATGGGCTTGGAAAAAGGCGTAAAGCCTTTAGTAGAGATTCCATCCCCAGAGGCAAAGGCTGTAGCCAAGAGCTTTCGAGAAGACTTGACACCTCAATTCACTATGCCGAATGGGAAGGTTCTAGATTACCACTATGACGCTAGCGACAACAAAGTCATAGTAGGAGAAAAGTTAAATGATGGTTCTTTCATAGAAACTTATGCCCACGATTACGACTTTACTCTCAGCAAGGCAGAAAACATGTCTGCCATATACAAAGAGTTGTCAACTGAATATCAAGCAAAAAAGGCGAGCGAGGAAAAGAAAACTCCTCGTGAAGACAGCAATATCCAGACAGATGTCGTAGGTAAGGCCAAACAGATAGCATCCACAGGCGTTCCTATGGAAGAAGCTGAGAAAAAGGCTTCATCCATTGTGAAAGAAGAGGTTCACAAGGAACACCATAAGCAAGAAGCCGAGAAAGACAAGCAGGAAAAGGACAAGGCAAATCAAGCCGCAGCAGAAGAGAAGAAAGAGCAACAAGAGAAAAAAGAGGAATCAAAAGAGGCCAGCGAGGCGACAGCCAAAGCCCTTACCCATGCAGCCCTTCTCGTTGGAGCATTATCTGCTGCCAAGCAGAATGAGGGATTTTGGATGAACAAATCCCAGAAAGGTAATGCAGAGTTCATCAACACCCACACACCTATCACGGCCTACAACAACATCATGATGAACCTCAATTCGGATGCCAACAAGTATAAGACGAATGTCTATACTTATTATAATCCTGCCAAGGAGAACCACATGTCTGTGAAGCAGAACGAGAAAGGCATGGAGTTCCATTGGACTAGTTGGGGGTATCAGAACGCCATGGATAAGGACGAAGTCATCACCAGCAAGCAGTTTGACAAACTTCCTGATGACGAGAAGTCTTTCTATACCAAACATGCCACACGAGTTGTGCAGAACATCTACAATGTGGAGCAAACCACCATGAACGCCAACAACCATGACGCTTACGTGGAACTTCTGAAGACCAAGGGATCGCAGCTTTCACAAAACGAGAAAGAGCAAAAAGGGAAATACTCTTCTATTATGAAACAATGGAAAGAGTTGAAGGGCAAGCATCCCGATGCACTTCTATTGTTCCGCATTGGCGATTTCTATGAGATGTACAAGCAGGATGCCAAGCGAGGTTCGGAAGTGTTGGGAATCACCTTGACCAAGATGAATGGAAGTAAAGACTTCCATCTTGCAGGATTTCCACATCAAGCACTTGACACCTACCTTCCAAAACTCATCCGAGCAGGAGAACGAGTAGCCATCTGCGACCAGTTGGAATCAAAGAAGACCGTCAGCCAAGGCTTCGACGCAAAGGCAATACTGAACAAAGCATACGCCACTGCCAAGGAAGTGGCCAAGCAAAGCGGTATGCAATATGAGCGAGTGATGGTTTTGCAAGATGCCAAATACGATTCCAAGGAAGACAAGATTGTCGTAAGCGGCATGAAAGGCGAAGTTGGAAACGAAAAGATGGCTGCCCTTTACAAAGCAAACGACATCTACAGAGCCGTTGTTGCAGCCACAGGTACAGAGAACCGTCTTGACCGTTCGGGCAGAAACAATCTCCTCCCAGAGGACGATGCCAAGCATGAGCAGCTGGTGAGAGAACTTGCAGCAGGAGTTATGATGGCTCGCCAGGGACTTCCAGCCATTCTCTCAAAGGAGAATGAGAAACTTATTCCTTATTGGGAACGAGAGATAAAGGAAAATCCAAAACTCTTGGGAATAGTAGAAAGAGATGTGAACAATGCTGTAGAGACCATCGACAACCTTGTGGCAAAGCGAAAGGTTGACTACGAGGCCATCCGTGGACAGCTTCCAGGAAAGACGATGGAGAATCCATCAAAATATTCCATCTCCCAAGACTTGGCCAAGCTGCCAAACATAGAGACCAAGGAAATAGTAGTGGTAAAAGACATCTTGCGAAAAGAAGCAGATGTCATTCTTCCTGCAGGAGCATCCTTGGAAGTGAACAACGAGGTTCCTGGTATGAGAAAGGACAGAATCACCATAGCCTTGAAGAAAGAAGGCATTGACGATGTGAGGTTCTATAATGCCGGTGGTTCACTTGGGTTGAATAAGCCAAACTCCTATTTCCAAGGGAAGGAAGTCACGCTCAACAACTTGAAGCAGTATGAGTTGGTTCCCCACCATACACTTGATGTAGAGAAACAAGCCGCCCCGAAGAAGGGAGTGGTTATCAAAAACTTCCAAGCCATCAAGGATGACAACGGCAGATACGCCTTCTTCATCAAGCCGGAGAACGAACCTTCTTTCTCTGTATATCCTGCTAAAGAGCACTTGAACACGTTCTACAACGTAATCAAGACGGACAAACAGGCAATAGTCCACAATGCCCTGGCACAAAGATATTACGAGATGGCCACCAAGCATCCTGACACCAAGCTAGACCTTATCACCCCTAAGAAGGTTGATGTGGATATGAAGCTCATAGAGCGTCCTTCCATAACATCGAGCGCACAGGATGCCAAGCAAAAGCTTATCTTTGCCACTATCAATGGGCAGCGTGTACAAGCTCCTATCAACAAGCAACAATGGCAAAAGATGTGGCTTGCCGAAGATATGGGAGCCTACAAGAGGGCTTTGGCCGCCGTCATCTTCGAGCCTATGCTGAAAAGAGGCATGGAAGGAGAGCAATCTCAACAGGCTGTTAGCGAATCAGAGAAAGTAGAGATTAAGGAAAAGCCCGCCCCTGAGAACAAGGTACAGGAAACTGTTACGGAAACTCACAGAACAGGCCTACATATGTAATACACGAGGGTGCATCCAAAGGTGCGCCCTCATAAAACTATCATAAATGGCATTAGACAAGCAAGCGTTTTACAACCAGTATGCCCAGGTAGCTATCGAGCAACAGAAGAGGTATGGCATTCCTGCTTCCATCACTTTGGCCCAGATGGGGTTGGAAAGCGGTTTTGGCACATCTACCCCTGCAAGAAGGAGCAACAACTTCTTCGGTGTAAAGGTTGGCAGCAGTTGGACTGGAGCCTACGACTATTATAGCGATGATCGTCCAAACGAGAAGTTCCGCAGATACAACAATGTGATGGAAAGCATCGAAGACCACTCCAAGGTCTTGATGAAATCCCGCTACAGCCACTGCCAGAACTATTCGCCCACCGATTATGTTTCTTGGGCAAACGGCATCAAGGCTGGCGGCTACGCCACAGATCCAGACTATGCTTCCAAGCTCATATCCGAGATTAACAAGTATGGGCTAGGAAAATATGACCAGATAGGCATTCAGCAAGCCCAAAGCCAAGGATTGGTAACAGGATATGCTAGAGGTCAGTCATCAACGACCTCTGTTATAACCCTAACACCCTTGCAAGGCAATTGGGGTTTGCCTATTGATTTATCTGTCGTAAAACTCAGTTCTGAGTTTGGAGTACAGAGACCAGGGCATAAGCATGGAGGGCTGGACCTCTCCACGCAAGGGAAAAACTATCCTGTATATGCAACCGAAGACAATGGAAAGGTTGTTACCGTTGGCAAACAAGACAAGGGAGCAGGAAACTATGTAGTAATCGAGTATGACAGGCAAGATGGAACAAAAATCCAGACCACCTATATGCATCTCAATCAAATTGGCGTAAAACCAGGCGACATAGTAAATGCAAGGCATCAAATAGGAGTCTCAGGCAACACAGGCCGCTCTTCAGGGCCACACTTACATTTTGAGACAAAATACCTCAATGCCAATGGAAATTGGGAGAAGTTTGACCCTAAGCTATACCTTGCAGAAATGGAGGTTAGAAGTAATCAAGCGACAGCTTTGGATAAGAATGGAAACGATGCGTTAGCCGCTTACCGCAGCCAGATGCAGTTTGCAGGAGGCGAAGCCCCATCCTATCAGCAACAAGCGTCAGACCCGACACAAGCACTTCTGGCATCCATCACCAACAGTAACGACCCCACAAAATGGCTGTCATTGCTAATGAGCAACAACGGAGAAGACCTTTCTGGAAGAGACCCAATCTCTTCACTTATAGGAAGTCTGTTCTCTGCCGCCCTTACAGTAGCCATACAGTTGAGAAGCAGCGAGGAGATAGAAGCTGAGGACGAAGCACAAAGTCAGCTTAAACAGCAATCGCCAGACGAGGGAAACAGCAATCTGGTAAAGATGACTCGTCAGGATGTAGAAAAGGCACAGGCAACGGCATCCATGCAGTTTGATGCGGAATCACCAGAGCAACAGCAGCAACAAGGCCAACGCCTTGCATAAATAAAGAAATAATTATATACTTATATAAACATATAAAACAATAAAAATATGATTAAGTGTAACGTAACAGCATGTGGAACCATCAGCAGTTCCGCAGAAGAGAAGCAGAGTAAGGATGGAGAGAAATTCATCTCCTTCGGCATGATAGTTCCTTTGCTGGGCAAGGATGGAACAGCAAAAGAAGTGTGGGTAACAGTATCAGCCCCAGGCAACAAAGATACCGTAGCCCCCTACTCTGCAGGTAGAAAGGTAACGGTAAGCGGAGTAATGTATATCAGAAAGCATGACGGTAACATTTACCTGAACCTTCGCACCGACTCCAACATCGAGGTAAACGAGTCCACCACCAATGACCGTTTGGAGGGAAGCATGGAGTTCCGAGGCAAGGTAAGCAAGAAAGGCATCAAGGAGCTGAAAGACAAGAAAGGCAAGGACTTTCAGTCGTTCGCAGCATTCTCCTCTGACAAAGAGGGAGAGAACAGAGAGTTTACATGGGTAAGCTTTGTAAACTTCTCCCCTATCCATGAGGATTACCTTGCTGCAGAGAAGTACGTGGAAGTTCATGGAGATTTGCAACTAGGCATCTTCAAAGGTGAGCTTCAGATAGAATGCAAGGTTAAGAGCATCGCAGCTTGGGACTTGAACAAAACTGCAGATGGAAATGGAACAGCGCAGTCATAGACTTCTCCACTTTATTTATATATTTGGAGTTTTGGCAGTAGGAGCCATTGGCATCCTACACATGATATTCCCAAAGAAATAACAAGAACACAAACAGGGATAGTGTCATCATGAAAGATGGTACTACCTTCTGTTTGTTTAAGACAAAGCAAGAAATAATGGCAAAAGAAGAAAAGCAAAACATCATTAGTAATTTTCTGAGCGGATGGCAGAAGCTATTCGGTGGAGCAAAAGAACATACCACCCCAAAAGCGAAGCCATTCCCAAAGAACCATTTCTACAGCCCAGAAGAGCTAGAGTATCTTTCACAAAACAAAGAGGGTTCCCTTATTGACCAATGGGCTGTTTCCATTGGCAAATGGGCATTTGAACAAGGAAAGGATAAATCATCCCCTACAAAGTTTGCCGCCGTCAAATGGCAAAATGGATTGATGGCTACATGGATAGACGGAAAGCTCACACCTGACACAAAAGACAGACAGATTGGAAGATTATTACTTCTGAAGGAGCGAGGATATGAACTTCCAGAACGATACGAGAACATGGCGCAAGACTACGAGGCACAAAGCCTTGTAGGCAAATACTTTGTGTCCAATAATGACAAAAGCATCATTAAGATTGACTCCTATGACAGAGGAAGACTGATCTTTGATGCCCCAAGTCTTGTTCTGAAGAAATGGGAAGATGGTAGTCTTTCCTCAAACGAAGAAAAAGTTGCCTACGCTGATTTTCATAAGTCGCTGAATGAAAAATATACCATCATGGAAGAAGAGCGACAAAAGGAATTTCAAGAGAAACTTGCCAACTTCGAAGACGGCAAGGAGCTTTACAAAGGAATGCACAATCTTTTGCGCCAAACCTATCCCCCAACAATAGGTGGCAGTATTCCTATGGAATTACGCACAGCCCACCCTGTAGGTTTCTTCGATGGAAAAGTTATTCCAGTTTCATGGTCACTCACCAGTGAAAAGGATATTAAAGTTAGCGTTTACACCAACCACAGCAACGCTTTAAGTAGCATTACCATCAACGAGGACAACGCATACAAAGCAAAGAGTTTGCTCAACAGCATTGCACATGCAATAAATAACGAGAAGGTTAATGGTTTAACTCGTTCGCTAGTGAATGTTCTGGGTAACAAACTTGGTGAAGACAAAATCTTTGCCAAGGAGAACAACACACCTTTGCTTGAAGCTAGAGAGGGAACAGTCAATGCCGTTACTGCTACCAACGACGGCAGAGTTATAGCTTTCAATCTCAATACCCACAAGGAAATTCCGTTGCATGGAAAAGAAAGCGTTGAATTAATGCAAGCCTTGCTTTTCGAGGGTTTGGATGAGCAATCTCGCCTTCGAAAGGAGTTGAGCATCCCCAAGATGAAGGACTATGTGGAATCTATGGAGGACGAAGAGGACATTCTGTCCGGAAACAAGGAGCTTCTTCCACATGGTTCCAAAGTAGATAGCCTTTACGGTACATATTATAGTGCCGAGGAGGAATATTCAAGCTACGCCCAAGGAACCTTGCCACTAGCTGCAGAAGACAAAGCTGAACTCATAGCAGACCTTCAATCATCATTCATGAACTTCAAGCAAGAACTACAAAATATGGTTGAAGCTTACAAAGACCATGATGGTGTCATCGACACAAATAAAGTGAGCAAGCTAGAAAAACTTGACAGAATTCTGAATATCGAGGCAAGAGGTCAGACTCCTGTCAAACCTGTACCTGTAGCCACAAAAAGAGAGTCACCAAAGGAATCACTACAGGATGCAGAAGCCGCTTCCAAACAGAATGACCTCAAAGAGGTAAAGAACATAAATGCCGAAGAAGTTGACCAAAAAGCCATTAAGTCCTTCTTTGGCAATGTAAACTATGCACCTAAGAAAGTGAAGGAAGAGAGTTCTAGACAGGTTGCGCCACAGAGATTGACGGAAAAAGAAAAAGACGATGCAATCTCACGAATCGACAAGCGAATCGCAGAACTGCACCGTCTAGGAAAGGAGCAATCTCTCAAATCCAATATTGGAAACTCAGCCGACTCCCACCGTCGTGGGTACCTCCCATCAGGAACGTCTCCTGATGGCGCACAGAGCGTTGCCCCTTCTGATGGCAAAGATAATAAAAAATTTCCATCTAAGTATCTATTTCTTGGGAATTTAGCCCATTTTATAACATCTTTTAATACAAATATAGGTATTAACGCCAGCAATTTTACAAAAGAGTTATATAAAGGCATAGGGTTACACCCTCACGGTAAAGATGTTCAAGTTTCTGAATATCCTCAAATCCGCAACCTATTGGGTTTCGTGGGATTTTGCTTGTAAAAGACAAAAATTCATTTTATTGTACATATTCCTTGCATAACAGAAACGTCGTAAACACAAAATCCCCTTACCCCATAAAGC
>OJJU01000699.1_pt1 | contig 11999 bp, 15 predicted proteins | sample 1596141 | NCBI WGS metagenome assembly OJJU01 (sample SAMEA4350150, study PRJEB24818) | metagenome | biome: human; feature: gut; material: faeces | place: Denmark | collected 2013-09
TGTGGTGCATCCATCGTGGTATCACCACCAACAATCCGTTTCTACAGTTTGAAATGCCGAAAGCCGTATATGGAACTCCTTGGTATATCAGCATAGAGGAGCGTGATTGTCTTTACGAACTTGACCTATCGGACAATCCGCATTTGGCAACGTTCCGTGATATGTTCGTGTTCCAGTGTTTCCTCGGCTGCCGTTTCGGAGACTTGCTCAACCTCAAAAAGGAGAATGTCATAGACGGTGTGGTGGAGTATCTTCCGCAGAAAACCAAGAACCATGACGGAAGAACCGTCCGTGTGCCTCTTACAGAGAAGGCTCTCGCCATCTATGACAAGTATAAGGACAGACCGACCCTTTCGCTGTTTCCCCATTACAATGTGGCGGACTTCAACAAAGGTGTCCGTGCGGTCATGGAACTGGCACACCTTGACAGGAAAGTGCCGATACTCAACCCTCAGACCCGACAGAACGAGATGCGACCGATATACGAAGTTGCCACCTCCCATGCCGCCCGAAGGACTTTCATCGGAAATCTCTACAAGCAGGTGCAAGACCCGAACTTGATTTCCTCAATGTCCGGTCATGCCAACGGAAGCCGAGCGTTCGCCCGATACCGAACAATAGACGATGACATCAAGCGTGGACTTGTTGACCTTATCGGTTGACAGTCCGCATCTTTACACAACATTCAAAAGAAAGGAATAATATGGATTTATACTCAATGATACAGAACGGGGCGCACTTCAAGGTGGAAGTGACCTCCGAGGATCTGGTCACCTTTGCCGATCGACTTATAACAAGGTCGCAGGAGATGAAGGCAATGGAACTGGCAAACAATCCCGATGAGGAGAAATGGCTGACCGCAGAGGAAGCAGCCAAAATGTGCCGTGTCTGCGCCACCACATTGTGGTCGTGGGCAAAGTCTGGTTATCTTATCCCTGCCAAGATGGGACGGCAGCGTCTGTTCGCCTTGTCCGACATTCAGAAGATACTCAATGACAGAGCCAAGAAATAACAGTTGTAACACCGCAGCACCAGTCAAGACAGTCTCCAAGAGCCTTGCTTCTTTTCTTCCCTAAGTTCACATAGGCACACCTTACGGCAAGGCTGTTGGCAAATCTATCTCTTGTAGGTCAGTCGAACCGCCAAGCGTATCTATGATTATTGGGGATGTTGGGGAGCAAGTATAGGTTTAGTGTTCCACAAAACCACGGCTCACAAGCCGAGAGTGTCCGCACAGGTGCTTCAGACACGAATGAGCAATGACATCCCCAACATCAACAGAACAGAAGAGAAAAGGCGGTCGCCCGAAACAACCGAAAGGTACGCAACGCACCCACCCAGTGAAAGTGTATTTTGACGATGCCAACTATCGAAAACTGCTCCGCATACAGAGGCGAGACAACACTCCGTTGTCCACCTTGGTATATAACCTTGCGGTAAACGGCTATGTCAAAGAGCCGATTTCAAGGGAACTCACGAAGTACATCCGTGACCTTTCGGGCATGGCAAACAACTTGAACCAACTGGCACACCTCGGACACATTCACGGTGGCTTGTCTGTGGCAGACGAGAACAAACGGCTGGCACAGTCCATCAGTGAGATTATCATCAAAATCAACGAACAGTTATAGTCTATGATAGCAAAGATTAAGCAGGGCAAGGGCTTTGGTGGATTGGTCTCATACGCCAACGACATCAAGAACAAGGACACGAACATCATCGCATCAGAAGGTGTTGACCTTTCTACCAACAAGTCCATTGTCGCCAGTTTCAACATTCAAGCCAAGGCTCGCCCGACACTCAAAGCGTATGTCGGGCATATCTCTCTGAGCTTTTCGCCAGAAGACTACAAGCGCATGAGTGACGAGCTGATAGCGGAAATATCGAGGAAGTATCTCCAGAGAATGGGGATAGTGAACACCCAATTTGTCATTTTTCGCCACCATGACAAGGCGCATGACCATGTTCACATTGTGTACAACAGAGTGGATAATGACGGCAACGCAATCACTGGTGACAGCAACTTCAAGAAGTCCGCAGCCATCACCAAGGCACTCACAAGGGAATATGGATTGACCTTTGGCAAAGGCAAGAAGAATGTGAACCGTGACAGATTGAAAGGCAAGGATGCCGCCAAGTACAGAATGTATGACCTCATTACCGCAGCATTGAAAGACTGCCACAGTTGGAACAGCCTTAGACAGGCTCTTTCCAAGAAAGGCATAACGATGGATTTTATACGCAAGGCAGATGGAAGTGTCAAGGGCATTTCGTTCTCGGATGGCAATGTTACTTTCTCTGGTGGTAGGATTGACAGAAGCCTTACCTTGGGGATTATTCAGAAAGTTCTGACTGATGAAAGGCAAACTGTCAATGCTGTGAAGAATATCGAAAATGAAGGTTACACGACAAACGGGGTGGCACATGGCATGGATAATACAAAATCCTCATCCTATTCTACATCGTCTTCTTCCCTAAATTTCGACAATGGGGAAAGCGTATCTATTGCAGACGATGAAAGCACTTCAACGGCTAATGACACAGGCGAGGCTTCTACTGGTATGTCAGATGTTGTAGGAGCTGTTACGGAGTTGGTGCTTCAACCTCATGTCGTTCCTTCTATTGGTGGAGGTGGCGGTTCGTCACGTTCTGACGATGATGATAAGGATAAGAAAAAGTACAAACCAAGACGCAGATGATTATGGCAAACAAGAAACCTATCCCTTTGAAGGACGAAGCGATAGACACTCTTGATGAACTGCAAGACAAGTTGCAGACTTGTATCGATGCGCTCAATTCGTTGTCAAGCAAAATCGGCTCGCAACCAACAAACAACTTGGATATGGAAATGTTCAAGGCTGATGTAGCATCCGCTGCAAAATCGGCTGTAGAAGACTTGTTGAATGACAGACAGAAACAGCGTGAGGAAAAGGACAAAAACGACAAAGAGAAATACGGAATAACCCAAGATGAGTACATGGGTTCTCTATCAGAAAGGTATGATATTGTCCTTTCCAGATGCGAGGGACTTCTAAACATTATAGAAAAAGAACGAGCTTTGGCTTTTTCTTTGAATGACAGGTATAAGAAATCCGATGATTGTATCAAGATTATTGGCAATACATTGGACTCTATCTGTGAAAAATTGGGGGTGCAAGCAAAAGTTGGCGTAACGCAGCCATCAATGCCCAAGACATTAAAGGAAGTTCCGTCGTTTCTTCTTTGCACCATTCCTTGGTATTGGATAAGGCGCATTTGGTATTCTCGCTATGTTAGACAATTAGCTCTTATACTCATGCTGTGTTCTTGGGCTTTGTCTATTGGATTGACTCTATTCTTGGCAAAGGACAATGCTGACTTGCAAAAAGACAAAAAGAAGAATATGCTTATACGCAAATTAGCCATTTCACAACCAAAAACTGCTGAATTTGTAAACTATGTGGATATGGTATATACTGATGAAGCAGCTCATTCAAAAGAAATAAGCCAGTTATGGCAACAGTATTATATCAAGAAATAACGGAACTATGGAGGATAAAATTATTGAACAATTGAGAGAAGAAGCAAAGGATGCACTCATTCATTGGGCTAAGACTGATAAAGGATATTTCATGATGAAAGATGCCTTGGAGAAATATATTGAAGCCACAGGTGCCAATCGGTCTTGTGGCAACAGCAAGGAAACAATTCTATTGGGCAGACGCATTGCTGCCCAACGAATTGTGATTGACGCCATCCATTTACTTAACAAATATGAGCTTTATAAGGTTGATAATGAAATGGCTGAAATCATATCTGAAACAAAGAAGGGAAGCAATTTGAGAAGATGATAAACTACAAGTTATATATTGGGAGCAAAATGAGGAATATTGTCGATGTATTCTTCCTTGCTTTGCTCTTCCACAATTATGTCTTCCCATTTTATCTCTTTTATTCTTGTAGGGGCATTATCTGCATGCATTTCGTACTTTATACATGGCAAATCGGTAATTGTCTTTATGTCATCAATACTCAGTTTAACAGAATGTCTTCTATCGCACATTCCTGGAAGAATTGGATCATACCGAGCAGGCCCATATTTAGGTCTGTTCAATTCTATACCAACAATGTCTCGTATCGTATTGTCTTCATATCTTACATAATATCCATCTTGCAAGTCAGACTCCTCAATATTTTCTATTATTTGCTGAGGAACATAAATATAATAATTTACATATTTTGCAAGAATTTGTCCATTATTTACTGCGCGAAATTTTAAGGTGCATTCATATCTTATACTCTTTTCCTCTATCTTTTGTGCGGTAAAGAGTCCAAAAGGAGTCTTGTTTTTAGTCACATTTACTTTCGTTATGAGCAAGGTAAATTCAACGTCAATTACAGGAGTTTTGCTTCTATTCATAATATCCCTAATCTCATAATCTTCCATTGCTTCAACTGTAGCATTTCTCCTCTTATAATAAACATGTGAAAGTCTATTCTGATGAGCCGTGTTACTACGAGGTACAAAAACAACATAGAATCCACTTTTCTCATCAAATGGTATATATGTTATTTCCAAGCCATCTATTTTAGGCTGAATATTTGATGATAAAAGTTGAGACAGTTTGTCCTTTGACATCTCTGTATTTGGTACTGGAAGCAATTTTTCTGGAATGGAGTTTCCTCCATCACATTCTTTTTCTCTTATTCCGAATATAATATTACCACCATTAGAATTAGCTAAAGCACTTACATCTTTAGCCAATTCTTCTTTCCATTTTTTGTTCTGTATTGCAAATGAACTTTTGTATTCCAAGACTGTAGATTCTTCTATTTCATCTTGGATAAGTCTCTGCAAATCAGCTATCGTTTTTATCTCGAACATCGTCTTATAATCCAAATTCAGTTGTACATGTTTTAATCCATTCAATGGTTTCATCTTTTGCGTTTATCTGTCGGGCATATTCTAACAGCAAATGAGCCAGTCGATTTATAGTGACATCACCATTCATTGAATATAAACGCATACGCACAAAATCCATGATTGACACTACAGAACAAAAATAGCCTTTCTTACCAAGTTCTGCTGCTGTTTCATAAACATCATGCTGTTCAAAGTTTACATGCTTTCCAAAGATGAAAAGGCTTTTCTCTATCTGAGCCAGTGCAAATTTTGTAATGGCATGTTCAACATCTTCTTTTGTAAAATCTTTGTCCTTTACTTCGATAGAAGAGACCAACTGCTCTGCATTGTCAAAAATATCAATATCACCAACCTCTTTCGATGAAGCGCCACTTTCGTTCACCTTATGTGGAACTACCGTTTTTTCACCTTTATAATATAGGTGTTCTATAGCAGCAACAACCAAAGGGCACATTTCCCCCTCAAATGAGTTCTTTATGAGGGTGTTCACATAGTCTAATATAGATTGAGGATTCGCTTCGTCTTCAATTTCCAAATCTGGAATAGAATACTTTTCCTCTATTTCGCTATAAATGTCTCGTAGAGAACATAAAGCGGATGAAAGATATTTAAAAGCTTGTTTCTTTGTCTGTATTTCTGACAGAATTTTTATCAAGCTTTCAAGAGTTTCAGAATCATTACCACTCCTAACAGCGTTGGTCTTTGCCAACCGTTGGAAACGAGCAGGCTTATTCAGAAAAGGTTCGTTAGAACCGCCAAGGCTATTCGGATAGGTACTTCTTTCAAAAGGAACTATCACCTTATGACACAAACTTCTTGCATCATATGCTCCAGATGAGTCATCTTTTGCTTGGAGACTCAAAATATCAACATCCTTATTAGTGCTCTTTGCTAATAAGGATGTGACCAATACATATCTGTATGTTTTGTGAGAACCTCTTAATATTGAATCAATCGATGCTCCTATTGTATCATCTTGATAAACAGGCTTTTCATTAGCCATTCGGAGCACTTTCTCCGCTTTTTCTTTATCAACTTTCTGCATAGCTAAAATCAAACAAATTATGTTCTGTTGGTTTAAAAATTACATTTTCTTCACCATTAAGAACGTTAATAACCATCGTAGCAACAGCCTTAGCCATATTGCATGGAACAGCATTTCCTATTTGGGTATATTTTGATGATTGAGAACCACAAAATTCATACTCTATAGGAAAAGTTTGCAAGATAGCAGCTTCTTCTACTGTCATTCTTCTCAAAAAAGAAGGAGCTTCCTTGAATGCTGCCTTTGAAGGGTCTTTCATGATTTCATCATGATAAGTTACAATCCAAGGAGCACAATTCTCATACAACTCATTTTCATCAATGATAGGGGTCTTGTTTCCTCCCATTGAGGCTGGTAATGTTGCACTATACCCATCTATACGAGTTGGTCTTCCCAGTCCATTAAACAACATTCCTGCATAAGGCGACTTGCGTAATATTGGGTTTGAAGCCAATGTTATTTTCGCTCTACATGTACTTGGGTTATTACCATGTCCTGCTTTATCCAAAACTTGTAATGCTTCTCGAACTGTAGGTGCTTTATGAGAATAGTGTTTTATCATTTCTTCCCAATTTGGCACGTTATTACAATTGCCTTTAATTCCGACAACAAAAATTCTCTCTCTTGCTTGGGGAACGTCATAATCTGAGGCATTCAGAATCATAAAATTCACAGAATACCCCAAGTGTCTGAGTTCAGATAGTAATTTTTCTCTTATCGGTTTCCATTTTTCAAGAAGACCTAACGCTTTAACATTTTCCATAATGAAAGCTTTAGGTTTAACTTTTGAGATGACCTTTACATAACTCCAAATCAATTGGCTTCTTTTGTCATTCACATCCATCTTTCCTGCAACGGAAAAACCTTGACATGGAGGACCACCAATAACCATATCTACATTTTCTATTCCATCAAGTCTATCCATGACAGAATTTATGTCACCATTTACGATATGGTCTCCTATATTGGTTGAATACGACATGCAAGCTTCCTTCATCATATCGTTGGCAAATATGATATGTGCTCCTGCCATAATTGCACCAATATCCAAACCTCCCGCACCAGAGAAAAGCGAGACAGTTTTAACCTTGTTGGTATTATTTCGTTCCTTTATTGTCATTGCCTTATGTCATTTATTAAATCCTTAGGACTGATTTCTAAAACTTTTGCTATTTCAACCAACTGTTCAAGTGATGGTTGAGTTTTATTTTGTACCCATCGACTTATTGTAATATCACTTTTGCCAGTTTTTTCAGCAAGCCAACGGTTTGTTTTATTCCGCTCAGCCAAGGCTATTTTTATTCTGTTAATGTATTCCTTACACATAGTTTTACTCTTTTAGTGATACAAAGTTAGCAAAAATCGGCAAAAGATAATCATTCTGTGATAATTTTTTTTTCAGAAATGCCCCAATTTAGACATTTTCAATGTTACTATATGCTGTATCAGCTTTTCAAGAATCCACTTTTGTGTCTTGTATCATAATGGGAACACTGATACAATAATCTTACCAAATCATATTGTGTATCAAGAAGTAAACACCTTTATTGGACTATCTTGCTAAGATTACACATACTTACAAAATGTCATAAGGTGCAGGAGCGCCATTCTTCAGCTTTTGCTCCATGTCTTCTTTATTAAGCATGAAACAACGACAACTTTTTGCCCTTGATGTATCCAAAGTTTCATATTGAGGTATTTGCAAATGTTTATAAAGACGGCATATCTTGCCCAATCCTTTATAGCTATCAACATAATTTCTACATACGCAACAATTGAGAATGCCATACTTTTGAAAGCCCACATATTTTGCATAGTCGTATATTTCGAATGAAACAGGAGTGTGAAAACGCATTTCAAAAAGAGAATGTGGAGAAGACTTCCTCGCCTCTTTGCAATTTCCACCATCTTGATAACAGCGAGTTTTCCCAGACTGGTACAAAACATATCTTACAAACTCTATGTTACTATTTATTGCATGGTTGTTATAGTCTTCCATTTTGAAGCCATAAAAATTAATTTTTGATGAATCTTGTTCTGAATACATATTGAATGACATCTTTTCAATAAATCCATTTTTAATCAAATTGGAAATGTCATCTTCAGCCATAATAAGAATCTCTATAATTTTATTACCGCTATGTAGTTTTGCTTCATCACTTGCATGAGTCACGCAAAATTCAATATAGATTGGTTCTCTTTCTGGATGTGTGGAAGAATATATCTTTAAGTCTGAACGTCTTCTGATATTGTCATAGCATATTTCTTGTTCGCAGGAATCATAATATTTTTTTAAATTGAAAAGCTTCTGTTGAATTGTTCGACATTCGTCATATCGTACATATACACATTGCTTAGATTTTGGGCAATATGATTTATACTCAAACCCCATTAAAAACTCTTCATTATCCAAAAAGGCATTACGAACTTTCTCTTTTGCAAGAAGGTGTAACATAGACTCATAGGCAAAATCGCATTCTGTTCCAGATTGGTGCGCAAAATGATGAATTCTTTTCAATCCTTGATTTTTAGCCATCAATGGTTCTTTACAGGCAGGACAAAAACATCCGCACTCGTTACCAGTACGGACATTATCTACATTGACAAGCTGTCCATTTGAGTCCACTGCATATATTAGCATATGGGCTTCATGCTTTTGTTGCACCTTCTTCATTGTTGTTACTTTTTAAGTTCTACAAATTCTATTTTATACCCCATCGCATTTGCTATTTTAGATAACACATCTATACCAACAGACTGTTTCCCTTGTTCTATTCTACACAAGTTTGCGGCATCTATCCCTGTGAGCAAGGAAAGTGTCTTTGCCTCTAAATGTTTTTCTTCCCTAATTTCTTTTATGCGTTTACCAATCCTTATACGCTCTTCATTTTTAGAAGTACCTACCCCCAACGGCATTTCCAATGAATTTTGAACAAACCACAAAGTAAATATACCAAACAAATCATCTTTAGGAGATAAGTCTGGTTTTCTTTCTTGTAATAATTGTATTGCTTTTAAATAGTATTCCTGAGCTTGCAATGGGAAAGTACTATTAAACAACAATGTGGTTGTTTCACCAGTTGAGTGCTGTAATTTTATCTCACACTGATTACTACCTTTCGTTTCAAAAATAATATCTTCAATCATATTTAGTGTCCCCAAATTTATGTTTTTTGCAAAGGTACAACAATTTTCTTAAATTGGCGTATATGACAATTGTGTAATTGGTAAATATAACAATTATTATATCTTTGAACAGTAGTGCTATTTGTTTCTCTCCAATATTTCAAAAATAGGGAAGAGAAAAATGCAGACGTGAAAGATTACTGAGAAAACGAACAATATCCAAAACATTCTACATTTTCGAGACATTTCACCACAGCACTTAAAATCGTGTCACTCGTTCATAAAATGTTAATCATATCTTAATTTCGTGTTAACAAGTCTTTATCGTTCAATTCCACTTTTGAAGCCTTTTCAATGTTTTTGAACACACCCTCTTTTAGTACATTCAAACTCCCCATTAAAATATGTTTTTTGGAACATTTTGGGAACATCATACTTGCCCTTACATCTATCATACACTGATAATCAAGTACTTAAACACAATCTTGTGTTATTCAGAGGAAATTGCCAAGTACGTACCTATTGTGGTCAAACTCTGCTATGCCATTGCTGGTGTTGTCGCCGTAGTGGGTGCGATAAGCGTTTACATCGCCATGAACAATGAGGAGCAGGATGTCAAGAAGAAGATCATGATGATTGTAGGAGCATGTATCTTCCTCGTGGCAGCAGCCCAGGCATTGCCATTGTTCTTCGGTGTGACCAACTAACGAGTGAGAGTTATTCCGTGCATATTCAGTAAGTGAGAAACGACGTGAAGAATGGCAAGAGAAGAGCAGGAAATCCGCTACCCCGATTACCCACTGTTCAAGGGACTCCAGAAGCCCCTTGAATTCATGGGAATACAAGGGCGGTATATCTATTGGGCAGCAGCCACGGCAGGAGGAGCCATCATCGGCTTCATTGCCGCCTACTGTCTGATGGGTATTATTGCAGGACTGATAGTGTTGGTCGTGGCAATCACTACGGGTGCAGGTCTCATCATGTTCAAGCAACGGAAGGGACTGCATACCAAGAAGAACGACCAAGGAGTGTTTATCTATGCCTACAGCAAGCGCATATAAAAATGTGAAACAAAAAAAGTATCGACATGACCAAGATGTGGATGACAAGTAGAAAGTGAACGACTGGTAGGCTCATTCTCCCCCAAGGGTGTGGGTCTACCTTTATTTGTTTCAGCGAAAGTATCGCATCTTTGACATAAAAGAATGGTTATGAGCATGAAAGCAAAGAACATTATCATTATGGCATTGGCTGGCATATTGCTGACCGCATGCAAGGACAAGACCTACAAGCCACCCACATTGGATGCCATGAGGAGTGCTGACAAGGCAAGAGCTGCTTGGGCGAGAGAGGCAGAAGAACATCCTGCGACCGTGGAAACACAAACAAGCAGGATGGATTCCACTGCAAAGGATAGTGTATCAACCCTTTATGGCGAAGAAAGCTACAATACCTCTTATCAAGAGAATGACAACAAATCATCCAGTATGGGAGAAAATCATCAATCATCCGAAGAAACAGAAGAATAAACGAATATGGTACTATATGTAATCTTATTTTTCGTGGCAATCTGCATTGGCATGGCCATATCGGTCTATGCCTTTGGTACTGGTGGCAAGCGGAAGAAAATCTTTCAGGACATCTACTTCTCCGTGGAAGACACGGACGGTATCGGTGTGCTCTATACAAAGACTGGAGAGTATTCTGCCATCCTGAGAATGGAGAACCCAGTGCAGAAATATTCTGCCAATATAGACAGCTATTATGAGTTCACCAATTTGTTTGCTGCCATCGCACAGACTCTGGGTGAAGGCTATGCCCTGCACAAGCAGGACATCTTTACTAGAAAGCAGTTTAAGGATGAGAGTGGCAAGGGACACGAGTTCCTTTCCGAATCCTACTTCCGCTATTTCAACGGAAGAGAACATACGGACAGTATGACCTATCTGACCATTACGCAGGAGAACAAGAAGAGCCGTCTGATGTCCTTCGACAACAAAAAGTGGCGAGATTTCCTGGTAAAAATCAGAAAGGTGCAAGACCAACTGAAGGATGCCGGTATCAAGTCGGAGTTTCTGAACAAACAAGAAGCAAGTCTGTATGTTGACCGCTTCTTTGCCATGAACTTCCGTGACAAGATGGTGAGCATGACAGGATTCAAGGTGGATGACGAGATGATAGGTATGGGTGACAGACGCTGTAAGGTATATAGTCTTGTGGATGTGGATTGCGCCAACTTGCCGACACAAATCCGTCCGTTTACCAACATCGAGGTGAACAACACCAGCATGCCAGTGGATCTGGTAGCATTGGTGGACAGCATTCCTGGTGTGGAGAGTGTGGTGTATAACCAAATCATCTTTGTGCCGAATCAGAAGCGTGAGCTTGCCCTGCTCGACAAAAAGAAGAACCGCCATGCCAGCATGCCGAACCCAAGCAATCTGATTGCCGTGGAGGACATCAAGCGAGTGCAGGAGGTGATAGCGAGAGAAAACAAGCAGCTGGTATATACCCACTATAATATGATAGTGACGGTGAAGCCAGACACGGATATACAAAAGTGTACCAACCATCTGGAGAATGCCTTTGGCAGGATGGGCATCCATATCTCGAAGCGAGCCTATAACCAGTTAGAGCTGTTTGTCAACTCTTTCCCCGGCAACTGCTATGGGATGAATGCCGACTACGACCGATTCTTGACCTTGGGCGATGCTGCCACCTGCCTGATGTACAAGGAAAAGATTGTGCATAGCGAGGACACACCCTTCAAGGTCTATTATACCGACCGCCAAGGAGTACCAGTAGCCATCGACATATCAGGAAAAGAGGGACGAAACAAGCTGACCGACAACAGCAACTTCTTTGTCCTCGGTCCTTCGGGAAGCGGCAAGAGTTTTTATGTAAACTCCATGGTGCGCCAAGCCC
>OJJU01000704.1_pt1 | contig 11958 bp, 12 predicted proteins | sample 1596141 | NCBI WGS metagenome assembly OJJU01 (sample SAMEA4350150, study PRJEB24818) | metagenome | biome: human; feature: gut; material: faeces | place: Denmark | collected 2013-09
GAGCTGCTCGACGCGGCGCTCGTTCGAGTCGTGCTCCTCGGCGCGGCGGCTGAGCAGCAGGAAGAGCAGAAACGCGTTGACGAGCAGCAAAATGACGATGACGATATTTTTGAGCCGCGAGGTTTTCATGTTCGGGCGTCCTTTCCGGAAAGATCAGTCGGCAAACCAGCCGACGCCGACGGTGTCCGCGCCGTGCTCGTCGTAGCAGACGTGCAGCTCGGCGCTCAAATATTGGCTGTCCGCGATGGCCGCGGCCTGCCGGATGGGCAGCAGCAGTGCGGGCGAATCGCTGAGCGTATAGCTGCGGCAGTGGAGGGAAAATTCCGTGATGGTCTGGTCTTCGATCGTGACCGTGGCGGCGTGGCTGCCGTCGGAAAAGCGCAGCGGCGTACCGCCGACCGCGTAGTCGAAGCTCACGGTGAAGCGCTTGTTGCTGCTGTCGATCTCGCTGAGATAGAGCTCGGCGTCGCCGCTTACGTCGCGAAGCAGCGTGAAGGCGAGGCGCTGCGCGCCCGCGACGGCTTCGAGCATCGTGGGCTTTCCGGTCGAGGCGGCGGAGACATAGTAGATCGAGCCCGCCTCGGCCTCGTCCGCGCCCTGATAGAAGACGCTGCCGTCGGGCTCAAGGCGCAGCGTGCCGTAGACCTCTTTGATAATGGTGCTGCCGGAGGAGTCGGTGTAGCCGCTTTCCGTGTGGGGGTTGAACTCCGCAAGGCGCAGAAATGTCGCCTGATCGGTGAGGGCATTGCTCGCCGAGAGCGTGTAGCGCTGCGGCGGTTCGCTGAAAATGAGCGTGTAGGGCGAGAGCTGAGAGAACTCGCCGGAGAGCGAGAACGCAAAATCTGTGCCGTTGCCATCGAGCGAGGCGAGCGCTTCGCGCAGTGTCGCGCTGCTTATCTCCGTCCGGCTGACAAAAAAGCCCTGATTGGCGTCCTGTAAGTAGAGCGTTACGCCGTTTTCCGCGGGGCAGAGCACAAGCCGCGTGACGCGCAGGAGCGAGGACTCCGGCGCGTCGTTGACGCCGAGAATGCGGCTGAGCACTTCGAGCGGCGTGGGGGCCTCCAGATCGAGGTAGATGCTGCTCGCGTGCAGTGCGGTGAGCAGCTTTTCACCGCTGCACGCTTCATAAGTGGTAGCAGAGCCAAGCGCCTCGCCGAAAAACGCGCCGGCGAGCTCAAAATCTGTGTCAAGCGTCGTGATGGCGCTGAGCCCGTAGCGGGCGTATTCGTTCGTGAACACCACGCGCACGGGGAGCGCGAGCTCGGTCAGATCGGTGGTGACGGCGGTATCGGTCGAGGTGTCGCCCGCGAGCCAGTCCTGCGCGAGCTCGTAGGGCGTCTTGCCCGCAAGGTCGCCGACAAGCGGCGTCTGGATCAGAAGCAGCACGGCGGTAACGGTCAAAACGGCGATCGCGGCGTTTTGCAGATGGCTCATGAGCGTGGCGTTCTTATTCATGGGAATCCTCCCCGCCGATGGGCTGGGTGATGGGCAGCTCTAAGCGGACGGTCGTGCCGGGGCCGGGGCGGTCAACGAGCGTGAGCGAGCCGTGGTGACGCTGGACGATCTCCGTCGCGATGGAAAGGCCGAGGCCTGTGCCGCCGGATTCGCGCGATCTTGCTTTGTCGACGCGGTAGAAGCGCTCGAAAATGCGGCTGCGGTCGGCCTCGGGAATGCCGATGCCGTCGTCCGCGACCTCCATCCAGACAGTTTCGCCCTCGCTGCCCGCGGTGACACGGATGTGGCCGCCGTCGGGCGTGTACTTGACGGCATTGCTGAGGACGTTGAGCATGACCTGCTCGATGCGGCCGCGATCGCCCATGATGAGCGGGAGATTTTCGGTATAGTCGTGCGTGAGCTCGTGCTTGTGGCGGCGGGCCTCAAGCTCCGTCGAGCGGAGCACGGAGTCGATGGCGGCGGAGAACGGGAAGCGCGCCATATTCATCTCGCTGCGGCCGGAGTCAAGGCGCGAGAGCGTCAGAAGGTCCTGCACGATGTGGGTCATGCGGTCTGTTTCGCTGATGACGACATCGAGGAAGTCGTTTTCCGTCTCGCGGCTCAAGTCGTCGCCCGCCTCGCGGATGGTCTCGGCATAGGAGCGGACATTCGTGAGCGGCGTGCGCAGCTCGTGGGAGACATTGGCGACAAATTCCTTGCGGCGCTCCTCGGTCTTGCGGTGCTCGGTCACATCGTGCAGCACGATGAGAACGCCGCCGCTCTCCTCATCGGAGAAGGGAGCGAAGTAGAGCTCCACGCTGCGCTCGCCGGCAGTGAGCTCGCCCTCGACATAGTCGCTGCGCTGCATGGTGATGACATGGGAAAACGGGCAGATGGATTCAAACAGCTCGCTGTACACGCACTCGTCCGCCGTGCGGCCTAAGAGCTCGCACGCGGCGGGGTTGCAGTGGATGAGCTTGCCGCTGCCGTCGTAGGCGACGACGCCATCGCTCATGTGGAGAAACAGCGTGTCGAGCTTGTTGCGCTCGTTCTCCACGGCTTCGAGCGTGGAGTGGAGCACGGACGCCATGTCGTTGAATGTGGTGGTCAGAACGCCGATCTCGTCCGTCGATTCGACAGCAAGCGTTTCGTCGAAGTCGCCGGTCGCGATGCGCTCGGCGCCCTCGGTCAGTTTTTCAATGGGGTCGATCATGGTCTTGGCGAGCAGGAACGACAAAAGCACCGAGACGAGAAGACCGACGAGCAGTGCTTGCAGAATGATGAACAGCAGCTCAGAGTTCAGCGACGAGACCGTGGTGCGACTGTCGCGGATGTAGATGATGAAGCTGTTGTCGCCGCCGGAGATCGGGATGGCAACATCCATATAGCTTGCGGCGAGGTCGCTGTGGTCGCCGACCTCGCCGTTGCGCGCGGTGAGGATATTTTCCGTCTGCTCAAGCAGCTGGCCGTCCTCGTTGCTCGAAGCAAGCACTTCGCCGCTGCGGCCGTCGAGAACATAGTAGTTGCGGTTGCGCGAGTCAATGCTCAGTGTGCCGGAGTAGGCCTCGAGCATCGTTTGCAGGCGCGCGGCGCCGTCCTCCTGCGCGGCCTCTTCGTGCAGTGAGCTCACGAACGCGGCGTTGGACTCGCCGAACACTTCGCTCATCTGCTCGTAAAAATCGTCAATATAGAAGTTTGTGATGCTGGTCATCAAAAACGCGCCCACCACCGCCATCAGAGAGGTGACGAGCAGCAGCATGATCATCACGAGCTTCATATGCAGGCTGCGGAACATAGCAGGAGACTCCTTTCCCGGAAAAGTGCGCGCAACTTACGCCTGCGCGGAGAAATAATAGCCCACGCCGCGGCGCGTGAGGATGTAGGCCGGCGCGGCGGGGTTGTCCTCGATCTTTTCGCGCAGGCGGCGGACGGTGACGTCCACCGTGCGCGCGTCGTCGCCGACGTAGCCATAGTTCCAGACCTGCTCCATCAGGTCGACGCGGGAGAAGACCTTGCCGGGGTGGCTGGCGAGGAACGTCAAAAGCTCATACTCGCGCTGCGTGAGGTCGATGGGCACGCCATTTTTGCGCACCTGAAAGCTGTCGGTGTTGATGGTGATGCCGCCGCCGGCGCTCATGGCGTTGTCCTCCGCCGCGGGAGCGGAGAGCATCGTTGTGCGGCGGATGTTCGCTTTGACGCGCGCGAGCAGCTCGCGCATGGAAAAGGGCTTGGTGATGTAGTCGTCCGCGCCGATCTCAAGGCCCAAGATCTTGTCCTCCTCCTCTTCGCGCGCGGTCAGGATGATGACGGGCACGTTGTCGCCCTCGGCGCGCAGCGCGCGGCAGACGTCAAAGCCCATCATTTTGGGCATCATCACGTCGAGAAGAATGAGGTCGGGCTTTTTCTCGCGCGCCATGGCAAGGCCCGCCTCGCCGTCGTAGGCCTCGAGCGTGTTATAGCCCGTACGCTGGAGGTTGAAGCGGATGATATCGACGATGTTTTTCTCATCCTCGACAATGAGGACGGTCTTCTTCTGTTCCATCAGTTTTCTTTCTCCTGTCTCTCTTTTTGCGCTGTGCGCAGGGCGTGGACCTTGAGGATACCGCAGACGGTCTTCGCATCTTCGATCTCGCCGCGCATCACGCGTGCGAGCATGTCGGAAAACGGCGTGCGGTAAAGCTCTAAAAACTCGTCCTCGTCAGGATTTTGCTCACCGAAGGTCAGACCCTCGGCAAGATAAAGGTGCAGCACCTCGCTGTAGCAGCCGGGGGAGACGAGGAGCTTGCCGAGATTCGTCATGCGCTTCGGCGTTGCGCCCGTTTCCTCCTTCAGCTCACGCAGCGCGGCCTCATCGGGGTCCTCGCCACGCTCCAGTTTCCCTGCGGGAATTTCCTCAAGCACACGGGAGAAGACATAGCGGTACTGCTTCACGGTGAGCACGTTGTCGTTTTCGTCAAGAGCGACGATGGCGACACCGCCGGGATGCTCGGCGACTTCGCGTACGCTCGTTCTGCCGTTTGGCAGGAGTACGTCGTCGCGGTAGATATGCAGAATTTTTCCCTCGTAGATCGTCTCGCGGGAAAGCTGGCGTTCGGTCAGATCCATGATAAAACTGCCTCCTGAGTGCGGCGGATCGCCGCCAAAGCATGGGATAGATACTAAAATTATAGCACGGCGGCGGGCGGAATTCTACTATAAATTAAAGTGGATGGGCAGAATAGAGCGGAATGCGGCGTTTTTTCGAATTGTTACGTTTTTGTGACAGCCCTTGTGCTGGGCGAAAAAGTATGCTACACTATCATGGAAGCGCAAAGGAGGCGATGTGCCGTGGCGGAGAAAAAGGGGATAAAAATCGCGGCGCAGAACCGCAAGGCGTTCCACGACTATTTTGTCGAAGACCGCTACGAGGCGGGCATCGAGCTCAAGGGCACGGAGGTCAAGTCCATCCGCGCCGGCACGCTCAACCTGAAAGACAGCTATGTCATCGTCAAAAACGGCGAGGCGAACGTGCTGTCGATGCACATTTCGCCCTACGACAAGGGCAATATCTTCAACCATGACCCCGACCGGCCCAAAAAGCTCCTTTTGCACAAGCGCGAGATAGGCAAGCTCTATTCGCTCGTCAAGCAGGACGGCTACGCGTTGATCCCGCTGAGCGTTTACTTCAAGGACGCGCGCGTGAAGGTCGAAGTCGGCGTGTGCAAGGGTAAGAAAAACTACGACAAGCGTGAGGACGCCGCCAAGCGTGACGCCAAGCGCGAGATCGACCGCGCGATGAAAGCGCGGAGATAAGGAGAGAAATTATGGCAAATCCGATCGTGACCATCGAAATGGAAAGCGGCGCGGTGATGAGCGGCGAACTCTATCCAGAGATCGCGCCCAACACCGTCAACAACTTCATCGCGCTGGCAAACTCCGGTTTTTACGACGGCGTGGTGTTCCACCGCGTCATCCCCGGCTTTATGATCCAGGGCGGCGACCCGGACGGCAACGGCACAGGCGGCCCCGGCTACGAGATCAAGGGTGAATTTTCCGCCAACGGCTTCAAGAACGATCTTAAGCACACGCTGGGCGTTCTCTCGATGGCGCGCACGATGATCCCCGACAGCGCGGGCAGCCAGTTTTTCATCATGGTGGCCGACGCGCCGCACCTTGACGGTCAGTATGCGGCGTTTGGTAAGATCACCGAGAATGCGCAGGCCGCTGTGGATATCTCCCGCGTGAACCGCAACATGTACAACGACATGCCGAAAAAGCCACAGGTCATCAAGACCATCCGCGTGGATACGCAGGGCGTTGACTATCCCGAGCCGGAGAAGATGTAATTTCATTTCCTTTTGCTTTCGCATACCTGACGGGTTTCCCGTATTCGCGGCGCACTTGTCGTGCGCCGCTCACACGGGGGCGTACCGGTTTCGACGGGGGTGTGGAGGCAGGATAAGCGGGCAGAGGCGCCTGGCCTCTATAAAACGGGTAACTTATAAATTAAAGAACAACAACGAAGTTGCTCTCGCTGCCTAAGTAGGCGGCCGTCTGAACCGGAGAGGCCACGGACCGGGGAAGGCGTCGTAAACGTGGCGTCCGTGAGGCGGGAAAGAGTTGACCTGCCCACGCATCATGACTCTACCAAAGCGTAAGGTCCGTCAGGTGTCCTTGCGCGGAGGGAATGTTTAAATCCTGACTGCGCCCGGAGAAAGTCCTGTTAAAGTGCTTTCGGACGCGGGTTCGACTCCCGCCGCCTCCACCATAAGGTGGCAACAATTTGGATATTTTAAGCGCAACGCTTAGAATACCAAAGGGTTGCCGCCTTTTTTTCTTTCAAATTCCGCACTCAGAAAAAAAGATATTTTCGCGTTATTTTGGTAACTGGGGAGATTCGAACTCCCCCTTTCACAGATTCAAAGGTAAAATCCTGAGAAGCGCCCTTTTTGCGGGCGCAAATTAGAGCGTTCTTTCCTCAAAATTTCATACGATCTTTCGGGCGTCTGTTTGTTGGTTTCGTCGAAGCCATCAAAAAGGCGCCCTTTTTCATTTCCCGACGTCAAAAAGGGCGTCTCTGCCCAATCCATCACCCGGCCGGAGCATTTCAGGATGCTCCGGCTTATTTTTTTGCTTACGAGGAGGACTTCACAATGAACGATCAGAACGAAACCACGCAGCTCCGTTTCCTTGAAGAAACCGCCACCCGGCTGCGGCAGAACGGTTTCACGGTAGAGCCAATCGAAGATCACCACCTGCCCGTCTGCTGGGAAAAAGGGCGTCTCTGCCGCATCTCCGGCAAGGGCAGCGTGCTGTACCGCCAGGAGAACATGGACAGTATCCGGGCGCAGGACGCTTTGCAGACGGTGATCGACACTGCTAAAATGACTTCAGAATACATGGCGATTCTGGAATACGCCCCGCGGCTCAAGGCGACCGATCTCACTGGTGACTACCGCATCCTTGCTGACTTCGGTGATGCAGTGCTGGCGGGCCGCCCTACGGAGCGAGGCGTCCAGTTTGTGACTTGGGAGTGGGACTTCGACCGAGAGGGCGTCCATCACGGGCATTATTTTCAGGACGACTATGAAGCCGCCAAGCGGGATTTCACCGTCCGCGGCAATCTCGTTCCAAAAGACGCCCTTTTTGAGCCGGAGCAGCTTGCGCAGATCTACCGCGCGCTAAGATTCGTCCGCGAACAGGACGAGGCTCTTTCCTTCGGACGGGATCAGGAACTGGCGGAGCTGATGGAGCAGGTCGGCGGACTGCTGCCCCCGAATGTGCCACGGCAACGGGCCGCGCCGGAACAGAGCGGCATGACAATGAAATAAGCATCCACGCAAGCCGGGCAGAAATGTCCGGCATTTTTTATTTTACGAGGAGGAAAAAATGATGGAAATTTACGGCACGATCCACTTCAAACCCATTCTTCCGCACTTCCCCGGCTTCCAGCAGGAGCCGCTGCCGGAGCCTGTTTGCAGCCGCTCCCCGGAGTGCAAGGACTGCCCTTACCCCCGCCACGGTTTTCTCTGCTGGGGCGCGGACGGGACCTGCCTGCGGAGCCGAATGAATGAGATCCACGAGAAAAAGGAGGACAACGATCATGATGAGCGCAGTTTTGAGTAATCCCAACCACCCGGAATACGGTGTGGCGACCATCCCGTTCCCCATTCCGCATGACCAGTACACATACTGCATGGAGCTGCTGAAGGCGTTGGAGATCGGCGATGCGGTCAAGGCCGACTGCAAGGTGGTGGCGGTTGATAGTTTTTTCTCTGTGCTCAAGCGCACGGAAATGCTCACGGTCAACGTGGAGGAGCTGAATTACCTCGCCAAACGGCTGGAAAGCTTCGACACCGGCGAGGCCGCACAGTTTCAGGCGATGGCACACAAGCTGGAACTTTTCGAGCTGAAGGATCTCATCAACCTGACCTTCTGCTGCCAGCAGGCCACGGTCATCACTGACTTTTCCGACCTCGCTGCCATCGGCCGCGACCACTACATGAACCTGCACGGCGGCAGCGCAAGTGTGGATGAGCTGGACGCGCTGGACGGCGAGGAAACCGCACGGCAGCTCATCGAAAGCGGCAGCGGCACGGTGACGCCCTATGGTGTGGTCTACGACAACGGTATGAAATTAGAGCAGGTCTACGACGGTCGGTTCTTTCCCTGCTATTACTATGAGCCGAACGCCATCACCGTTGCGGTGACCTCTAAAGCCGAACCGGAGGATACGGAGCATATCACATGGCTGTTCCTCCCCATGGTCCAGGAGGAGATCGACCGCGCCCTCCTTCGTGGGGGCATCACAGATCCCGCCGATGTCCGCCTGCGGCTGGAGGACAGCCAGCTCCCCAATGAGGTGGATGTCCTTCTGGATATGGAGTACGAAACTCTCTCTGATCTCAACGAACTGGCAGCGGCGACGGATGGGTTGTCAAATGCGGATATGGAAAAGCTGGGCGCCGTGGTCACGCTGGCAGAGCCAAAGTCCGCGGCACAGATCAAAAACCTTGCGGAAAGCCTTGACCTCTTTGACTTTGCCCCTGGCGCGCACTCTCCCGCCGAGTACGGCAAGTACATGATCCGCCAGTCCGGTTACTTCGAGTATGACGAAAACCTCGACGCTTTTTATGACTATGAAAAGTACGGCACGGAGCGCATGAACGCGGAGGACGGGATGTTCACCGACCGAGGTTACATCGCCTATAAGGGCTATATCAGCATGGAGGAAGTAATGAACGGCGGTCAGAGCAGCCACATGGTGATGGGAGGGCTTTCACGATGATCATTCAAGCAGAACTGAAGTGTAAGCAGACCGGGTGCGAGGCAGACCCCTGTGCCGTGGATAAGGTCATCGAGCTGCCAAGCCAGCGGTTCCAGCAGTTCAGCCGCGCACTGCTGGCTGATTACGATTTCATCGCAGAGAACAAAAATGCCATCCGGCACGATGAGGATGCCAGGCACTGCCTGCTCATCCTCGACGCGGATGGAACGGACGGTTTCCTTGTTGACCCACAGGGGTACAACTACGCCCGGTACAGTGCCTTTGTCCCCAACGCCCGCAGTTTGCTGACGCCGGATATGGGGATCGACCGCAGCTATCTTTCGCTGGCAGAGCCTTGGCGCAATGAAAATCGGGATGAAATGCTCCGCATGACGCTGCGTGTTGAGGGAAAGCCGGGCTACACCCTCGTCCTCCCCGCTGATGAGGAATACTTGGACGCGGTGAAGGCTTATCTTGATATTGATGTTTTCGCAGATGCCATGCTCTGTGATATTCGCTTTAAGGTACCATACATCGAGGAACTGATCTGCGACACGGACTGTCCCGCCGTGGAGGATTACAACGATTTTGCCGAAGCCTTGGAGGACATCTGGCAGAAGGACGGGATGCTTCTGACCTACGCCGCCGTGCTGGAGGCTGAGAAGCCGGAGACCCTGCACCGTGCCTGTGAACTCCTGCGAAATCTGGACAACTATCAGCGCATCACGGAGGATGCCTACGGTTACGGTCAGCAGCGATTGCAGGAGACGCTGGGACTGGATGATGAAGCCATCTATGAGCTGGACGGCTACATGGATTTTGAGCGATACGGTCAGGACTGCATGGAAAACGACTGCGTGACAAAAACGGAGTTCGGCCTGCTGCGGCGCTTGGAGCCGCCCTTCCCGGAGCAGCGGCAGGAACAGAGGATGATGTAAGCAAAAGCGGCTCGATCCATTTGGAACGAGCCGCTTGATAGGCAGATAAACTGGAATTTCACGTTGCAATTCAATTAGAATACGGCTTTTAGGATATAGGATACTCATGCCATTCCACATTGTTTTTTAGGTCTTGATTTTCCTTTTCGGCATTGTATTCTTCTTGTGTGGCTTTTTTGCCGCTTATCATGAAATTATCCATCGTGTATGCCTGCCCTGTGGCAGATAAGACATCAGTTATAACAAGGCCGTCTTGAGTGAAGCCGATAGTAGCAACGCCCTCCTTTGAACCCAAATCATCGGAATAGATAAAGGTGCCATCCGTTTTGAGGTTTTCAAATGTACGATAGTCTGTCCGATAGCCATACACATGGTCATCACTACTATGAAGAACTAAATATCCTCCGGTATCGCCAGTTACACCACAAACAAAAACGACCGCTTCTTCACTACCGTCACCATCCAAATCAATCATCGCATAGTTTTGAATAGCCATATAGGCATCATCCGGATTAAATAAAGATGGAATATCGGCTATATTAACAGAAGCAAAATCAGAGCCATCATTAGTAGCATAACAGAACAGCTGTTTGCCCTTCAAAACATCTTGCATATTAGCTGGTGTCGAATTACTTGAACAACTAACCAATGCTAAAACACCAACCAATGCCAAAACTAATGTTATCAACTTTTTCATAACAACACCTCTGCCAAATCCCGATTTGTTTACCTCATCATAGCGTATCCCCAGTAATGTGTAAAGCCAAATTCTACACCGAAAGGAGATCTTAACCTTGAAAGATGCAACACAATTCCATATCCGACCTGCCCGCCCAGATGAGGCGGGCTTATTTTATGCCCAGCACCCCGAAGAAGATAAGCGGCTGGGTACCGTTGGACATGTCCGTATGGACTTCGGGCGCAGCGGCAACGAGTTCCGGCATACCTGGTGGCCTCGTGGCCCGGAGGAGCTGAACAGCCCCGCATTCAAGCTGGAGCTGCAGGAGGTCGTGGACACGCTGCGGGAGAGTGTGCTGAAAAGCCGCTTCGCGATGGAGCGTTTCTGCTATGACCACGGCGGAAAAATCGACGGCGGCTATGTACAAAACTACGGCTACATCGCGGAAACGGAGCGCTACCGCTACTGCCTGCGCTGCAATCCGTCCCCCGGAGATTATAACGGCTACCTCGCGGTATACGATTTGGTCGTCCAGCGGCAAAACATGGCGCGGGACAAGCCCCTGGTGGGTCGTGTGACCTACGCCAATGGCGACGCGCAGGAGTTTACCGATGCCGAAGCCTTTCTCAAGAGTGTGAGGGAAGAACTTCCGTACCGCCCGACCACAGGCTTCCGGTACGAGGTACTGACCGACGATCCCAGCGTCCGCAAGGCGGTGGACGATATCGTCTTCGACCTTTATGGCGAGGAGAATCCCCATCAGTTGGAGAAATATCAAAAAACGCCCAAACAGGGCATGACAATGGGAGGAATAAAATGATGGACAGAAAAATGGTGAATTTTATCAAGGAGCAGTATCCCCCCGGCACCCGCATCCGGCTTAATTCGATGGAGGACCCTTATCATCCCATTCTTCCCGGCACGGAGGGCGAAGTAGATTTCGTGGACGATGGGGGGCAAATTTTCATGAAGTGGAACAATGGCCGCACGCTGCCGCTCGCCCCCGGTAAGGACAGCTTCACCGTGCTGCCGCCCAAGCTGTCCACCCTCAAGCTGTATATGCCCCTGACCGCCGATCTCTACGAGCGGAACGAGTACGGCGAGTTCGACGACAGCAGCACATTGCTGGAGGGCAGTGAGCTGCGCGGCTATCAGGATCAGATCACGGCGGCGCTGGTGAAAAACCGGATGCCGGAGGAGACGGAGCGCGGTCTCATGCATTGGTATGATGAAGTCGACAGCGTCAATACCAAGGTGCGCACCGCCGTCTTCACCGTGGAGGAGCGTGATCGCCAGCTCTGGGGCGTGGCGGAATGCCGCGTTGCCGGGGAATTATCGGACACAGAACTGGAAACCTTAAAGGAGTACCTCACCGGACAGGCATCGGACGGCTGGGGCGAGGGCTTTGAGCAGCGGGATATCCTTGTGGATGGTGGAAGTGAACTGTATGTCCACCTTTGGAACTCGGACGAGTGGAGCATCCAAACGGAGCAGGAGCTTTTCTCCCCCAAGCTGGCGGATGGACTGCCGGAGCTGTGCTTCTCCACGCTCCCCGGCACCGGCGAGCTCATCTGCATCAAGCGCGGTGAGATCGGCTACTATCCCAGCGATTGGAACACGAACGATCCAGCACATAACCGTGAGATAGCGGACTATAACAA
>OJJU01000706.1_pt1 | contig 11933 bp, 8 predicted proteins | sample 1596141 | NCBI WGS metagenome assembly OJJU01 (sample SAMEA4350150, study PRJEB24818) | metagenome | biome: human; feature: gut; material: faeces | place: Denmark | collected 2013-09
CTGATGAGTCGTCCTGTTCTTCCATTCCCATCACGGAAGGGATGAAGATATTCGTAGAAGCCATGAAAACGGGCGGCAAGAATCATGGGATGAACGGCAGCCGAAACGATGGCTTTTTCGGTAGATTCCAACAGTTTGGGAATTCTGGCGATGAGTTCTTCGTGGTCGCCAAATACCGTATCGCCTGCTGCCATGTCTGTGGTGGTGTATTCGCCCGGAATAGCTTCTGGAGAACGATAGGAAAGCGTATGGCAGGTAACCCGCCTGTTGATTTCTTTCAGAAGATTCTCGTCGAGTGGATGCTGCGTGTTTTGCATCATGTACTCAAAGGCTTCGAAGTGGTCAAGCATTTCGAAAGCCTCGAAAAGAGTCTTTCCGGCAGGAATCATCCCTAATCCTTTCTCCTTCAGTTCCCGGGTATCATCTACGGAGAATGAGTTGCCTTCAATGGCGCACGAATGGGTAGAGAAGAGTACTTCATTATATTTGATGTACTCTTCTCTATCCATTTTATTGATGATAAGGGTTTGATATTTGTGTCTCAAATCCTCGTATTCCTTGATTTCCTTTTCGAATGCCATAATCTTCTGAATTTGTGGGGACAAAGATACGATTTTTATGGATAAGCACCAAACTTTTCTAGTAAAAATGTGTTTATGTTATGGGATGATGATGCGGAAGGTGGTGATTCCCTGCGCCTTGTCCTGATGGAGCGAGAGGCTGCCGCCGCTTACTCGCATGATCTGGCGGGAGAGGGAGAGCCCGATTCCGCTTCCTTCCGGCTTCGTGGTGAAGAACGGGATGAAAATGTGGGAGGCTACATCATCGGGGATGAGGCCGGCGTTGTTGCTCACGTCGATGATGATGGATTCCTGGGCGTTGGCGTAGGCTTGGAGATGGATAAATGTCTTCTTGCTTGCCGCGGATTGCAAATCCGCGGAGCGGCATTCCTGCTTGTTCCTACCCTGCTCATTTCCATCTTGCTTGTTTCTTTCTGTAGATAACTTTTCCTGCCCGTTGAAAGCTTCTACTGCATTCTTCAAAAGATTCGTTACCACGTGAGAGAGGAGGCTCTCATCGGCATAAACCAACAAATCCTTGGGAGAAACCGAAATCTCTACTTCGTGGTTGCAGAGCAACGCCATTCTTTCCAGGAATGGTTCCACATAGAAAAGAGCAGGCTGAGGCTGGGGAACATGGGTGAAACGGCGATAGTTGTTGACGAAAGCCAACAGCTCGGTTCCTGTTTTGTGGATGGTTTCCAAGCCTTGCTTCAGGTCTTTATCCTCTGTAACCCGGGTAAGCAGAGTCTCGCTCAGCGAAGTAACCGGCGTGATGGTATTCATGATTTCATGGGTCAGCACACGAATCAGTTTGATCCAAGAATCCACCTCCTGATTGCTCAGCTCGTGGCTCACGTCGCTCAGGGCGATGATGCGCACGTGCTTGTCTTTCAGCATGGCTTGCGTCTCATGCTTTGCCAGGTGTTCATCCTTCAGCTTTTCTTTTACCTGGTTCATGTGGGTAAGCACATCCGTATCGAGCAACCGGAGGGCTGCCTGGTTGTGCTGCAGGATGTTGTCGTGGTCATCCACCACCAGGATGCCCGTATCTACCGCATTCAGAATCTGCTCGTAATATTTCTCCCGATCCATCTGCTCCTCTCTCGTATGCTGCAGGAAGAGCTTGATGCGGTTGAGGGATTTGTGCAGGATCTTATCCTCCTTAAACCCCTTCTCCGTAGGAAAGTTGAAGGAGAAATCCCCATTATCTATCGCATCAAAAAGGAAGGTTACCTTCTTGATGTTCCGGCGATAGTGGCGGTAGAGGCGAATGTAACCCACTATAGCCACTAGCAAAAGCACGATAATAATCACCTTATTAATATCCATACCTCAAAAACTATAGAATTCTTCACTCTTCACTTTTCGTTCTTCACTTAAATTCCGTATCGCTTAATCTTATTGTAAAGCGTCTGGCGGGAAATGCCCAGTCTTGCGGCAACTACCGACAGGTTTCCTTCACATTCCCTGATGGTTTTCTCTATCATGCGACTCTCCATCTCGTCGAGCGTCTGCACCTCTTCCAGGGGCTTCTCTCTTTTCTGCTGGTTTCCGCCATCAATATCTTCGGCAGAAATCATTCCGCCATCAGACAGAATCACGGCTTTCTCGATGGCGTGCTGAAGTTCACGGATGTTGCCGTACCAAGGCAAATTGGTAAGTTTTTTCTCAGCCTCTTCCGAAAAACGGAGATTCAACTTATTATATAAATCGCCATATTGACGGAGGAATCTTTCTGCCAGCGGAACGATGTCTGATTTTCTCTGTCTCAGGGCAGGCAATTCCAGATGGATGGTGTTGATGCGATAGAGCAGGTCCTCTCTGAATTCGCCATCGTTTACCATCTGCTGCAGGTTGCGGTTGGTGGCGCAAACCAGTCGTACGTTGATAGGAATCTGCGTACTTCCGCCCACTCTTACGATGCTTCTGCGTTGCAGGGCAGTAAGGAGTTTTGCCTGAAGACCGTAGGATAAGTTTCCTATCTCATCCAGAAAGATGGTACTGCCGTCGGCAAGCTCAAACTTGCCCGGTTTATCCACCTTGGCATCAGTAAAAGCACCCTTCACATGACCGAAGAGTTCGCTCTCGAAAAGGGTTTCCGTAATGGCTCCCATATCCACAGGCAGCATTTTCTTTCCACATCTTGTGGATAAACGATGTATCTCGTTGGCTAACACCTCTTTACCTGTTCCATTTTCGCCCGTAATGAGGATGTTTGCATCGGTTGCGGCAACTTTTTCCACAATGCTTCTCAAATTGTTCATAACTTCGCTATCTCCCCAATACATAGCACTTTGCGAATCTTCTCCACCAGGTTTTCCACCTTTCCTGTTGATAACGTTATCCACAGCCTTGTTCTTATCCCTAGCCTCTACCAGCGTACGGATCATCTTCTCGTTTTCAAAAGGCTTCACGATGAAGTCGGCGGCACCTTCCTTGATGCCTGTTACGGCAAGTTGAATGTCGGCATAGGCGGTAAAGAGCACCACTTCGGTTTTCGGGCTGAGGCTCTTGATTTCCCTGAGCCAGTACAGTCCCTCGTTTCCCGAATTGATTCCGCTGGAGAAGTTCATGTCGAGCAGCACCACGTCGGGGTGCTCCTCTCTCAGCTTGGCTGGGATGGAGTTAGGGTTGGCGATGGTGATGATGCCATCGAATATGGGTTCCAGCAGCATCCTCACCGTAGTAAGAATGTTGCGGTTGTCATCAACAATCAATATCGTTCCTTGTTTCTTAATCATGGTGCAAAGTTACGAAATATCATAGAAAAGTAGTAATGTTTGTCTAATAATTAGACGAAAAAATGCCGATAATGGCGCCAAAAGTTGCTTTTCCGGCAGCTTTTGGCATCCTTATCGGCACTTGTTTATTCAAAATTCTGATTCCTGATGCAGAATTGCTTATCCTAAAAGGGGAGTTACAGCTCTATCGGAACCACTATCTTTATGCTGAAGTTGCGGCCCATATTGTAAACGCCTCTTCTGCCTGTAACCTGGTTTACGTCAAGATACTTCAGACGGCTCAGGTGGTTCTGGTAAGCACGGTTGGTAAGGTTCTCGCCCGAAAGATAGAGCGAGAGAAGACGCTTGCCATGGAGCTTCACGTCGGTACCGGCATACATATTTAATAAGGTGTACGATGGCGTAGCGGTCTCCGTATCGTTGGCTGCGAAATAATGGTTCTGGCGGAGATTGCAATCCATCTGTAGCTTTACGAAGAGATGGTCGAAAGTCTTGCCGTCGCAGACAAACTCATACCTTACATCCGAAACCCAGCGAGGGGCTGGGGTGAATGGCAGATACTTTGATTCGGATGGCTGATGCAACTGAACCGAGTTGACATACGAGAAGGTGTTGCCGATATGCAGATGCTCCACAGGGTGGATGTCGATGCTCGCCTCACCACCCAGAATGCGGGCGTCGCCCGAAGTAAACTGATAGGCTGGCGTGTCGTTGATGAGGACAGGCTGATTGTTCTCATCTGCCAACTTCTCGCTGTAGATGTAATGGTTGATGCGATTGGCAAACAGCGAGAGCTCTGCCGAAATGATAGGCGAAGAATAATCCAGACCAAGGTCGAATTGCCAGCTGTTTTCCGGCTTCAAACCGGTATTTCCCAATTCGAATCGTTGGGTTCCCTCGTGCACACCATTCGATGATAATTCGCTGATGTTTGGAGCACGGAATCCTCTTGCCAGGTTCAGCTTCAGATTGAAATCGGGCAGGATTTCATAAGCCAATCCGATGCTTCCGGTTACTCCCTCAAAGCTTCGCTTAAAGGCCTGGAAGCGGAAAGAATCATTCGATTCAGCATCATCCTCTTCTCTCAAAGCCTCGCTGTGCAGATGGCGATGATCGTATCTGATGCCGCCGCTCAGGTTCAGTTTGCCTATCTCCTTGCTCACCGTGGCAAATACACCATAATCGAAGAGATGATAGGCTGGAATCAGAAATTCAGAACCTTTATTAATCGACTGTTGCCACATGCCGTTGATGCCCGTAGAGAACTTCCATCCATTCATTTCCGGCGAGAGATAATGCAGGTCGTAATTCATGGTATGGAGCATGAAATCGAGTCCGCATTCCTTCGGATTCTCTTCCTCCTCAAACTCCTGACGGCGGTTCTGCTGATAACCCAGGAGGAACTTCAGATTGCCGTCGCCCAGGAACCAGGAATTATCAAGTACAGCCTTGTAATGATGAATCTGCTGATAAGGCATCGGTTTACCGTAACTCTTGGCATCGTAGCCTTCCGGAATTTCCAGTTCGCCCGTTTTCTCATCTCTTTCTCCCTCTACGATGCCTGGAGTGAGATGATAATAATCGAGTGTGAGATGCGAATGCCCCTGGCGGTAGTTCCAGCCTAGAAGCTGCGAGAATGCCTGCTCTCTGAGTGATGAACCGAATACATAACCATCGTATTTATTCTTGTAGGCATGCGCCATCTTTCCGCTGTAGCGGGTGTTCCATACAAATCCGCCCTGGTTGCCGGCAAAGTTGAGCGAATAATCAAAAAGTCCGTTGTTGGTTTGATAACCCGTTGAGAAATTTGCTCTCATGTCGCCCTTGGCAAGGGTAGGAGCGGAGTGGAAGATGAGGACGCCTGCCATCGCATCTGAGCCATACATGAGACTTGCCGGACCTTTCAGAATCTCTACGGAATGAACCGAAGCGGGGTCGATTTCTATTCCGTGTTCATCGCCCCATTGCTGTCCTTCCTGTCTGATTCCGTCGTTCACTACTACCACGCGGTTATAGCCCAGGCCACGGATCACGGGTTTTGAAATTCCGCTTCCCGTGGTAATCTGCGAAACGCCTGGCTGGTGGGCGATGGCGTCGATGATGTTGGTAGAAGGTTGCATTTCGAGCTGGCGGGCAGAAACGAAGGAGATGGGTGCGGGCGATTGCTTCAGTTTCTGGCTACCCGTCAAGCCTGTTACCACCACTTCGTTCAGTTTCACGCTCGATTCCGTCAGCGGCTGGTGTCTGGTAGAATCATTTGTCTCTTCTTCATGAATGTTTGCGTCCTTCTTATCATGATTTGCTCTGTTTATAGCCATAGCAGGGGCTGTTGCCGATGAGCACAGACTCATCAGCAATATTGATTTCAATATTGTTCTCATTATGTTATTTGTTACCTTATTCTGTTAATATTCAATTATTTATAAAAATAGAGAATAAGGTGGAGCACGGGTAGATTTTACCCCCTTCGCCCTGCACAGGCAAGGAGAGCAGAAGGCACGGCGAGGGGAGAGATGGAGCACGGCGATGGCAACCCAAACCACGAGGGATGGAGCCAGATAAGGAGTGCTTTGCAATTGGCAAAGCACACAGTCGTGCATGGTATTCTGCAGGGCTGTCAGATGGCCGTCGTGATGAACATGATGGGCACAATCGGCACAATAGAAATCAGCATGAGTTCCCTGCGCTTCACCATGATGGTGAAACGTAACGGCCAGCAGCATCGGCAGGTAAACCAATAGCAGCAGCCAGGAAATTCTGATTCTCTTATGCGTTATCCGCTGCATTTAACAATATTTATTTTCTGCAATTATCTACAGTCTTCTGATTTTTCCGTTTGCAAAGTTAATCATTTCTTCCTAAAATGCTGCAATTCCCAATTATTTTTGTATTTTTGCAACAAAATTTTTAAAATAGGCGTACCCGATTCTAGGGGGATGTTGTATTATGAACAAAGTAGAATCATAAAAACAAGAAAAAATGATGAAAAGAACGACTTCCCTTATACTGTGTCTTGTCTTGAGCATTTCCCTATTTGCTCAAAGCAGAGGTATGACCTTTCAGGTGCATAACGAAACGCTTACTTCCGTGTTGAAGAAGATTGAAAAGGCGGGCGAGAAGAATATCCTCTTTGCCTATCAGGCTACCGACCAATATCACGTTACAGCCAATATCCAGGCTAAACGACAGAAGGAAGCCCTGGAGATGGTGCTGCAAGGGAAACCTTTCTCCTTCGTAGAGCACAACACCTATTTTGCCGTGCAATACACGGGCAAGACGACCCGGGTAGAACAGATCAAGGGCAGGGTAGTGGATGAGCACCAGAAGCCTCTGCCTTTTGCCAACGTGGTGTTGATTTCCTCCGTCAGCAAGGCTTATGTGGCCGGTTGCGTAACGGCAGAGGATGGAAGTTTCGTGCTTCCTTATGCCGATAAGGATGTGATGCTGAAGGTTTCGTTTGTGGGCTATAAGTCGCAGATTCTGGCCTGCAAGCCTACCATGCATATCGGTCTGCATCCCGACACTCAGCAGCTGAAGGCGGTAACCATCAAGAGTTCCCGCCCCAATGTGGTGTATAAGGACGGCGCCTTCTCTACCCTGGTATCAGGTACCATCCTGGGCGAACTGGGCTCTGCCGAAGATATGATCAGCCAGTTGCCCTTCGTTTCGGGTGAAGCAGGCAGTTGGGAAATCATCGGTCGTGGAGCGCCCGAGATTTATCTCAACGGCAGGAAACTGGTGAATCTGAACGAACTCAAGCGATTGAGCGCCAAGGATATTCTGAAGGCAGAAATCGTTACCGTTCCCGGAGCGCAGTATAGTTCCAAGACCAATGCCGTAATCCGTCTGCGTGCCGTTCGCAAGCGCGGACAGGGCTTGAGCGGAAGCCTTTATTCTGAATATATGCAGGGTCGTTATTCGCCTCATGGCTATGAGGATGTGCAGTTGAACTACCGCACGGGCGGACTCGATATCTTCGGCGAAGTAGGAGCGGGATTGGAGCGCTCGCACACCACCGCCCATTCAGAAACCCAGCTCCATACCACCAGCGACTGGGAATTCAACAGCCGCAGAACCACGAAAACCCTCGGTGGAGAGATTCTTATGAATGCGGGTTTCAACTATGAGATTTCCGAGCAGCAATCGCTGGGTATGCGCTATGAGACAACCAACATGATAGGAAACAACTACACCCACAGCTGGGGAGCAACCGATGTGTGGGAGGATGGCAAACTGACAGAAAGCATGGGCGTAGATCTGTTTTCGAAAAGCAAGCCCCATTGGTCGCATAGCGTGAACGCCTATTATAATGGCGATTTCGGCAAATGGAACATCAATTTCAATGGCGACTTCTATAATAAGGTGAGCCAGAGCACCCAGACGGCGATAAACGACGGACAGCTGGATGCGGAATCAGAGAGCAAGGTGAGGAGTAATCTCTATGCTGCCAAGCTGGTGGTGTCGGGACCATTGTGGAAGGGAAGGCTTTCCTTCGGAACGGAAGAGATGTTTACCAACCGCCGCAACGACTTCACCCAGAGCGGCTTTTCTGCCGATGCCTTCAACCACATCCGTCAGTCTATCTATGTCGGATTCCTGCAGTATTATCTGAACATAGGGCGCATGAACTATGGAGCCGGTTTGCGATACGAATATCAGAAGACCGATTATTACGAGAAGAATGTGCTGCAGGCAGAACAGAGTCCCAGCTACAGGGATTGGATTCCATTTGCATCCATCGGCTACAGCAAGGATAATCTGAATCTAGCCTTCTCCTATCGCCTGAACAAGTACAGTCCTATCTACTCCATGCTTCAGAGCAGCATCGACTACGACAGCAAGTACGAGTACAAGTCCGGTGACCCTCATCTCAAGCCTCAGAAGCAGCACAGTTTCAACCTGTCGGGCAACTACAAGTGGCTGTCGTTCATGGCCTACTACAATTATGTACTCGACATGTACATGACCTGGTACAAGCCTTACGATGAGGTGAACCATCCTAGTGTGCTTTTGCAGACGATGGCTTCGGAGCCTCATTCCTACTATTGTGGAGCCAATATCCGTGTGGCGCCTTCGTTTGGAATTTGGTATCCTAACCTCACGGCGAGTGTCTACTACAGTCATCAGAATGTAGATCATCTCAATATTCCCGAGTTTGGCAGCCAGCCTCAGTTTACATTCAGCATGAACAACAATCTGAGGCTTCCCCACCGATGGTTCATGAATCTTTCGGGCAATGTCAGCACGAATGCAGAGATGGGACACGGAAGGAGGAAATGTATGGGCAACATGCAGTTCCGGGTTTCCAAGAATTTCATGAAGAATGATGCCCTCAAGGTGATGTTTGTATTGCGAGACCTCTTGCATACAGGATATTATTATTTCGAGGCAAACGGCACGCAGTCGCATCGCACGTTTACCCGATACGCAGATAATCAGCAAGTTGCCATCAATGTGAGATACACATTCAATGCAACAAGAAATAAATATAAAGGTAGTGGCGCAGGACAGAGCGAAAAACAACGACTTTAAGCAGCTATTCCTGGAAATGTATCCTCGACTGGTGCGTTATGCCGTGTCCCTTTTGGGAGACGGCAACGAGGCCCGTGACATTGTGGGAGATGTTTTCGAGAAGGCGTGGAACCAATTCTCCTCCTTGCAGTTGGAAACAAGGAGGAGCTGGCTCTACGCATCGGTGAGAAATGCCTGCCTCAACTGGCTCAAGCACCAGCAGGTGGAGCAGACCAATGTGGAGGCGCTGATAGAGGCCACCCGGTATGATATGAGTACCCGGTATGAGGAGCACGAGCGCCTGCTGCAACAGGCAGAGCAGATAGCGAGGGAGCTGAAGGAACCCACCTGCACGATTCTCCGCCTCTGTTATTTCGAGCATCTCACCTATCAGCAGGCAGCCGACAGGCTGGGCATCAGTCCCAACACCGTGAAGAAGCATATTTCCAAGGCACTCGCCATCTTGCGCGAGCGAATGAAGCATACAAACATAGAGAATTAGGAGGAAAAATCATGAATAAGAATCAAGATCAAGAACTGGATTATAGAATGGATTCTGTATCAGAAAAAGTTTCTGAGAATGCTTCTGAGAAAGTTTCAGAAAAAGTTTCAGAAAAAGTTTCTGATGCCCGGCTTTCCCAGATATTCGGGGAAGCCCTGGGCGATGAGCCTTCGAAGGAAGAAACGCTGGCGGTTTGGGAAGCTTTCGAGAAGAAGCATATTTCTTCAGAGAAGGAACATCTACAGAAGGCAGAAGATGAATTATCTGAGAAAAAGATAGATAAAGCCCGAATCCTGACTTGGATTACGGCATCTGTTGCTGTAGCGGCAAGCCTCTTCCTTTTTATTTTCCGTTCATCCCAGGAGATTTCTCAGCCTACGGAGTTCTCCATGGAGCTTTTCTCAGAGGTCACTTCTCCCAAGCAGGTGGAGCAGACCCTGAGCAATGGCTATTGCGTGGTTTCTACCCCGGCAGCAACCACCACATTGGTAACGCTGAGCGATGGCACCAGGGTGATGCTCAACGCCAATTCTACGCTTGAATATCCTGCATCTTTCGATGATGCAGAAGTCCGGGAAGTCCGTCTGAAGGGCGAGGCTCATTTCGAGGTAACCAAGAATCCTCATCGGCCTTTCGTGGTAAAGGCAGGAGAGATGCAGACGCAGGTATTAGGTACCATATTCGACGTGAAAGCCTATCGCAAGGATGCCCCAAAGGTTACGCTGATGCAGGGCAAGGTGAAGGTGAGCAATGCCGATACGGAGGTAGAAATGCGCCCGGGGCAGACAGCTACGCTCCAGTCGGATAAGATAGTAGTGTCTAAGGCTTCCCCTTCAGCCTCCGACTGGCTGGAAGGCGATTTCGATATGGATCAGGTTACGCTGGCAGAGGCGATGAGCGACATCGGAGCCTGGTACAACAAGACCGTAGTCTTCCTGTCCCAGGCGAATATGGATAAGCTCATCCACTTCCGCTTCTCCCGCAGGGCAAGTCTGCAGGAAATCATCACGGCATTGAACGAGATGGGTGTGGCAAAAGTCAGAATAGAAAAGGGCAAGATCATGGTGCTTTGAGCCATGGTCTTGCCCCCTTTTCTTGTTCTAAAGCTCTAGTTGTTGTCTTGCAGTAGCCATTTCCAGATAGGTACTACCTCTATCGTATAGCCATCTGCCATTATTTGGGTCTGGTAATCACGGGTGATGATGTAGCCGTGATAGCCTGGAAAGGCTTTCAGAAATTTAATCAGTCCTCCTACTTCTCGCTCGTAGGTTGCCTCATCATTCAGATTGTAAGATACCTGGATGGCCAACTGGGCAGAAGGAACGCAGAAATCTATCTCTACGTTCTTGTTGAAATAATAGAGCAAGGTTTCTTCTGTCGTGTTTCTGAATCTTCTGTTCAGTTCTATCGCCACCATATTCTCCAACAGCTTCGTTTCTCCCTGAAACAGAAAGAGATTGAGTATTCCATTATCGGCAACATATCTTTTTTGAAGTGTTGCCTGTTCTGTCATAGGTGAAACCAGATTCGGAATCGGGAAGAAGAGATACGCATCTTGCATGTATTCCAGGTAATCCTTCAGGGCTGGCAAACTGATGGTGTCTCCGGTAGATTTCACCATGTGTTGCAATCTGGTCAGGGATGAAGGCTGCATCACGCTATCGGCAAGTTTTTTAGCCAGAAAGCGGAATATTCTTGAATTGCGAATGCTGTTTTTCTCCACGATGTCGCCAATCAGAATTTTCTGATACAGGGCATTGAGATATTCCCGCTTGTCGGGTTGCTCAAACGATTCAGCTATTCCCCCTTCGTAAAAGTAGGAATCAAAATAGTTGGATATTATTGATTTTATCTGCTGGTTGTATTCCCAGTTTTCACCTAGTTCCACTTGATGATAGGTTAGGTATTCTGCAAAGGAAAAAGGAAAGATTTCCTTCGGAATGTATCTTCCTCCAAGTGTAGAATACATTTCCTTGCCCAGCATCTTGGCGTTGCTGCCTGTAATCATCACGCGATATTGGGAGTCAGCCAGGCGGCGGGCAAATTTCTCCCAGCCTTCTATATTCTGAATCTCATCAAGATAGACGAAGGGCTGTTTGCCTGGATATAGTTCCATGTAGGAATCCAGGATAGTGCCCAGTTCTTCAGCCTTGAGGGATGACAAGCGCTCATCCTCAAAGTTGATGTAGAGAATATCTTGGGCCGACTGTTCTCCTTTGTTGAGTCTGGTCTGAATATCCTGATACAGTAAGTAGGATTTTCCTGCTCGTCTGATACCTACGAGAATATAATTCGACTTGTCGCCGAAAAGGAAATCTCGGTGAACCAGTTTGTAGTTCGGGATGGCTATTTGCTTCTCGATGATGATATTTTTGATAATTTGCTTGTCCATACAGAAATATTTTAAAGTATACTTTGCAAAAATACGAAAATATTTCTAACTATACTTTGAAATAATCCTAGAAGGTGGCTTGTTTAAGGAAATTTAATGTTTTTCCTATGATTTTCTGTTCCTAAGGTGAAAAGCAAATGGATAGGTCTTGTCTTCTAGAGAAAAGGGGATTTTCTAGGGGCTGCGTTCCAGTTGTTCCAATTAATTTTGAGTGGGTTCATATC
>OJJU01000709.1_pt1 | contig 11912 bp, 13 predicted proteins | sample 1596141 | NCBI WGS metagenome assembly OJJU01 (sample SAMEA4350150, study PRJEB24818) | metagenome | biome: human; feature: gut; material: faeces | place: Denmark | collected 2013-09
GATTAGCCGAGACTATAGCTTTGGCAAACTGAATGCGAGATTAGAGGGAACGGAGAACCTTTTATCAGCAAGTGCCAACTCTGCTCAGCAATATGAGCAGGGCTGTTGCAAGAATGAGCAGGAGCCATCCCTATCGGAGAGCAGCCAGGACCCTTGGGATGGTATTTCTTCCATTGGACTTTTTGCTCCAGCCAATGCTCAGACCTTTGAGCCATTCCCAGAGGATGAATCAGTCAAGAAGAAAAAGAAGAAACGCAGAAGAGGCTTTAGCCTTTGATGCAAGTTACAAACCATTCAAACAACAAAAGAAATATGAAAGAAGAACTATTGGAAGCCATCTACGGCACAGTTGAGAGATTGGAGCAGAAAGTCAATGAACTTTCTGCTTCACCAAAGAACGCAGGAGCGGAAACAGTTCTCAGCCCTGCAAGTATTGACACAAGCAAACTTGAAAAAGCCATCCATTCCATGAGTGTAAAAGAAGGGGCAGTTATTGACAAATTGGCAAGATTAAGAGAAGCAATATGTGTCTTTGTTGACTTTACCAAGAAAGAAGCAAGCAACGAAGAGCGGCGAAGTAAGCTCTTGTTTGAGGCTGTCAAGCAGTTGAAGCAAGAGCAAGGCGCAGCATCAAAAGACCTGCAAGAACGACTTGACAACATAAACAACGCACCTAAGAAGAAGATTGTCACCCACCGCTTTGAGCCTACCTCCAAGTATGTTCTTCTTTTCATCGGTAGTTTGGCTTTATCTCTCGTTTTCTCCATTTGGTGCAACCTCACCCAATGGCGAGAGCATCAAGATTGGGAGGAGGCTGACTTGAAATATAGGGCATTGCGAATGGTTCTGCCATCTGATGACCCGAACATTCGGTACATAGAAAAATATTTCTCTGTACAGCGTGATGATGATGTTATCAATAATGTTAGAAATCGTGTCGCTGTGTATGAGGATTCTATCCGCCGACACCATGAAATGCTTGAAATGGCTGCTTACAAAGATAGCATAGCTCATAAACTTTGGGAAGAATCAAAGAACATAAAACATGCCATAGAAAGCCCACAATAGCTTTTCTCTCAACTGATATAATGAAAAGCTGAGAGATATTTCATAGAAAGTCTTTCTCTCAGCTTTTCATTTTTATCTAAGGAATAAATCTTGAGCGTTCTTAGAGAAGAACTGCTCCACGTATGGTGTCAGCTCTTTGTCTGCGGCGAACTGTTCACGCATTCGTGCCAAGTTTCCCTCCAATACCTTATCTGGCATGTATGGATAATCTGAACCGTAGAGTATATGGTCTGGCGTGGTAATCGTCAGTATCATTTTCACGATTTCAGGACTTGCGCCTCCAGCAAGGTCATAATACAGGTGCGAGAGGTTCTTACCCCAGTCGATTTGGCCCATGAATCCTTTGGTCAGCATAGCTGGATGAACGGCTTTCATACGAGGAATGGCCATCGGCAAGAAAGACCCACAATGCGGCACCACGACCTTGATGTTGGGATTTCGAGCCAACACGTTGCGTGAAATCATATTGATGACGGCACGAGTCGTTTCGGCAGGATACTCATAGACTGCAAGTGGGGCAGTGGCGATGATGCTGTCATTTACAGGGGTAGGCTTGTGGGGATGGATGATGATGACCGCATTTCGGTCGTTCAGCACCTTCATCAATGGGTCGAGTGCTTCATCCCCGAGATATTGTCCTCTGCTATTGGTTGCTATTTTGACTCCGTCTGCTCCCAGCGTATCGAGTGCATAGACGGATTCTTCAATGGCTGCATGGACATCTGGCAAGGGCAATGCGGCGCAAAACTTGAATTTTCCTGGATACTCTTTCTTCAGATGTGCGCAATACTCATTGTATTGGCGAACAATCCGCTTGCTTTCCTCCACATCCCCAAACCAAGGTTGTGGGGCTGGCATCGTCAATACGGAACATTCTATACCAGCTTTCTGCATGAAAGCGAGATGCGATTCCACGTTCCAAGTTGGCAATGGAAACGTCTCTTCCATTGCGGCACCATGCTTTTCCAGCACAGCCATGTATTCGGGCAGCACGTTGTGACAATGCACGTCTATGGTTTGCCCGAATACTATCTGGCTGCAGAAGAGTGCAGATATAGCCATAAGTAAAATCTGTTTTCTTCTCATATATTTATACCATTGGCATCTCCCATGAACCACGAGTATCTACCGCTGTATTGTCTGCGGCATACTCCAGTGTTTTCACATCCTCTTCGGTCAATGTAACCTTGATTGCTGCCAGCGCATCCTGTACCTGAGCAGGTTTGGTGACACCAATGATTGGGGTTGTCCCTTTGGCTATAGCCCAAGACATTGCGACCTGTGCAGGGGTAATATCGTATTTATTTCCGATAGTGCGCATCACGGCAATAAGTTTTTCGATTTGCGGCAATAGTGGATTGTAGGTTTCTCCACGCTGGCTTCCGGCAGGCAATGGATGGGTTGTGTCATATTTACCGCTCAACGCCCCCTGCTCCAATACCATGTAAGCCCAGAAGTCGATGCCGTTTTTCTTGCAATAGTCAAGGATGCCCGCTTTCTCCGACGAGCGGTAAAGGAGACTGAAGTGGTTTTGCGCAGCCGAGATATGCACACCGTCCTTGGAGAGAATTTCTTCCGCACGCTTGATTTGTGCAAGGTTGTGGTTGGAAACGCCTACACGTTTCACCTTACCACTTTTCACAAGATTGGCGAGGAACGGTGTCCACTTCTCAACATCCGCAGGATTGTGAATCCAGTAGATGTCGATATAGTCTGTGCCGAAACGTTCGAGACTGCTATTGAGCATGTCTTCCACTGGGTTGGCGGAATCCCCGGCAATTTGTGGGGTGAACTTCGTGGAGATGAGAACATCCTCACGGTTGCGCTCTTTGGTGAATGCGGCGAGTACGCTTTCTGATGCTCCCATGCCATATACCACGGCAGAATCCCAAAGGTTCAGTCCGCCAGCCATTGCGGCATCGAAGACAGGCTTCAGTTCATTCACGCCTACATTGTTTCCGAAAACTTGGTCGCCGCCGGCAAATCCTGTACCCCACGACCATGTACCTAATGCTATAGATGGTTGATTTTTCATTTTTATTTCTCCTTATTCTTTAGTTTTTTTCTTCTCTGAATTTCTTGCCGAATGTAGTGCATTTGCCTATCATCTCGCCTGTACGCAGATAGGAGTAGGTAGGCATCTCAAAGAGCACAGGCTTCAGTTTGTTATAGTCCACCTTACCATCTTCGTTGAGCATATCCTCTTCGATGTACGTGTTGGAGATTTTGCAGATGAAGTTGTCGAATGTCTCCGTCTCGTAATTCTCCACAGCCTCACATTCCATGATCAGCGGACTGTCTTCGATGATAGGGGTGCCAGCTTCTCCTGGATGCCATGCGAAGACCTTTGATTTATCAACCTTCGCCCCACTTGTGATTCCTACATAGTCGGCACGGGGAAGCAGTGCCTCGTCCACGATGTTCACGGAAAGGTGTCCTGTCAACTTAATGCCTTGGTTCGTGTGGTGCGCTTTAAACAGGCTAACCATGATTCGGTCGTGACCGATGATTCCTACATGCCCTGCCAGCAACCATGTAGGCTTGTCATCTATCATAGTTCCTATTACAACTGCTGGTGTAGGGTAAAGGGCTAATACTGATCCAATGTTCTTTTTCATTTTTATTTCTCCTTATTTAATTTGTTATATTCTTTATTTGTTACGGTTTCAAGCCATTCGTTGCTTGTTTTTTCGCCGGGCACTTCGATGGCTAAATGTGCAAACCAGCTATCAGTTGTAGCTCCATGCCAATGTTTTACTCCAGCAGGGACGTTGACTACATCTCCTGAGTGAAGCAAGCGTGCGGGCTTTCCCCATTCTTGATACCAACCAGTTCCTGCCACACAGACCAAAATCTGACCGCCACCATTCTTGGCGTGATGTATGTGCCAGTTGTTGCGGCAACCTGGCTCAAACGTCACATTGTAGATACCTACCTGTTTCGTGGACAGCGGTGCCAAGTAGCTCTGCCCGATAAAGTGTTTAGAAAAGCCATCATTAGGTTTGCCAATAGGGAATATCATTTCTCGCTCGAATTTAGTTCTCCCATCTGCGACTTCCGCTTTTTCCGACCATACATCTTTAGCCAAGCGGAATGCAGCCCATGCTTTTGGCCATCCTGCATAGAAACCGATTTGTGTCAGTATCTCTGCTATCTCAGTACGTGTGATGCCGTTCTTCTTTGCGGTCTGTAAGTGATATAACAGCGAAGAGTCTGTAATGCCCGAAGTGATGAGAGCGGTAACTGTAATCATACTTCGGTCACGCAATCCGAGTTTGTCTGTCCGACTCCATACTTCACCAAAAAGTACGTCATCGTTCAGTTCTGCAAACTTGGGTGCGAAATCACCCAACTGCTCTCTTCCGGCAGTCTGCTTGATTTTAGTCTGTGCATTTGCCATAAGTATAATCATTAATAGTGAATATGCAATACAAATAATTTTTCTCATAATCGTATTCTTTTAACGGTTTATCATTATCTTTCTTGAAATGGTATTTCCCCCCAAACTTAATTGAGCTATATAGATACCTGAAGCAAGAGCAGATGTCCCAGCTTTGTTTTGAGAGGATTCCAATACTTTGCTGCCAGAGAGATTATAGAGTGCAAGCTTCTCAAACTTGCCATCTACATATATTGTATTTGAAGAAAAGGTGATTTTCGTTCCTCCTTCAAGTGTTGCAGATTCTATAGCATTCGTGAGATTGTTATAATCAATCTGTTCCAACCAGTTGGCTATCAGCGAATGACTATTGGATGTTTGAGAAGAACGAACCCAAAGACTTTGTGTCACGAAATCTCCATTTGGGATAAGGCGATGGGCATCAGCCTCCACTCCGCTTATACCGCTACTTGCGCTTGATACGATGAGGGCGATTTTCTTACCAGCCATCTTAGCTCCGTTATTGAAAAGAAAAGTTTGCATAGGGGCTGCCATGTTGCTCCACCATAGTGGCGTGGCTACAATCACCATATCATACTCATTGAAATCTACACTCACAGGTTTTATTTCTGGATAGGATGCTGCGTCATTTGGGTGATTGCGGATAGTCGAGATAAGGGCACTCCCGATGGCATAGTTGTTGGCGGCATAATCCAACCCGTCCTCTGCTGGCTCAACCCAAACCACATCCGCTTCCGTCTGCGAGTGCAGGTCGGTCACGACTGTGTGGACATTGTTCGTGAAACTATAATAAACAATCAGAGTCTTGGCATTAATACCAATTACTGCAAGCGCAAGTACTAAAGTAAGAAATAACTTCTTCATAATCTTTATTTTTTTTATGTTCATACATTTTTTCTGGTGCAAAGGTAAGGGTAATTTTGCATATTGGCTGTACCTTCGTTACTGACAAGAGTGATAATCTTACGGAATTTACTTAACGATATAAGTATCTCATTATTAATTTTGTATATCGTGTACAAGTGTTGTATATTTATTACGGATATATGTAACGTAATTACTGAAGTTGTCCATGAGCATGATATATTCTCAAAGAAAATAGTTACCTTTGCACAAAATGTGTGTCCTGAGACAGAATGAAGTCTGATATTGGCTATATTTGATAGATTTCTGTCGTAACTTCTAAAGAGATGGTGGCAGACCCACCGCATTCGGCATGCAGGTGCTGATTGCAAACCACTTTGTGCTGCTCTGAAGGAAACAGATGGGTGGTGAACGACAATTGAAAGTCTTCCGTAAGGTTGGCAAGGTATGTGTCAAGGAGATGAGCGTAAGTGAACCATTGATGAAGCATCGTTAGCAAAGTTAGCAAGTCACATCAGAACCAAGGTTTGTTTTGTATCTTGGGATAATGGCAGAGGAAACCTGTTTACTGTCTGCTGGGTGTGCGGTGTATAGGTGGCATGAACTTGACATGTGCTCTTTAGAGGAACAGGAGAAATAGACATGGAATGCTAAGGGAAAATGCCGAGAGCCGTGACACGCAAGGCAGAAAGTACTGATGTCCATGTCTGTGGCGGACTACCTCGTAGTAGTGTTGAAGTCTCTGCAATGGGGATGGAGCGAAGGGGGTAGCGTGCTTAGCCAAATTTAAAGTCCAACTTAAGGAATTGAGGATGAAACAATGAACGAGGCAAAACCTTTTGTAATAGACAAGCGATTGGTGTGGGAAGCTTACCACAAGGTGAAGGAAAACAAGGGAAGTGCGGGTATCGATAAGGTTGACCAAAAGACATTTGACAAAGAAATGTCCAAGAACCTTTATAAGATATGGAATCGCATGAGTTCTGGATGCTACTTTCCCAAAGCGGTAAAGCTGGTAGAAATACCAAAATCCAATGGTGGTACTCGCCCTCTGGGCATACCAACGATTGAAGATAGAATAGCGCAGCAGGTAGTAGTATCAGTACTGACTCCCATACTCGAACCTATCTTCAAGGAAGATTCCTACGGCTATCGTCCAGGCAAGGGAGCGCATCAAGCCATAGCCAAGGCTAAGGAGCGCTGCTATGTGAATCCCTGGGTGCTTGATATGGACATCAGTAAGTTCTTCGACACAATCAATCATGAATTGTTGATGAAGGCTATCCGCAAGCATACAGAGGAGAAATGGGTACTTCTATACATTGAGCGGTGGCTCAAGGCTCCCTATCAGACATCGAAAGGTGAAGTGATAGAGCGAACGATGGGAGTTCCCCAAGGTTCTGTGATAGGTCCGGTTTTGGCAAACTTGTTCCTTCATTACGTCTTTGACGAATGGATGTCGCGTAACTATCCAACGATTCCGTTTGAGCGTTATGCTGATGACACCATCTGCCACTGTGTATCGGAGAAGCAAGCCCAGTTCTTGAAAGCTGTTTTAATGAAACGCTTTGAGGAATGTGGATTGAAACTGAATGAGGAGAAGACAAAGATAGTCTATTGTAAGGATAGTAATCGAAGAGGTGACTCGGAGCATACTTCCTTTGACTTCCTAGGCTTTACCTTCAGACCTAGAGGTGCGAGAAACAGAAAGACGGGTCAAAACTTTACTGCTTTTCTCCCTGCAATAAGCAAGAAGTCGATGAAGAGGATTAAAGAAGCCGTAAGGGCTTGGAAACTGAATCGTAAGACTTTTGCTTGTCTGCTAGACATAAGCAATGAAGTTGATACGCAGATTAGTGGATGGATGAACTACTATATGAAGTTTGGTAGGTCTGAATTCCGCAAGGTGTTGAATTACATCAATGAGCGACTAACTCGATGGGTGATGCGTAAGTACAAGCGCTTCTCCAAGGGTAGGAAGTTTGACAGAGCGTATGGCTGGCTTGTGGAGTATGCGGCACACAACAGAAATGAGTTTTCACACTGGGTGAAGGGATTTGTACCCTATCCACGTCTAGGTTAATATAGAATATAAACTAATAAACAAAAGAGTTAAGTACGAAGAGCCGTGTGATGGGAGACTGTCAAGCACGGTTCTGAGAGAAGGGAGGGTGAAATTCCCTCCACTTACTCGACAAGATACAATTATGAAAGAGGTAATAAAGGTTAGCACTATCGACCAATACAATAAGTTGTTTGGTTTTGAGACCCTCCATCCGTTGGTCTCTGTTGTCGATTTGTCGAAAGCTCCGACATGGCCGGACCATTTTCGTTTCAATTATGGTGTATATTGCATCTACCTAAAGGATGCTAAGTGTGGCACTATTCGTTATGGTCGCCAGAACTACGATTATCAAGAGGGAAGCATTGTGGCTTTTGCGCCTGGACAAATAGCTAATATAGATATGGAGCGAGGAACGAAACCATCTGGGTTGGGTGTGTTATTTCATCCTGATTTACTTCACGGAACACCACTTGGAAGAGAAATTGACAGGTACTCTTTCTTCTCTTACGACATTAATGAGGCTCTCCATGTATCCGAGAAAGAGCGGAAGACACTTGTGAACTGTATTGATAATATAAAAGATGAGATGGAACAGGCGATAGACAAGCACAGCAACAGATTGATTGCAGCAAATATCGAACTGTTTCTCGAGTACTGTATGCGCTTTTATGACCGTCAGTTCATAACACGCACCAAGGTGAATCAAGGTGTGCTTGCTAAATTCGAGCGACTGTTGGACGAATATTTCAAGAACGAAGCTTTGCGCAAAAGCGGTTTGCCGCAAGTGAGGTACTTTGCCGACAAAGTATGCCTGTCATCCAATTACTTCGGAGACCTTATAAAAAAAGAATCTGGCATGACGGCTCAAGAGTACATTCAGAACAAAATCATCAATGTTTCCAAAGAATGGGTTGCGAGTACCAATTTGACTGTTAGCCAAATTGCTTACGAACTTGGCTTCCAATACTCCCAGCATTTCAGTCGTGCTTTCAAGAAAAATGTGGGATGTACGCCTTTGGAATATCGAAGAATGCAGGCATAAGTTTGGTTTTATTGCATTGTGATATTAGCTGGATGATTACTTGTTGGCAAGTCGATGTGTTGTCCTTAAAAAACTTTAATTTTGAAGTAATCTTAATATATTTCTCAGAATTTAGTTTTATCTTTGTACTCGTAATCAAAGCGTTCTTTGTATATTGCAAAGTTGTGAAAGAAAAAGAATATAGCTCGTTTCTAAATCGTTAGCAGTTACATTCTTTTAAATACTTAATTCGTTGATATTCAATCAATAAAAGATTTTATTGTGACTCGCCACGTGTAATAGTCTATGGCGGGCTGAAGGATATCGAATGTCGTCGTATCAATACAGTTCTTGTCCAATGCCATGGATTTGAGCAGCGCATATCTGGCAGAGATTTCCTTACCCTTGACTTTTGAGGCAGGGATGCCTTCCAACACCGCAAGGGCGGAATCAGGCTTGGAATCCATAAGGTTTTCTGCTATTTCCAGCTTCTCCCAGGCCGCTCCGTGTCGGTCACAGCTACCTGTTGTCAGCAAGACTGCCGCCAGCAGGATTATATTTATAAGATTTATATTCTTCTAATCATAGTTCATACGGTTTCCTGTCCCCGCAGAAGTCGCTGATAACCTTTTCGTCATATAGTGCGCTTACATCCAGATGAAGCAAACTCGCTATTTTCAGAAAAGTCAAAACATCCGGCTGAGAAGAATTTGTACACCATTTCGAGACCGTTGTAGGATTTACACCCAGTTGCCGGGCAAGCCACGAATTTGTCAGACTTCTCTCATTCAGGATTTCTTTCAGTCTATTTACTTTCTGCATGGTCTATCAAATTTGGGTGCAAAGATAATGAAAAATTTTCATTATTTCTGAATAACAGCCAGTCCAATCGCCAATACAACAGATATTTTACCGTTTATTTTACATATTCCGAATTATTCTTGCATAAACAACCAAAAATCACCTCTGCCGTGATACCGGATTGAAATAAAAACATTACCTTTGCACTGACAGAATCCGCCTGCTTCCCGTAAGATTTGTGGACTCAATGGGGCATTTTGTAAGTTGGATATACAACATAAATCTATAACGACAGGAGAACAAATAGATACTCAAAAACTATTAATACTTCAATGAAAATAGAAATTGATTTTGATATGGGTTACGAGACGAATATTCCTTGGATTGAGGCAATCTGAGGCTTTGTTGCTAGGCAATTCAAAATGATTCGTTTAAAACGATACGAGTCAGTTTAAATTAATATAGGTGAATAAGATAAAAAATATCGTAAAAAATAACACAAAATAGCTATTGTTGGCAAAAAATCACTAACTTTGAAATAAAAAATGTGTTAAGCAATGAACATAAATAAAAATAAATTATCACATATAATATTCATATTTATCACGTTGGCCTCACTGACTATCGTGATATCATGTTCGAGTGAAGAAAAAATTGTTGTTCCAAAGGAAGAAAATGAACAAACAGTCATAATGTTTTTCCCTTGGAGTTCAAATTTGTTACCTTATTTTCAACAAAACATAAAAGATTTTTCTAAAAGTATAGAAGAAAGAGGCTCACAAAATACACGAGTCATGGTCTGTTTAGCTACAACGCCAAATACTGCGGATCTCATGGAATTAAAGTATGATAATGGAAGTTGTATCGTTGAGAATATTAGAACTTATGACAATCAAAGATTTACTTCGCAAGAGGGTATTTCTAATATATTGAAGGCTATAAAAGAATATGCGCCTGGAAAGAAATATGGATTAATTATCGGCTGCCATGGAATGGGATGGTTGCCAGTAATTCATACAAAATCCAATGAAACTCAAGAGATATTTCATTATAATGTAAGTAATGGCCCAATGACAAGATATTTCGGTGGATTAACACAGGAATATCAAATAGAAACGTCTGTCTTGGCTCAAGCAATTTTAGAGTCCGGAATTACTATGGAATATATACTATTTGATGATTGCTATATGTCTTCAATCGAGGTTGCATATGATTTAAAAGATGTCACGAAATATTTAATAGCTAGTCCCACTGAAGTAATGGCATATGGATTCCCATATCATGAATGTGGGAAATATCTTATAGGAAATGTTGATTATGAGGGAGTTATTCAAGCATTTTATGAGTTTTATAGTCAATATACATATCCATATGGTACAGCAGCCGTTACGAATTGTCAAGAATTAGAACAATTGGCAAATATTGTGAAAAGAATTAATATCGAAAATCAAAATAATAATATATCAGCAAATAGTATCCAGGTAATGGATGGATATACTCCGGCTATTTTCTTTGATTTTGAAGACTATATTAATAAGATTTGTAATGATAGTGTGATTCTTGATGAATTTTCAAATCAATTGAGGAAAACAATATTATTCAAATGTCATACTCCACAATACTATTCTGCTTTTAAAGGAATATTGCCCATTAATCATTATTCTGGTATTACTACTTCTGATCCTAGTAGTAATAGACTTTCAAATCCAAAAATATATACACGATGGTATAATGCCACCCATTAATTTGTATGAATTGGGATTCGATAAAGTCTATATTAAAATTATCAATTCCTCTAATTATATCTCAATTAGGCTTGTTTTTTGTCCAACTGTCAGATACTGTAATGGTTGGACAAATAGGTTCTCGTGACTTGGCTGCAATTTCTTTTGGTGGGAATGTTTATTTTTTTATTTATATATTTGGAATTGGCATCGTAAGTGTAGGCGTTATCCATGATGGTGTTTCCACCACTATTCACCGTGAGGTTCTGCAATCTGCGACGCTGTGGGTCGTAAGTGTAGAAGGTCTCAGCACCGTTGCAATACTTCAAGTATGTGCGCTGCTCAAACTTGTCATAGCCTATCTTGCTCACATAGTCGTAGCCGTATGACTTGTAGCCATGAACCTTTTCAAGCTGACCGCCGAGGTTGTAAGAATAGGTAATCTTCTACTCGTCTGGATAAATCATCTCCAACAGGCGGTTGTGGCTGTCGTATGTCCATTGCGTCACATAGGTTGTACTGGAGTTAGTTTGGCAAAAATACACAAATGGTCACGGCTTCACTTTCTTATATAAGAATGTAAATCATGGTTTGAAACTGTACACACTCGGAGTACAAACGAAAACAATATATGCTTGTGTCGGAAAGGTATATATGAGCTGATGGTAGAGTCGTCATCAACAACAATGGCCCTGATTTGATAAACTCAGCAGGAATACTTGCTATTCATTTTTTATGATGGGGTTCACTAGTGTCCCGTTAAAACGAGACGATTATTAAATAAGTTATTAATACTCAAAAGTTTACGGACTTTTTATAGTGTATTCGATTTGATTTTGTATCTTTGCACGCATATTTAAAATACGTGTGCGATGAACAAAGGCAAAACTATATTCTCTCAGATTATGTCACTTATACCAGAACGTGATTTCAAAACTTGTGTAGACCGTTATAAGGGAAACTACAGAG
>OJJU01000714.1_pt1 | contig 11822 bp, 7 predicted proteins | sample 1596141 | NCBI WGS metagenome assembly OJJU01 (sample SAMEA4350150, study PRJEB24818) | metagenome | biome: human; feature: gut; material: faeces | place: Denmark | collected 2013-09
GTTCAGCGCTGGGCTGGACATTTCGGCAATCGCCGCATAAGAAAAGCCCGCTTCAAAAGAGAAGTGGGCATAAAACAAACAACTCGCTTTTTCAAAGCAAGTTTTTATTAAGAATACTCAGCGCACCCGTTTGGTGGAGATAAGCGGGATCGAACCGCTGACCTCTTGAATGCCATTCAAGCGCTCTCCCAGCTGAGCTATACCCCCATATAGTGGGTGCGCTGAGTAATTTCTTATTCAATTAGTGCGGAGGGGTTGTTTACCGCTTCAACCGGGCTCCCAGCTGAGCTATACCCCCATGCCGTTTTGTTTTTACCGTTCCGTTCGGCTCGGAACAAGTGATAATATAGCACACGGAGTCGAAACTGTCAACACCTTTTTGAAGAAATTTTTGCTTTTTTGAAAGGTTCTCCTTTCACTATAGCATTTTCCCCGATTTGAGAGGCTTTCTCCTTGGTCTCCGGATGCCGCCAAAGCCTCTTTCTCCCGTCAGATGCCAAGGGGGTGTGACCGCATGGATCAAGAGCGCGGTCAAAGCGGTACCCCCCTCTAATTTTGCTTAGCGCGTCAAAGCCGCAAAAAAGCAGGGCCCTTCCGCGCTCAAAAAAGGCCCTGCTTTTCTTTTTACCCTCTCGCAAACACGGTGTAGCGTCCGCTCGGCGCGTCGAAGAAGTTTTCGCCTGCGACGGATTTGACGTGCAGGCCGTCGCTGCCGCGCAGCAGCGTAAACGCGCCGTAGCGCACCGTGCCCGCATTCTCGTTCAAGTGATAGCCAAAGACCATGCCCTCGCCGTTCGTGCCGAGGTAGTTGAGCTGGCCGGTGTACTCAAAGTAAATCCCAACCTCGCTGTTGATGTCCTGCACCGTGAGGCCGCCGCCATCCGTGAGCGTCAGAATATAATCGCTGTCATAGCTGCCCTGCTCGGCGGTGTCGTGCGTCACGGTCGCCGTCCACTCGCCGAGAAATTCCGACGGGATCGTGTAGTCCGCGTCGCTGACCGCGCCGGAGAGGTCGTGTTTCTCCCCTGATGCGTCGACGGCGAACACCGTCTGATTCGTGCCGTAGTCCTCCTCGACCTCACCGGACTCGAACGAAACAATGCCCTTCACGCCGCCGAGCGGTCCGCCGTCGCAGAGGAAGCCCGCCGTCAGGCCCTCGAGCAGGTTCACGTACTCCACCGTGCCCTCGCTCGTCAGCAGGAAGATGTACGGGAAGTACCCCTGCCCCACCGAGCCGACGAACACATCCGTGTAGTCGGAATACATGCCTTCCACGGGGTAGATGGTCTCGTAGTCAAAGCGGAAATTCTCCGCGTACCACGCGGAGTCCGCCGTCTTTTCAAAGCTGACGGTCAAATCGCCGCCCGAGAGCGCGGCCTTGACAAAGCTGTCCTGCGCCGTCTTCTCGACCGTCTCGCGCGCGGAGAGGTCGAGCGCGAGGTCAGCGTCGTAGCTCTCCGCCCCGGCAAACGAGCCGATGGGCACGATCATATGCAGCGCGCCGCTGTCGAGATAGAGCCGCATCTCCGCGTTGATGTTCTCGTCCGAGAGCGTCCACGCGCGGCGCTCGGCATAGGACGCGATGAAGCCCGCACCGCCCATGCTGCCGCTGAGTGCATCTCGGTACGTCTTATCAAAGTAGTTTGCCGCGGTGCGGCGCGCCGCCGTGATGAAGTCCTGCGTTGAAAGCTCGCAGCGCGCCAGCAGGTCCTCGCTCATGAGGCGTTTGCCGCCGAAAAAGTCGTAGCTGTACGTCTCCGTCATGCTCGTGTCGCCGTCCATCTCCGCGCGCACCACAAGGCAGAGCAGGCTGTCGTTCCAGTAGCTCGTCCACATGACGGAAAGGCATGTGAGCGAAACGCGGGAGGCCATCATGTTCTTCTGCTCCTGCACGAGCGCGCCGAATTGATCGGCGATCTCGGCGTTCAGCGCGGCGGCAACCGCCGTTTCCGACACGATTCTTGGCACATGGTAATTATACGTGAGCGTGTTGTTCTCGCTATCCGTGTACTCGCCCTCCTCGCTGTAAAGCTCGGAAATGAGCGAATCGTCGTAGCCGGACGGGGTGTCGTCCGGCTCCTTTTCGCCGCAGGCGGCAAGGTTCAGCAGCAAAAGCGCCGTGAGCAGCGCGGTGGTCAGTTTTTTCATAGGCTTCTCTTCTCCGATCTCAAAGGTCTTGTCTTTTCTGCCATTATAGCGGATTTTTGCAAAAGCGCAACGGCTTTTCGCGCGCGGCAGCGCGCGCCGATTGACAGAATTCCGACAAGGTTATAGAATATGTGTACTTTCGAACTTCAGGAGTCTTTATGTACGATTATACGCAAGCCAAAATGAACGACGACGCCATTCGCGCCATCAGCTCCATCGGCCTCGCCCACCTGGGCGACGCGGTGTACGAGCTGCTTGTGCGCACGTATCTGTGCGTGCACGGCAAGGCGACGGGCAAGGGGCTGCACCGCGCGACGGTCGAGCTCGTCTGCGCGCCGCAGCAGGCGCGCTTTGCCGAAAAGCTCTTACCCCTTTTGACGGAGGAAGAGGCCTCTGTGTTCCGCCGCGGGCGCAACGCGAATGTCCATTCCATCCCCCACCACGCCGACCGCGCGGACTATCAGAAGGCCACAGGCCTCGAGGCGCTGTTCGGCTGGCTGTATCTGCGCGACGATCACGCGCGCATCAACGAGCTTTTCAACCGGATGATGGAGGACGACAATGCCACTTGACGCGATCTGCCTGCGGGCAGTTTTACACGAGCTGAGACCTCAGCTCATCGGCGCGCGCATCGACAAGGTGCAGCAGCCCGCGCGCGACCAGATCGTCCTGCTGCTGCGCGGTAATCTGCGGCTGCTGCTCAACGCGGGCGCAAACCAGCCGCGCATCCAGCTCACGAACATTCTGCGCGACAACCCTGCCCAGCCGCCGATGTTCTGCATGCTGCTGCGCAAGCACCTAGTCGGCGCGCGCGTGCTGTCCATCGAGCAGCCGGATCTTGAGCGCATGGTGATCCTGACGCTCCAGTGCACGGACGAATTCGGAGAGATCAGCCAAAAGCAGCTCGTGCTCGAGTGCATGGGGCGGCGGTCGAACCTCGTCCTGCTCGACGCGCAGGGGCGTATCGTCGAATGTCTGCGCCGCGTGGATGCAGACCTTTCCGCCACGCGCCAACTGCTGCCCGGTCTTTTTTACCATCTGCCGACACCGCTCGACAAGCTGTCGCTTTTATCGCAGGAGGAGGACTCCCTCGCCCTCGCGCAGCGCGGCGGCGACGCGGAACAGGCTGTCGACAAGTGGGTGCTCGACCATTACACCGGCATTTCGCCGCTGATCGCGCGCGAATTCGCCTTCCGCGCGGGACGCGAGACCGACGTGCGCTTCGGCGCGCTGAATGATGCGCAGCGCGGGGCGCTGGTGCAGGAATTTTCCGATACAGCCAACGCTGTAAAGGAAGATAACTATATGCCCGTCATCCTCTACCGCGACGGCAAGCCCGTGGATTTCACCTACCGTCCCATCGCGCAGTACGGCGCGGAAACGCAGGTCGAGACGCGTGAGAGCTTCTCGCAAATGCTCGACGAGTTCTACGACGCGCGTGAGCGGCAGGAGCTCTCCGCCCGCCGCGGCCGCGAGCTAACGCACGCGGTCACGGTCGCGCGCGACCGCATGGCGCGCAAGGCCGAGAACTTAAAGCACGACTACGCTGCGACGCAGAAGCGCGACGAATTCCGCCTGCGCGGCGACCTCATCACCGCAAACCTGTACCGCATGAAGGGCGGAGAGCGCGTCCTGCAAGCCGAGAACTACTATGAGGACGGCTGCCCGACCATCGACATCCCGCTCGACCCGCTGCTCTCCCCCCAGCAGAACGCCGCGAAAAACTACAAGCAGTACAACAAGCTCAAGACCGCCGAATTCCACCTGCGCGAGCAGATCGAAAAGGCGGAAAACGAACGCGCGTACTTGGAAAGCGTCCTGCAGGAGCTTTCGCAGGCGGAAACCGAGCAGGAATTCAATGAGATCCGCCGCGAATTGCAGGAGACGAACTATATCCGAAAGTCGAGCGGCAAAAAGGAGCTCAAGCGCGCCTTCGTCCCGCGCACATTCAAAACCTCGAGCGGGCTCGAGGTCCTCGTCGGCCGCAGCAACGTGCAGAACGACCAGCTGACAAAAAAGGCCGACAAGCGCGACTACTGGTTCCACACCCAGCACATTCACGGCTCGCACGTCATCCTGCGCTGCGCGGGACTCACGCCGAGCGACGATGATCTGCGCGAGGCCGCAATGCTCGCATCCTACTTCTCGCAGGCGAAGGAGAGCAGCAGCGTCCCCGTCGACTACTGCCCCGTGAAGTTCGTCAAAAAGCCCGCGGGCGCACGCCCCGGCATGGTGACCTACGACAACTACCGCACACTCTATGTCACGCCCGAAGAAGGGCTTGCCAAAAAGCTCTTGATCAGGTAAACTATTAGAAAGCGATTCCCCTCTCCCCTGTTGGATAACAAAAGCAAGTTTGATGTTGGAAAGGAGAACCCCATGGACAAAAAGAGAAAAACCGTGCTCATCGCCGTCGCCGCGATGCTGCTCGTCGTGGCTATCTTTTTGCTGCCGCGCCGTTCGCAGCCGCTCGGCGAGCTGATCCCCGCGCCTGAGACCGCCCGCGTCGACGGACTCTTCTGCATTTCGACCATTGTTCCCACGCCGGACGGCTACGGCACGTTCGACACCGGCGACTGCCGGGTAGAGGGCTATCCGGACAGCGAGGCTGCCGCGGCTCTGCGCAGCGCTATGTCTGAAATTTCGGTGCAGCGCTATTACCGCCTGCCCACGTCGCTCCTCTCCCGCTTCACCCAGAACGAGAACTATGTCACCGTCTGGTGGATCCCCGAAGACGGACAGAAGCACGACCTGTACCTCAACTGGGACGAAGGCTTCATCTACGACGACGCCAACCCCGCCGTCGCCTACAAGATCGATGGCGACGCGCAGCAGGCGTTCAGTCAGCTCTGCGCCATCATCAGCGAGTACGGCGCGTACACCCGATAAAATTCAGCAATAAAAAACTCCGTATGAGAAATCTCATACGGAGTTTTTTTGCGTCCTTACAGCATTTTCTGCGGCATCTGCCACGCGTTGTGGTCGGTGTGCAGCAGGTGGTGCGACTTTTCGCCAAGCGGCGCGCCGAGGTAGTCCTTGTAGAGCGCCTTGACATCCGGATTCTCGTGTGAGAAGCGCAGAAGCTCACCCTGATCGAGCCGCCAGAGCACGTTGCCGCGATCCTCGGCAAGCTCGGTACCGTCGTGGATGGGCTGGCCGCCGCCGCCCGCGCAGCCGCCGGGACAGGCCATGACCTCGACAAAGTCATACGCTGCGTCGCCGCGCTTGACAGCCTCAATGAGCTTGCGGGCTTTCCCGAGCGAGCTCACGACCGCGACGCGCACGTCGCCCGCGCCGGGGATGTTGAACGTCGCCTCCTTCCACCCGTCCATGCCGCGCACGGCGGTGAAAGCGTCAGGGTCAGGGTTCTTGCCCGTAACAAGGAAGTACGCCGAGCGCAGCGCCGCGTCCATCACGCCGCCGGTCGCGCCGAAGACGACCGCCGCGCCGGTCGCGGAGCCGAGCGGGCTGTCGAACTCCTCTTCGGGCAGGTACTTGGGTTCAATGTGATTCGCGCGCATCATAATGTTCAGCTCGCGCGTCGTGATGCTCACGTCAACATCGGGGTCGCCCGCGTCGTTTTTCATCGTCGGCAGCACGCATTCGCTCTTTTTCGACACGCACGGCATGATCGAGACGACGAAAAGGCGCTTGGGGTCGATACCGACCTTTTCGGCAAAGTAGCTCTTCGCCACCGCACCGAACATCTGCTGGGGCGACTTGGCCGTGGAGAGATTGCCCGTCAGTTCGGGGTACTGGGACTTCACAAAGCGAACCCAGCCCGGGCAGCAGGACGTGAACATCGGCCACTGATACTGGTCCTTGTGGGTGAAGCGCTCGATAAACTCGCTGCCTTCCTCCATGATCGTGAGGTCGGCGGCAAAGTCAGTGTCGAACACATAGTTGAAGCCCAGCTCGCGCAGCGCCGCGACCATGCGCTTGGGCGTTGCGAACTCGCTGTCGAGCCCGAACTGCTCGGCCCATGCCGCGCGCACCGCGGGCGCGACCTGTGCCACGGTGACGGTATTCGGATCGTCGATCGCGTCGAAGACGAGACCCGTGTCGTCGCGCTCGCGCAGCGCCGCCGTCGGGCAGTGGGTGATGCACTGCCCGCAGTACGTACACTCGGTATCTTGAATGCGGCGGTTGTACGACGCGTCCACGACCGTGCGCGAGCCCGTGCCGAGAAGATCCCAGATCTTCACGCTCTGTACGTTTTCGCACACCTGGATGCAGCGCAGGCACTGCACGCACTTGTCGTTTTCGCGAATGAGCGGCGTGGAATAATCCACCGCCTCGTGACGCAGCTTTTTGGGGAAGTGCGTGCCGCGCATGTTGAAGTCGTTCGCCAGCTGCTGCAAGGTGCAGTTGCCGCTTCGCGTGCAGTTCGTGCACGATGTATCGTGGTGCGAAAGAATGAGACGCAGGTTCATGCGGCGCGCCTCGCGCGCCTTGGCGCTGTTCGTGAAGACGACCATACCGTCCGCCACCACATTGTCGCACGCGGGGACAAGGCGCTCCATGCCCTCGACCTCCACGCAGCAGATGCGGCACGCGCCGATCTCGTTGATGTCCTTTAAGTAGCACAGCGTCGGGATATTGATATTGACCGAGCGCGCGGCCTCTAAGATCGTGGTATTCTCGGGCACGGTGACGCTCTTGTGGTCGATGGTCAGTGTAACGTTTCTTACCATTTGCCTTTCCTCCCTCCGCGGAAGATGCCGTAGCCGAAGTGGTCGCAGCGCAGGCAGCGCGACGCCTCGGAGTACGCCTCTTCATCGGTGAGGCCGCACTCGATGCACTTGAAGTCGTGCTTGCGTTCGCCTGCCTCGCGCTCGGTGGTGTCGATACGGCCGTGGGGCGGCTTGTTGTTCAGCCGCGCCGTGGGGATCTCGACGCCGGGGTCGATCTCGTGGTGGAAGCCGAGGTATTCGTCGATATTCGCCGCGGCGACCTTGCCGGCCGCGATGGCGCGGATGACGGTCGCAGGGCCGGTGACGCAGTCGCCGCCGGCGAAGACGCCGTCCATATTGTCGATCTGGCCGCTGGCCTCGGCGACGAACGCGCCGCGCTTGATGGCGATCTTCGTCTGCTCAAAGCCGTGGGTCTCCACGCCCTGACCGATGGCGACAACGACAACGTCCGCCGCGATGCGCTTTTCGCTGCGCTTGGCCTTTTCGGGCGCGGGGCGGCCCTTTTTATCCATCTCGCCGATGATCTGCGGCTGTGTCCACAGCGCGACGGCGTGACCGTTCGCATCGGTCTCGATGCGGACAGGTGCCTGAAGCGTCACGAGCTCCACGCCCTCGGCAACGGCGCCCTCCACTTCCTCGGGAAGGGCCGTCATGTCCTCCTGGCGGCGGCGGTAGACGCAGCTCACTTTGCGCGCGCCGAGACGAACCGCGCTGCGGCAGACATCCATCGCGACGTTGCCGCCGCCGATGACGACGATGTCCTTGTTGCGGAAATCGGGCATGTGATCGTCGCCGATCTCGCGCAGCATCTCGACGGCGGAGATGACGCCCTCGGCGTCCTCGCCCTCGATGCCGGTCTTTTTATCCGTGTGCGCGCCGAGCGCGATGTAGAGCGCGTCGTTCTGCTGGCGCAGCTCGTCGAACGTCACATCGTCGCCGACATTGACGTTGACATGCACATCGATGCCAAGCGCCAGCATCGACGCGATCTCCGCGTCGAGCACTTCGCGCGGCAGGCGGTAGTTGGGGATGCCGTAGCGCAGCATGCCGCCGAGCTTCGCGCACTTTTCATACACGGTGACCTTGTGGCCCATCAAAGCTAAGTAATACGCCGCGGAAAGGCCGCTCGGGCCGCCGCCGATGACGGCGACCTTCTTGCCTGTGGGCTCGGCACAGTCGGGCTGCGGCACGTAGCCCGCGTTATCCACTGCGTAGCGCTTGAGGCCGCGGATGTTGACCGCGTCGTCGATCATGTTTCTTCGGCAGCGCGCCTCGCACGGATGCTCGCAGATGTACGCGCAGGCCGAGGGGAATGGGTTATCCTTGCGGATCAGGCGCACGGCGTCGGCGTAGCGGCCGTACTTGATGAGCACGAGATAGCCCGGGATATCCACGCCCGCAGGGCACAGCGCCACACAGGGAACGGGCTCGCGCATGCCGCCAAGGCAGCGGTGGCGCAGAATATGCTCTTCGTAGTCGTCGCGGAAGCCCTGCACGCCGTCAAGCACCAGGCGCGCCGCATCGCGGCCAATGGCGCAGTCGGCGCTGTTGACGATCACGCGCGCCACGCGCTCGATGATCGAGATGGTCTCCATCGTGGCTTCGCCCTCGAGCACCTGCTCCATCAGCTCAGAGAGTTGGCCGAGGCCGATACGGCAGGGAACGCACTTGCCGCACGTCTGCGCATGGCAGAGGTCCAGAAAGCTCTTGGCCAGGTCCACCGGACACAGTCCCGGAGGGCTTGCGGCGATACGCCGCTCCACATCGCGGTACAGCCCGTCGATGACGGTCTGGGCATGGGAGGGCGTCATAATATCGAGTCTTGACACTGCTGTTTTCTCCTTTCACTGCTTGCCATCAGTGTAGTATCGGCCGGCAGGACAAATGCACGTATCCCGCCGCCTGATGTCAGCATCCATAAATAGATGTTATCTATAATAAACGTTAGTCATTCCATTTTCAATAGTCAATGCGGATTTTTTGTCATATTTTTCCATTTCACTCCATTTGGCTAACAAAGAAAAGCGAGGGCCGCAGCCCTCGCCTGTTCTTCCCTTTTATTTGCCGCAGATCTCGTCGAAGGTATCGGTGACGGCCTTCTCCGGCGCGGGCGTCGCGAGCGATACGATCACGATCGCAATGCACGCCGCAAGGAACGCGGGGAGCAGCTCGTAGATGGCCCACGTGCCGCCCATCGGCGCGATGAGGTACTTCCAGATGAAGACCACCGCGCCGCCAGTGATCATGCCCGCGAGCGCGCCCTGCTTGTTCGCGCGCTTCCAGAAGAGCGAGAAGAGCATCACGGGGCCGAACGCCGCGCCAAAGCCCGCCCACGCGAACGAAACGACACGGAACACGGAGCTGTTGGGGTCCCAGGCAAGCACCATGCCGATGATGGCGATGCAGATGACCGTGGCGCGCGCGGCGAACATCGTCGTGCGCTGGTTCATCTTCATGCCGAACGAGTGCTGCATGAGATCCTGTGACACGCTGGACGCCGCGGCCAAAAGCTGCGAGCCCGCAGTCGACATCGTTGCGGCCAGAATGCCCGAGAGGATGATGCCCGCCATGACGGCGAGCAGCACGCCGTGCTGGCTCATCAGGTCTGCCAATTTAATGATGATGGTCTCAGATTCCGCGCTCGTCGCCAGGAAGGGCACTTTGCCCGCGGCGGTCACGCTGTTGCCGATGATGCCGATGCACACGGCGATGAACATGGAGATCACAACCCAGATCGTCGCGATGCGGCGGGACTGGTTGAGCTCCTTTTCCTCGCGGATGGCCATAAAGCGCAGCAGGATGTGCGGCATGCCGAAGTAGCCGAGGCCCCACGCGAGCGTCGAAATGATGCTCAGCGTGCTGAACGAGGCGGCTGTGCCGCTCGCAGCATCGTAGCCCTGCGTCATGTTAAGGTAGCCCGGCAGCGCACGGGCATTGTCGATGACCGTGTCCAGTCCGCCCGCCTGCTGCACGCCGAAGCATACGATGACGATGAGCGCAATGGTCATGAAGATGGACTGGATCAGGTCGGTGAACGAAACGGCCATAAAGCCGCCCATCACCGTGTACAGCACGACCACGATGCCGCCGACGATCATTGCCGTATGATACTCCACACCAAAGAGGCTATTGAAGAGCGTGCCGATAGCCTTGAAGCCGGACGCCGTGTACGGGATAAAGAAAATGAGGATCACGACCGCCGCGATGCAGGAGAGCAAATGCTTCTTATCTCCGAAGCGGCGGGCGAAAAAGTCGGGGATCGTGATGGCGCCGAGTTTGGCCGAATACCGGCGCAGGCGGCGCGCGACGATCAGCCAGTTGAGATACGTGCCGATGGCCAGACCGATGGCCGTCCACGTCACCTCCGGCAGTCCGCAGAGGTAGGCAAGGCCGGGCAAGCCCATCAAAAGATAGCTGCTCATATCGCTCGCCTCAGCGCTCATGGCCGTGACGATGGGGCCCATCTTGCGGCCGCCGAGGTAGAAGTCGTCCGAGCTGCTGCCGCTGCCCTTCTTGCCAAAATACACGCCCACCAACACCATCGCGGCGAGGTAGAGCACGATGGTCACTACAATAATGATCTGTGCGCTTGTCATGTGAATTTCTCCTTTAGCTTTCGTTAAAACGAGCACAATATAGCACAAAAGAAAGCAGACGTAAATACAGAACGCCGTACAGAATAATTCCTGTACGGCACTGCAAAATTCTGAATTTTTGATTGATTTTACTGCATTTTCTGCAAGACGATTTTGTGGACTGTTTTTGAAACGAATTTTATTTTTTGCGAAAGCCGTCTAAAAAGAGCGGCATCATCTCGCGCGCATACTGCACAAGCGAATATTCCCCGCCCGAAAGGCACCAGTCATACATCAGCCCGCGCTCGAACATCGCGTAGGCCTTGACGATCTCGCTCACGGTACGCGTGTCGGTCAGCTCCTCGCGCTCCTGCCCCTGAGAGACGATTTGGCGCAAAAGACGATAGTACGTGCGTTTGCGGTCGAGCAGGTGCTTTTCTCCCTTGGTCACGAGCTGGGAGGAAAAAAGCCGCGCCAGAAGCTCGATGGAGACCGTGTTCTCGATCGTCGTGAACAGCTCCTGATTGAGCCAGCATAAGAGCTCGATGCAGTCCATCTCGTCGTGGGGCTGCTGCATCAGCTCCTCATACCGCTCGTCAAACAGCACCGAGAGGGACGAGAGCAGCGCGTCCTTGCCGTCAAAATAGTGGTAAAACGAGCCCTTCGACGTCTCCGACTCGAAGATGATCTCCTCCACCGTCGTCTCCTCATAGCCCTGCTCGTAAAAGAGCTTCCACGCCGCCGAGACGATGCGCGCCTTGGTGTTGCGGCTCGATTTTTTTGCCATGTGCTCCCCTCCCCTGTTTTTATTGATTGTATCACAGTGCGTTGCCCGCTGCCAAGCGTTTTGCGCTCACCCAAGGTTTTTCCGCAGGAATGTGCGAGCATTTTCAAAGAAAATGCCGTCCGCGTCCTGCTGCGATACGCCGCGCGAAAGCAGATACTCGTAAAAATCCGCCGCCTTCTCCGGCGAATCAAGGCACGGCGGCAGCACCGCGCCGTCGAAGTCCGAGCCGAGGGCGAGGTTTTTGCGCGCGCCGAGGTCGAAAAAGTGCGCCACATGGCGATAGACGTCGTCTAAGCTCCTGACCGCTCCCCCGTCGCGCAGGAATGGCCCGTAGCAGTTGAGGCCGATCAGGCAGCCGCGGCGCACCATCTCCTTGATCTGCACGTCCGTCAGGTTGCGCTTGTGCGCGCAAATTGCGCGGGCGTTGGAGTGCGTGGCGAGAAACGGCCTTTCCGCCGTCTCGAACACGTCCGCGAGCCCCGCGTCGTTCAGGTGCGAGACGTCGATCAAAATGCCGCAGCGCTCCATTTCGCGCACGGCGGCGCGGCCAAAGTCCGTCAGGCCGCGGTCCGTCACATTGCCCGAGCCGAGCTCGTTTTCCCCATTCCACGTCAGCGT
>OJJU01000715.1_pt1 | contig 11815 bp, 9 predicted proteins | sample 1596141 | NCBI WGS metagenome assembly OJJU01 (sample SAMEA4350150, study PRJEB24818) | metagenome | biome: human; feature: gut; material: faeces | place: Denmark | collected 2013-09
CGTCCAATCACTCACTCACTCTATGGTGGTGACTGGGAGAATCGCTTGAAGCAGGAAATCCTGCTGGGTATCGGCGGTATCCTGACATTGAAGAAACTTGGCATCAAGAAAGATATTTATCACTGCAACGAGGGTCATGCAGCTCTTTGTAACTTGCAGCGTCTCTGCGACTATATCGAGGAGGATGGTTTGAACTTCAACCAGGCTCTTGAGTTGGTTCGCGCTTCTTCTCTCTATACAGTTCATACTCCAGTTCCTGCTGGTCACGACTATTTCGACGAGGCTCTCTTCGGCAAGTACATGGGTGGCTATCCACAGCGCCTTGGTATCTCTTGGGATGAGTTCATCGGTATGGGTCGTGAGAATGCAGACGATCACAACGAGCGTTTCTGTCTCTCTACCTTCGCTTGCAATACTTGCCAGGAGGTTAACGGCGTAAGTAAGCTCCATGGTTGGGTAAGCCAGCAGATGTTCTCTAACATCTGGAAGGGTTACTTCCCAGAGGAGAACCACGTAGGTTATGTAACCAATGGTGTTCACTTCCCAACTTGGACAGCAACAGAGTGGCGTAAGCTCTATGATACATATTTCGACAAGAACTTCATGAACGACCAGAGCAACGAGGAAATCTGGCATGCCATCTACAATGTTTCAGATGCAGAAATCTGGAATACCCGTATGACATTGAAGAAGAAGCTCGTAGCTTACATCCGTGAGAAGTTTACACAGACATGGTTGAAGAACCAGGGTGATCCTGCTCGTGTCGTATCTTTGCTCGAGCGTATCAACCCTAACGCTTTGATGATTGGTTTCTGCCGTCGTTTCGCTACATACAAGCGTGCTCACCTGCTCTTCACCGACTTGGATCGCTTGGCTAAGATTGTTAACGACCCAGAGCATCCAGTATTGTTCTTCTTCTCAGGTAAGGCTCATCCAGCTGATGGTGCTGGTCAGGGCTTGATTAAGAGAATCTTCGAAATCAGCCAGCGTCCTGAGTTCCTTGGCAAGATTATCTTCCTCGAGGACTATGATATGACTTTGGCTCGTCGCCTGGTTTCAGGTGTTGATATCTGGATGAATACTCCTACACGTCCATTGGAGGCTTCTGGTACATCTGGCGAGAAGGCAGAGATGAACGGTGTAGTCAACCTTTCTGTACTTGATGGTTGGTGGGTAGAAGGTTACCGCGAGGGTGCTGGTTGGGCTCTTCCTGAGAAGCGTACATACCAGAACCAGGGTTACCAGGATCAGCTTGATGCTGCTACTATCTACAACCTCTTGGAGAACGACATCATCCCAATGTACTATAACAAGAACAAGGAAGGCTTCAGCAAGGAGTGGATTCAGGTAGTAAAGAACTCTATCGCTACTATCGCTCCTCACTATACAATGAAGCGTCAGTTGGATGACTACTATGATAAGTTCTACAACAAGGAGGCAGCCCGCTTCAAGAAGTTGAGCGCTAACGACAATGCTTTGGCTAAGGAGATTGCACTCTGGAAGGAAAGCGTTGCTGAGCGTTGGGATGGTATTCACGTAGTATCTAAGGACGACAGCAAGTTGATGGCTGCTGAAACTGGTCAGAAAATCAAGGTTCAGTATGTTATCGACGAGCAGGGCTTGAACGATGCAGTTGGCTTGGAGCTTGTTGTATTGAAGGATCAGCCAGAGGATGGCAAGCAGATTTATGCTGTTTATCCATTCAAGATGGTTGGTCATGAGGGCAACAACTTTACATTCGAGGCAGAGATTGAGCCAATCAATGCTGGTTCATTCAAGACAGGCGTACGTATGTATCCTAAGAATGATAAGTTGCCACACCGTCAGGACTTCTGCTACGTGAAGTGGTTGAACTAATATAATAGCGACATAGTCACATTATAAATATATGAATCCTGTATCTCTTTTGGGGATACAGGATTTTTTTGTTTGAAATCGAACAATGAACAGTGTTATTGTAGCTGTGGAAAGTGAAAAGTGAATTGTGAAAAGTGAATTGTGAAAAGTGAATGTAGATTAGAAACAAGGGAAGAATGGAATCATAAAAAAGGAGTCTTCCCTTTTTAAAAGAAAGACTCCTTGTAAACTTGTATGATGATATTTCCTTATACCAGATACTGAGAAGAAATACTCTCGTTGTCCTCTACGCGGCGGATAGTCTCAGCAAACATATCAGCGATAGTGAGCTGCTTAACCTTGTCGCAACGCTTGGTGTAAGGGATTGAATCAGTGAAAACAATCTCCTCGAGAGCAGAATTCTGTACGCGTTCTGAAGCTGGACCACTCATTACACAGTGAGAAGCACAAGCACGAACAGTCTTGGCACCAGCCTGCTTCATGATGTCGGCAGCCTTGGTAATAGTACCTGCAGTGTCAACCATGTCATCGATGATGACAACATTCTTGTCCTTTACATCACCGATAATCTGCATGCTGGCAACCACGTTAGCGCGAGCACGAGTCTTGTTGCAAAGAACGAGAGGGCAACCAAAGTACTTAGCATAAGTATTGGCACGCTTAGAACCACCTACGTCTGGAGAAGCAATTACCATATCCTTGAGGCGCAAGCTCTGCAAGTATGGTAAAATTACGCCTGAAGCATAGAGGTGATCAACAGGAACATCGAAGAAGCCCTGGATCTGGTCTGCGTGGAGGTCCATAGTGATGAGGCGGTCGATGCCTGCTACGCTAAGCAAGTCGGCTACCAATTTAGCACCAATGCTGACACGTGGCTTGTCTTTACGATCCTGGCGAGCCCAACCGAAGTATGGCACAACAGCGATAATGTGACGAGCAGATGCACGCTTGGCAGCATCAATCATCAGGAGCAACTCCATCAAGTTGTCTGAATTAGGGAAGGTGCTCTGTACGAGGAATACATCGCGACCGCGGATAGATTCCTCAAAAGAAACGCCAAACTCACCATCAGAGAACTTGGTTACTACCAAATTACCCAGTGGGCAACCTAAACTAGCGCAGATTTTCTCTGCAAGGTATCTCGAATTAGTACCAGAGAATACCAAAAAAGAGTTTTTGTCACTCATTTCTACTTAGTGTTTATGTGTATTAATAGTTATTTACTATAGATGCTTTGAATAGTTATTTACTATAATTTTAATGTTATGGAGAAAGAACTTAGCTGCTTGCTTTTCTCAATCTTTCAAAATGCAGAATCAGCTCTTTGAAGTCTTTCTCATTGTGGATGTCGAATCGGTTCCACAAGTCTCCACAGATAACAACACCACCGAAACCAAGTTCTTTGGCTATCTTGATGTTCTCCAAACTCATTCCTCCCAAAGCGTATACCTTCTTGTCAATGAGTCCAGCCTTTGCAGCCATCTCCAGCTGCTGCATGGAGAAAGAGGATTTTTCATCTTTGAACTCAATACAGTCGAAGATATTCTTCAGAAAAACGTAGTTTGATTTCTTTTTCATCTCCTTCAACATGGAGAGATCTGTACAGGTGCGGCTGTACTTACCCTTATAGCCATCTGGTACTGATGCAAGTGGGTCATCGATATGTATTGCCGCCAAGTCGTATTCCTGCTTGAGGTAATAATGGTCGTGAACCGTAACCTTGCTACGGTAGTCTTCTGGCAATAAAGTGAGCAATCGCTCTGAATACATGGGTGAGGAACCTGGCTTGAAAAGGTGCAGGTTGTCCATGCCCTCGTCGAACAACGAGGTGAGTATCTTGTCTTCTTCCACAAAGAATGTGGACTTTGTCATTATTGCTAATTTCATCGTCAAAATGCTTTTTATACTGCAAAAGTATTAAAAAAATCGCAAACATGCAATTATATCGGGATAAAAAGCTATCTTTGCACCATAAAATTAATATTTATCAAGAAATGAGAGTAAATTTATCATCTTTTTGCGAAGTTCACATACCAATTTACGTTTTGGAGGAGGAACTTCTGCGCCGCAATTTATCGCTCATCAAAAGTGTGGCTGAGCGTGCCGATGTGGAAATTATTCTTGCTTTTAAAGCATATGCTTTGTGGAAGACTTTTCCTATCTTTAGAGAGTATATCAATTCCACAACGGCTAGTTCCTTGAGTGAGGCAAAATTGGCTTTTGAAAAGTTCGGGAGTCCTGCTCATACGTTCTCGCCTGCTTATACTGATTATGAAATTGACGAGATAGCTCGGTGTTCCAGTCATCTTTCGTTCAATTCGCTTTCTCAGTATGAGCGATATCATGAACGTGCCCGACGAGCAAATCCTTCTATCAAATATGGGTTGCGGGTGAATCCTGAATATTCTGAGGTTTCCACCTTATTATATAATCCTTGCGCACCGGGTACGCGATTTGGTGTTTCTGCAGATAAATTGCCGGAAAAATTGCCTTCTGACATAGAAGGATTCCATTGTCACTGTCATTGCGAGAGTGGGGCTGATGTATTTGAGCGTACTTTGAAGCATATTGAAGAAAAATTTTCCAAATGGTTTCCGCAGTTGAAATGGATAAACTTTGGTGGAGGCCATCTTATGACCCGTAAAGACTACGATGTGGAACACCTTATTAATATATTGAAGGATTTTCATGCCCGTTATCCACATCTGAAGGTAATCATGGAGCCGGGTAGTGCTTTTGGATGGCAAACAGGTCCGCTGGTTACACAAGTTGTAGATGTGGTAGAAGATAAGGGAATCAAGACGGCTATTATCAATGCTAGTTTTACTTGCCATATGCCCGACTGCCTTGAAATGCCATATATGCCTGCTATCAGAAATGCTGAAACATTAGAGGTTGATGATCCGATGAAGGCTCCAAAGGGGGAGTATATATATAGAATAGGTGGAAACAGTTGCCTCAGTGGTGACTTTATGGGCTTCTGGAAATTTGACCATCAATTGGAAATTGGTGAAAATATCATCTTTGAAGATATGCTTCACTACACTACGGTGAAGACAAATACCTTTAACGGAATCTCCCATCCGGCTATAGGTATCGTTCATTTGGATGGAAATTTGGAAATCTTACGCGAATTTGGATATGAGGATTATCTTTTGCGTATGGATTAAAAACGGGATAAAAGAATGAAGAAAACCAGTAAAAAGGTACAATAACTGCGGAAAAAGGTGCGTTTTTGCCTGAAAAATAGGCAAAATGCATCTTTTTTTGAAAAAAAGTTCAAGAAAAGTTTGGTAATTCGGAAAAAAGTAGTACCTTTGCACTCGCATTCAGAGGAACGCTCCTATGAAGAGTAGGAAATAAGCGGAAATAGCTCAGTTGGTAGAGCACAACCTTGCCAAGGTTGGGGTCGCGGGTCCGAGTCCCGTTTTCCGCTCATATTTTTTTTGAAGACAACATCAAGCTTTATCTTTATTAAGATATTTGGTGGATAATAATTGCTGGAGAGGTGGCGGAATTGGTAGACGCGCTACTTTGAGGGGGTAGTGACAATTGTGTCGTGGGAGTTCGAGTCTCCTCCTCTTCACTGTTATTGTTATAAGCGGAAATAGCTCAGTTGGTAGAGCACAACCTTGCCAAGGTTGGGGTCGCGGGTCCGAGTCCCGTTTTCCGCTCATATTTTGATATCTTAGAGATGGGATATTGAAATCGAGCCCAAGTGGCGGAATTGGTAGACGCGCACGTTTCAGGTGCGTGTGTTTCACAACGTGCAGGTTCGAGTCCTGTCTTGGGCACAAATGATTAATTGCTTAATGTTGGAGAGGTGGCGGAATTGGTAGACGCGCTACTTTGAGGGGGTAGTGGCAATTGTGTCGTGGGAGTTCGAGTCTCCTCCTCTTCACGTCTTTTGTAGATTAATAAGCGGAAATAGCTCAGTTGGTAGAGCACAACCTTGCCAAGGTTGGGGTCGCGGGTCCGAGTCCCGTTTTCCGCTCTATTTTTTTGTTTTATAGAGAAACATACCTAATTTATGAATTTATATTTAAGATATTTTGATCAAGAGGCATTTGTTACAAATGCAGATCAAGCAATAGATTTTTTGAAGAGTATTCCTGAAATTGGTATGGACGAATCATTAGAGGCTGATGTACGCGATTATGCTGCTAGTGATGTTTGTTATCCTAAGCGTTATAAGGTTCGCCCCCGTGTCTATTTCATAGTTATAAAAACCACTGCAGCTAGCATGCGTGACTTCAAAGACAAGAAGGCGTTGCGTTCAACTCCTTCTGAGGAACATCGTGAAAATGTGAGTCCTTCTGTTGTTCGATTGAACCAGCAGCAGCCGGGTTGGTATGAAGGTGCGCTTGATTTTAAGCGTGTCGTTATGATTCCTGCCACTGGTAAGTTCGAATATCGTGATACCCATTTCGTTGCTAATGTCAAGGCGCTCTCTGCTTTGGACTGCTATAATCGTATCGTTGAGTATTTGCGTCAGCGAGTAGATTCCCGTAGCCAGTTCCCGTCGGCAAAGGGTAAGAATTTTGCATACCGTTATTTGGGTATGTGGAAATAAAGTAACGTAAATAAGTTTCAAATTTGAGGAGGTAGGCTATGAATAAAGTCATGTTAATAGGCAATGTGGGTAAAGAGCCTGATGTTCATTACTATGATGCTGACCAAGCTGTAGCTCAAGTGGTATTGGCAACGACAGAGAAGGGGTATACTCTGACTAATGGAACTCAGGTGCCTGACCATACTGATTGGCATAATCTGGTTTTTTACCGGGCTTTAGCAAAAATAGTGGAGAGATATGTTCATAAGGGTGATAAACTCTATGTGGAAGGTAAGATACGATATCGCTCGTATGATGACAAGCAAGGAAAGCGCAGGTATATAACTGAGATTTATGTTGATAATATGGAGATGCTTACGCCGAAATCAATGTCATCGTCAGCATCTCAAGCTTCTCAGACTGTTACCCCAACACCTCAGCCTGCTACACAGGGAGCAAGTAGTTCTTCTCAGACGTCACAAAGTGAAGATGGACTCCCATTCTAGCTAGTGCTATTTTGTTGTTATTAAATTTTAAGATCAGAAATTGGATATTTCAACCATAACAGATGCTTTCGGAGATGTGGTTTTACAACAGCCCACTACCGGAGTGATTATAGCAACCATTCTGGCTGCTGTATTGTTACTTATGTCTGCTTTTGCCAGCGGCTCGGAGATAGCATTCTTCAGTTTGTCACCCTCTGATGTCGCTGAGCTGGAAGACGGAAAGTTTGATGCAGACAAGAAAATTCAGAATCTTCGTGATGATTCTGAGCGTACATTGGCAACAATTCTTATTGCAAATAATTTTGTCAATGTTACAATTATCATGCTCTTGAACTATGTGATTGCTGGCGTTATTTCGTTCGGTGAAAGAGCACTTTTACTTCAGTTTCTTTTTACTACAGTAATTCTCACCTTCTTACTCTTGCTTTTTGGTGAAATTATGCCAAAGGTTTATGCCCGTCAGGATCCGTTGAAGTTTTGTCGTCGTTGTGTAGGAGGAATTATGTTTGCCCGTAAGCTGTTTTGGCCTATTGAAAATATTTTGCTCAAGAGCGGAATGATGGCAGAAAAAATCATACAGAAAGAGAATCATGTTCTAAGTGTTGATGATCTGGAACAGGCATTGGAACTCACGGATAAAAATGATATCAAGGACGAGCAGAATATGTTGAAGGGTATTATCCGTTTTGGAGATGAAACAGCCAAAGAGGTAATGACCAGTAGACAGAATATTGTAGATTTGGATATCCGAAGTAATTATGCAGATGTCTTGAAGTGCATTGAAGATAATAATTACAGCCGTATTCCCGTTTATCAGGATAATACGGATAATATTCGTGGCATTCTGTATATCAAGGACTTACTGCCTCATCTTACGAAGAGTTCCAATTTTCGTTGGCAGAGTTTGATTCGTCCTCCTTATTTCGTTCCTGAAACAAAAAAGATTGATGATTTGTTGCGTGAATTTCAGGAGAATAAGGTGCATATCGCCATTGTGGTAGATGAATTTGGTGGTACAAGCGGCATTGTTACTCTTGAAGACATCTTGGAGGAAATCGTTGGCGAAATCAATGATGAATATGATGAGGAAGAGAAGTTCTATTCGAAATTGAATTACAACACATTTATTTTCGAAGGAAAAACCCTGCTTACAGACCTTTGTCGTATCTTGAATGTAGACGATGAGGAGTTTGAAGAAGTAGAGGGTGATGCTGATACTTTGGCAGGTCTGTTGCTTGAGATAAAGGGAGATTTCCCTAGTATTCACGAGAAGATAGATTATAAGAATTATACTTTCGAGGTGATGAATGTAGAGGAGCGCCGTATCAGTAAGATTAAGGTTACGGTGCATCCCGTAAGAAACCAGGAAGAAGAAAAAAAATAACATGGTATGGCAGTAGTCAATATACGTGAAGTTTATCCAGGTGTGAGTTTAGGCTTATGGCAGATGGATGAGGAGGTAGAGCAGTTGTTCGAACAGTATCCTCATCTTCAAGCCTATAGATCATCATTGGAGGCAAAATATAAGAATGATGGCAGGAAACTGGAGTTTCTTGCCATTCGTGCATTAATGTATGAGATGTTGAAGGCGAATGGTGCATCCAAGGGATTGCTGTCTCATGCTGGTGATATCACTCATAATGAGGCTGGTAAACCTTTGTTTCGCGGTTATCATATCAGTGTGAGTCATACCAAGGGGTACGCAGCGCTTATTCTTTCCAGAAATCAGGAAGTAGCTGTTGACATAGAATATTTCAGCGATAGGGTAGAACGTATTTCTTCTAAATTCTTAAGAAAGGATGAGAATGCTTCTGATTTGGATTCCAAGTTGGTACATTGGTGTGCCAAGGAAACGGTTTACAAATTGTTTTCTGAAGAAAACTTGAAGTTTGATGATATGCGTGTGAAGCCTTTTGATACGATGTCTGATTGGGCTTGTGATGTAGAGAACTTGAAAAATAAGAAGGTAGCGCATGTTGATTTTGAACTGACCATGGAGTTTGTCTTAACTTATGCAGCTATGTAAATTTCTAAAAATGAAAGTTTTATGAAAAATATCATAGAGAGAGGAGTGCTGCTGAGTACTCTTCTTTTTTTTAGTTTCATGGGCTATGCAGAAGAGTGGCAGGTGGTGAGAGAGAATGCTCAAAAGTCTTTTCACAAGACAGTACCTGCTGGCAACTATAGTGGTATTACCCATTTGCATGATGATATATATGCTGTGGTGAGTGATAAGTCGGATAGTGCCCTCTACTTTAATTTTCGTATCCAAGTGAATCCTGTGACGGGCGATTTGGAGCAGGTGGAGAACCTGGGTTATACTTTTATGGTGGATGGTAGTCGCTTTGATGGTAAACCATGGCATGGAACGGAAAAAGGTTTTGATCATGAGGCTATAGCTAAGGTGTCGGATTCAACAGTGGTAATAGCCAGTGAAGGGAAATGTAGATTGAAGGAATATCTCATAAAGGATTATCCTGCGAAATTATATCTGAAGGGTTGGGAGAATGTTTGGCCGCCAGAGGATTTTTATCCTAATTATAATTTCGAGTCACTGGCTTTCGATTCTATCCGCCATCTGCTTTGGACAATTCCTGAGAGTACGCTTCGGAAGGATGGTGTACCGGCTACCCCGGAGAATGGATTAGCTAATAAGTTGCGGTTAATGGCTTATTCCTGGTCTCATGGTTTACAAGATTCTATCGGATCTGGCATGGCAATGTACGCTTATCAGATGGATGCACCTTCTACTCGTAGAAAAGCCGAGACATATGTGATGGGAGTAAGTGATCTTTGCGTTTTGCCAGATGGGCAACTTCTGGTATTAGAGCGTGAGGCTTTCATTCCGAAAGTAAAATTGGGCGCATTTTGCAAGTGCAAGCTTTTTTTAGTGAATCCTTCAAATGAGAAGAGGATTTCTGCTTTAGATTCTCTCAATCAAGATTCGCCCTTTATCAAAAAGCAATTGCTCACAGAATGGAAGACTAGTCTGTCGCTCGTAAAGCGTTCTTTTGCAAATTACGAAGGAATGTGTCTTGGCCCCAAATTGGAAGATGGTTCTCAAGTACTTATCCTGCTTTCTGATTCACAAAATCAATATGCGGGAGTATTAAGAGACTGTTTTAAAACAATTGTGATAAAGAAAAAATAAAGTAGAAAAATGAAGAAGATATTTTTGTTCATATTATTCTGTCTTTCCGTATGCAGCATGTCGGCTTACGACTTTCTGCGAGCCGTGAAAGATGAGATTCCGGGAGGTTACAACTTCTGGGTTTATACGCCGGTAGATTATTTTTATTCGCAAGAGCAGACACCGGTCATCATCTTTCTGCATGGTGCCAGTCTTTGCGGCAAGAATCTGGATAAGGTGAGAAGATACGGACCGCTTGATGCCATCGTCAAGGGGCGCGATATCGATGCGCTGACCATCGTTCCGCAGAATCCGGGAGGAGCCTGGAATCCGAAGAAAATCATGGATATGCTCGACTGGGTGAAGAAGAATTACCCATGCGATTCTAATAGGGTTTATGTCTTGGGCATGAGCTTGGGCGGTTATGGCACCATGGATGTCTGCGCCACTTATCCCGACAGAATAGCTGCCGGCATGGCGCTGTGTGGCGGCTGTTCGTATAAGGATGTGAGTGGATTGGGCGATTTGCCTTTCTGGATTATCCATGGCACAGCAGATAGGGCAGTACCGGTCAAGCAATCGAAGGTGGTGGTAGATAAACTTGAAAAGGATGGCAAGGATACCCGATTGATATACGACTGGTGGAAGGGTGCCAATCACGGTACCCCTGCCCGCGTGTTTTATCTGAAGAAAACCTATCAGTGGCTCTTCTCTCACAGCCTTTCAGATAAGGACAGACCCGTGAACCGCAACATCAGTATTACGATGAGCGATCTGGGAAGGGCGTATGGTGATGTAAACCGAAATGCTCCTCAGCCTGAACTCATAGATGGTCCGAGTGTGATCAAGCAGGAGGGAAATGAATATTAAGGAATCAGGTGAACAGTTCTGCTACCTTCTCCAGCCAATTCTTATCAATATCATCGAAGGTGCTGAGGTGTTCGCTGTCAATATCCAGTACGGCAAAAAAAAATGAAAAACTGTCATTTTCATAGAAATATTTCTATCCTTTCAATCTTTTTTCGTACTTTTGCACCATCAATTAAAATAAAGAAAATCCAGTTTTTTAAATGAAGTAAGAAAATGGCTGATAAAGATATGAAATGGAAGACGCTCTCGCAGAAGTATCTGATAGAGAAGCCTTGGCTCACGGCACGAGTGGATAAGGTGGAATTGCCTACGGGAGCCATCATCGATGAATATTACGTGCTGGAATATCCCGATTGGGTGAACACCATCGCCATCACGAAGGACGGAATGTTCGTATTCGTTCGCCAGTATCGCTATGCGATAGGGAAGACGGTGAATGAACTCTGTGCCGGAGTGATAGAGAAGGGCGAGGACCCGATGGCGGCTGCCAAGCGAGAGCTGATGGAAGAGACTGGATTCGGTGGCGGAAACTGGCAGAAGTGGATGACGATTTCGGCTAATCCGAGTACGCATACCAATCTTACCCATTGCTATCTGGCTACGGATGTGGAGCGCATGGATGTTCAGCATCTTGACCAGGCTGAGGATATCGAGGTTCGCCTCTTCTCCAGGGAAGAAGTGATGGAAATGCTGGAGAAGGGAGAAATCTGGCAGAGCCTGATGGCTGCTCCGCTTTGGAAGTATTTTGCGAAAGCAAAGTAAGCTGCAGGGCTTCATTTATAAAAGCCAAGTAAACAGCAGACAATAGACTGTAAGCAATAGATATTAAACAATAAACATTATAAAGATGGTAATAGATTTCGAAAAGATTGCTGAGGCTCACTTGGAGGGCTTCAAGGG
>OJJU01000717.1_pt1 | contig 11781 bp, 9 predicted proteins | sample 1596141 | NCBI WGS metagenome assembly OJJU01 (sample SAMEA4350150, study PRJEB24818) | metagenome | biome: human; feature: gut; material: faeces | place: Denmark | collected 2013-09
ATATTTACTGTTATTGAATTTATACTTAGAAGCCTTTACGGAACCATTATCATTGAATTCGTAGCTATACTTGAAAGTAGTAGTTTCGCCATCACTATCATGCTGGGTAGCAGACACAGGATGATAATCGCCAGCCACTCCAAAATACCCTACATAGAACAAGAACTCCATATCTTCTATCATATCTGCCATATAGTTGTCTGTCCATTGCTTGGTGATATTAGGATAGGTGTCGTCACCATACTCAAATGTAGCTGTATCAGTAAATTTCTCTCCATCTTCGTTTCCATTGCATACGATTTGGGTGAGTTTACCGTTAGACCAAGACAAATTATACTCCAATGAATACTTCTCTGTTATCTTCTCACCATCCTCGTAATATACATCAGTACCTGAACTGGCAATCTTAGTCAGGTGTCCCTTGGAATCGTAAGAGAACCGCGCCTCGCCATTGTTTTCATCATTATCAGAGTGATCTGTATCACGGGTTTTCATGTAGACGATATAACCATTTTTATTCAATGATATATCGTAATACTCTGTCACATCTGAATAACTGCCATGTGTATGGGTATAAGAAATCTTGAATGGATTGTAGGAGAAAATATAGTCATCACTACCATAGGCTCTACACTTTGTGATTTTTCCCTCTGAGTTGTAGCTGAAAGTATTGTCACCCACAGAAGAAATATAGAGTATCTCATTGTCGCTTCCGGTTATCTGCCCTGCGGTATCACTACCTTTATCTGAAGGAGTATAGCCATCGTCATCACTACTACATGAAGTAAAGAAGAAAGGTAATGCCATCAAAAGCATACCTATATAATAAAGAGGTAATTTTGCTGTTTTCATGATTCTAAGTTTTTTAATGATTGTAATAATAAGAGGGATGCAATATCCTTATTGAAAATATTGCATCCCTTTTTAATTAAGGTTCAACGATGTATTATTAGAAATTATAACCTACGCTGAACATCCAGTTTTTGTTCTTCAACTTACCATCGCCAGAGTTCTTGGCAATATTAGAGAAGCCAAACTCATAAGCTGCACCGATGTAATAGTTCTTAGCAATTGTCAAGCCAGCACCAATCTGCAGACCACAATCAAAACGTTTCCAATCTGCACCTTCATCGCCGAAGCAATCCCACTTGTCCTCGTCGCCATCCTCTGTTTCCTTAATCTTACCACCTACACCATAAGCGAAGTAAGGACCAACATTAATCTGCAACTGAGCAGCATCGCTAAAGTTGTAACGATAAGAAGCCAATACTGGGATTTCCAAGTACATTGGATTTGCTGTCAACTCATAGTCTCCTTCTTTCTCCTTGTAACCCTTGTTCTGGAGATAAAGACCTGTCTGAACATAGAGACTCTCCATCATAGGAATATCTGCGATAACACCTACATGCCAATTAGTCTTGGCATCACTAGCTTGAGAAATCTTATCATACTCAAGTGTCATATTAGCCACGTTAAGACCACCACGGATACCAAACTGAACGCCGCCATCAGCCTTCTCTGTTGAGAAGAATGAAGAAGATGAGCTACTTGCACGCTGTGCTGAAGCTGTAAGAGCGCAGAATGCGCAAACTGCTGCAATAATAATTTTTTTCATAATCTTAAAAAGTTTATATGATTAATACTCCTAGATTTCCAAATATATAGACTACATGCTGAAATCCATACGCCATACATTATAGTTCTTTTCCGCTGAGCCACGCTGAGACAGGAAGAAGATGCTCTTACCGTCTGGTGACCAAACTGGCGACAAATCGTTACCAGGATGGTAAGTAAGCTGAGTGAGCTGGGTACCATCGGTGCGAACTACAAATATGTCTGTATTGTCTATCTTCTCTTTTTCTGACCTGCTAGATCCTGTAACCAACAGCCATTTGCCATCAGGTGACAACTGAGGCGTACTGAAACTCTTGCCTGGCTGAGAAAGGATAACTTCTTCAACACCAGTCTTGAAGTTTACACGCCAGATTTCACTCTCCTTGTTCGTTGTGAAACGGGCGCAATAGATAGCATCCGGATCATTAGGAATAAGACAAGCCGTCATACCTCTACTATAATTAGAGAAAAGGTTGGTCTTACGGTCATAGCTCCAAAGGCTATAAGATGCATATCCCTCTCCACGATGGAAATAAATAGTGTTTCCATCTCTACTGATTACACCACCGAAGTCATTGTCTGTTCCGTTGGAAATCTGACGTACCACAGTACCCTGATTGGCATCCACCAGATACACGCCATGATGATTGCCTCTTACCTCAGTAAAGCACAGGGTCTTTCCATCAGGACTCCAAGTGAAGCCCTCTACGTTTGTACGGAATGTGCGCTGTACACTGGCGCCACCTTTAGCAGCATTCTTAATCATGATGTTGGTGGTTCCATTCTTTTCGTTGATGTAACCTATGCGTCTTCCATCAGGAGACACACCTATCTGAGGTATTACCCACCAATCGATGGTATTGGTCTTGCGAGAGCCAAAGACACCAGAGGTCTTACCCACGATATTACCTTTATAATCAGCTACGCAGTCTGCGTCATCTGTAATTTTTTCGAACTTCACACCACCCTCCTCTGGTACGAAGACGAGGGAAAAATCAAATTTCACCTTTGCATCTACACCTACTGCCAATAAGAGTAAAGACGCTAAAAGCCAGTAACTTTTCTTTTCCAGCAATTTCATATTCTATAATTTTAACTTATTATATTAAATTTTTCTGTTTGCAAAGGTAAATAAAATATTTTGATTTCACAAACAGCAAAAAACGCATCCATGCCTATTCGTCGATATGACGTGTATAAGCCTCTAAAATTAACGCCTATTTGCTAGAAAATAAAAAAGCAGGAGAATCCTACGGATAGAATCTCCGACCTCTTTATATAATATATTATGAGATTTTTTTGCGTTTTTTACAATATCTCATTTCTGTCATCACAAGACTTGCAGACAGTTAAGGAGCTCTCTACGGCTTCAGAGTCGAGCAATATCTACTTTGAGGTTACCAATACGGGTAAGGTCCGTGCCGATGAGATTTGAGGTTATCAGATAAGCGTATGGTTTTTTCTGCTAAAAGTAGCAAAATGCCAAGGTTTTTGGTTAAAAACAGTATAAAAAACAACAAAATGCACGGATATTGCAAAATATTCGTGCATTTTGTTGTTTCTTTCAATAGTTTTTATTAATTTTGCTATCTGGTATAGAAGAGTACCTAAAAATAGCAACATATAAAATAGACAAAAATGGAAAAGATTGACAATCTTGACAGAAAGATACTCGGCATCCTTTCTAAGAATGCCCGTATTCCTTTCAAAGACGTAGCTGCTGAGTGCGGCGTGTCTCGTGCAGCCATCCATCAGCGTGTTCAGCACTTGATGGAGGATGGTTTCATCACAGGTAGCGGTTTCGATGTAAACCCTAAGAGTTTAGGTTATTCTACATGCACTTATGTAGGACTCAACTTGGAGCGCGGTAATATGTACAAGAAGGTAGTTGAGCGACTCCAGAATATCCCAGAGATTGTAGAGTGCCACTTTACTACAGGTTCTTATACAATGCTCATCAAGTTGTATGCTCGTGACAACGAGCAGCTCATGGATTTGCTCAACAACAAGTTGCAGGCAATTCCTGGTGTGGTTTCTACCGAAACACTCATCTCGCTTGAGCAGAGTATCAAGCGCGAGATTCCTGTTCTCTTGGAGGACGAATAATATTTTAGAAAGAAAAATAAACAAATGGAGACATTTGACTTGGAGTCGCATCTCAAGGGTGCGTACTCTTCTTTTCCCGAAGCGAAGCATCAGCCCGTAATAGGCATCACAGCCAATTACGAAAACATTGATGCAACGCTTCGTGATCGTTATTATAAGCAGGTAATAGCGGCAGGTGGTACGCCTGTCATTATTCCTCCCGTTGCCGATAGTACAGTCATCATCAATACCCTGGAGCATCTCGATGGTTTGATATTGACGGGTGGGGGAGATCATAATCCTCTGTGGATGGGCGAAGAACCATCGCCTCGTCTTCATAATATCAATCAGGAGCGTGATGCTGCCGAGTTGATGTTTGTCCGCTTGGCTTTCAATCGCCAGATTCCGATGTTGGGCATCTGCCGTGGCATCCAGACATTGGCAATAGCCTTGGGTGGCAAGGTGTATCAGGACATCAAGCAGATGGTGAAGCACAGTCAGGATGCTGATCGTTCAGAACCTACCCATAGTGTAGAAATCAAGAAAGATTCCACCTTATATAATATATATGGGGCAGAAAAGATTCTTGTTAATTCTTTCCATCATCAGGCTGTAAGTGAGCCAGGCAAGCACATGCGCATCATTGCCAAGTCTACCGATGGTATCATTGAGGCGATAGAAAGCAACGAGTATAAGCAGATTCTTGGTGTACAATGGCATCCGGAATGGCTGGGAGAAGAAGGAGGAAAGATTTTCCATTGGCTCGTGAATCAAGCTAATAATTTCTATGCAGCTAAGGAGTTGCATAAGCGCATCCTTACGCTAGATACGCATTGTGATACACCGATGTTCTTCCCGCAAGGCATCAAGTTCGATCAGCGCGATTCTCGCATTCTCGTAGATTTGCATAAGATGACCGATGGATGTCAGGATGCCACTACCATGGTGGCTTATTTGCCTCAACCTCAGATAGGTGAAAGCTTCAGCAGCAAGGTGGCTTTTGATGTGCAGGGACCTGCTCAGTATGCCGATCTCATCTTCGATAAGATAGAGGAAATCGTCAGCAAGAATAGGGCTTACCTCAGTATAGCCCGTACACCTGCCGACCTGTATAGCGATAAGCGCAAGGGCAGAAAGAGCATCATGCTGGGTATAGAAAACGGTTTGGCTTTGGAGCATGACCTGAGCAATGTAAAGCACTTTGCGCAGCGTGGTATTGTGTATATTACCCTTTGTCATAATGGCGATAACGATATCTGTGATAGTGCCCGTGGTTGTAATACCCATAATGGTGTGAGCAGCTTTGGAGCTAAGGTGATTCAGGAGATGAACCGACTTGGCATTATGGTAGATTTGAGTCATGCAGGCGAAAAGAGTTTCTATGATGCACTGGAAATCAGTCAGACTCCTATCGTGTGTAGCCATAGCAGCAGCCGTTCCCTTTGCGATGTGCCTCGCAACCTGACCGATGATCAGATGCGTGCCTTGGCAGCCCGTGGTGGTGTGGCTCATACTACGCTCTATCATGGATTCCTGCGCAAGGAGGGCGAGGCAGATATCATGGATGCTATTGCCCATCTGGAGCATGCCATTGAGGTGATGGGCATCGACCATGTAGGTCTCGGTACCGATTTTGATGGAGATGGAGGCATCCGTGGACTTGCCGATTCTTCTGAACTCATCAACTTCACCCTCCAGCTGCTGCGCCGCAAGTATAGCGAGCAGGATATCGCCAAGATCTGGGGAGGCAACTGGCTCAGGGTGATGACGCAGGTGCAGAACTTTGGAAAGTGAAAAGTGAAGAACGAAGAGTGAAGAATTCTATAGCTTCATATTAAAACGAGAAGAAATGACGAAAAAAATGAAGATTATATTAGGTGTGGTGGTAGCTGCCGGACTGGTGGCTGGTACCATCAGCTATAAGAATGCCAGCAGCGCAAGTTCGCCTGATGTTCAGGAGGTAGAGGAAGCGGAGAAGCTGAATCCCGTAGGTCCGGTTTTCAATGCCGATTCGGCATTGGCTTATTGTGCAGCGCAATGTGATTTCGGACCTCGCGTGATGAACAGCGAGGCGCACGATAAGTGTGGCGAATGGATTGTAAGCAAGTTCAAGCAGTTTGGCTGCGAGGTAGAGACCCAGAAGGCAGACTTGAAGGGTTATGATGGCACGATATTGAAGAATACCAATATCATTGCCCATTACAACCCGAAGGCTGAAACCCGCATCTTGCTCTGTGCCCATTGGGACAGTCGCCCTTGGGCGGATAACGATCCCGACAGTACCAATTGGCGCAAGCCTGTAATGGCTGCCAACGATGGTGCCAGCGGAGTAGCCGTCATGTTGGAAATTGCACGCCAGTTGCAGGCAGACAAGAAGTTGAATCCAAGTATCGGTGTAGATTTCGTATGTTTCGATACCGAAGACTGGGGAACACCTCAGTGGGCTGATGTTCAGGACGATGGCAACAGTTGGGCTTTGGGTGCCCAGTATTGGAGCGAGAACAAACCAGAGGGTTACAATCCTCGCTATGGCATCCTTCTGGATATGGTAGGCGGTCAGGGAGCCCGCTTCTACCGCGAAGGAATGTCTATGCAGTATGCTAGTGGCATCGTGAAGCGAGTTTGGGCTGCAGCCCGTCAGGCAGGATACGGCAGTTTCTTCCCTAAGAGTGATGGCGGTATGATTACGGATGATCATATTCCGGTCAACGAGAAGGCGAAGATTCCGACTATAGATGTGATTGCCTATTATCCTGACTGCCAGCAGAGCAGTTTCGGTCCTACCTGGCATACGGTAATCGATGACATGGCTCATTTGGATAAGAATGTATTGAAGGCGGTTGGTCAGACTATGATTCAGGTGCTTTATACTGAAGAATAGGATAGTATCGCATTTGGTTATAAAAGAGAATGTTCCTAAGGAAAGTTGTTGCTTTCTTTAGGAACATTTGTTTTTTCAGCCAGTTGAAATCTCCGTTCAGCGTCGTTGAACCGACATTCAGCGTCGTTGAACCGACATTCAGCGTCGTTGAACCGACATTCAGCGTCGTTGAACCGACATTCAGCGTCGTTGAACCGACATTCAACGTCGTTGAACCGCCGTTCGGCGTCTATGAACGGAGATTATATCTGCCCAGACTCCACTTGTCTTACTACTCTTTCTGTCAATCTATCTACTCCGTTCGGATCATACTTCTTGTTGAGGCTGGCACCGAAGAGAGCGGCGAATGCCTGATAGAAACCGGCACGGATAGGGCCGAGGAATGCCTGGATAAGGTGATAGGAGGATGAATTACACTCTCGGTATACCAATTTGATACAAAGCTTGCCTTGGGCATAGGTGAGTTTCTTCATTCTTGGAGTGTATTCTTCCTTGATTCCCTTCTCTACCAGTTTCATGTGGGCATCCTTGGCTTTCTTGTTAGGGAGAGTTTCCAGATAGTCACCCGTTTCGATGATAATCTTTCTAACCTCCTTGGCAATAGGCAGTACCTTTTTGATATTGTATACCAGTCGGTTGTAAGCCATTCGCTCCTTGGCGTTCTTGAACACCGGCTGCGGATAGACATACACGTTGTTCACCTGTACGTATTGAATACTATCTTTGTCCAATAGAACCTTACCCACTCTTACCATCGGCTCGAAGGTAGGAGCATCCATGTCTACCGCCCTGTCTTCCGGTTTGGTATCATTCTTTTGTGCCATTATTTGCAAAGTGATACAGAAGAGCATCGCCAGCAAGAATAACAATTTCTGTTTCATTGTTTCTATATATATAAAGAGGTGTAACCCTCTATTGTTTCTAATTTAGCCGCAAAATTACAGTTTATTTTTCATTTAGAGAAAGATTATTTCTATTTTCTTACTCTTTTTCAGAATTTCATAGTAACTTTGAAGAAAATTAATAATCGTTTGCCTATAGATGAAGCGTTGTTATTTCATAAAATCCTTTTTGTTGAAACTGTTTCTTATAGGCAGCTCCCAGATTTTCTATGCTTCTTTTTGTTGTGCTCAGTCTTCTTCTGTAGTTAAGGACCCGCTTGAAATAAGTCCTGTCTCGCCTTCGTCTCAACCCTGGCAACAGCTTCTTATGGAACTCTCTGCGACAGAAGACTTCGAGAGTACTTTATGGGAAGATTATGAGGAAGACCTGGAGGAATTGGCTCTGCATCCGATGAACTTGAATACGGCAACACGTGAAGAATTAGAACAGTTGCCTTTTCTCACGGCTTCACAGGTAGAAGATATTCAGGCATACGTTTATCGCTATGGAGGAATGAAGAGTATGGCTGAATTAACTTTGATTCCGAGCATCAGTTGGTATCAGCGGCAGCTGATGGATTATTTCTTTTATGTTGCAGATGTCAAACGGCAGAATTATCCTGGTATCAAGACTATAGCCCAGTATGGCAAGCATGAGGTGATGGGAATGCTGAAAGTGCCGTTTTATGAACGTAAGGGCGATGTGATGGGGGCCGATGGTTACTTGGGTTATAAGTACAAGCATGGCGTGCGCTATCAGTTCAGGTATGGCGACTATGTGAAGATGGGAGTCGTGGGAGCCCAGGATGCCGGTGAGCCTTTTGGTTCTGGTAAGAACAGTCTGGGTTATGATTTTTATTCCTTTTATATACAGTTGAAGAAGTTGGGGCGATGGAAGAATATCACTCTTGGCAGATATCGTCTGCATGAAGGATTGGGACTGATACTCAATAACGACTTCAGTTTTGGCAAACTCTCTATCCTTTCTTCCTTCGGACGTTCTATGCCGAGCACTATCCGTGTACATTCTTCACGTTCTTCAGCTAATTATCTGCAGGGAGCAGCTGCAACCTGTTCCTTGATGAAAGGACTTGATATAACGGGGTTTGTATCTTATCGCAAGATAGATGCCACTCTGTCTTCCAATGGTGGTATCAAGACGATATTGAAGACCGGTCTGCATCGCACTTCCTCCGAAATAGCAAAGCAGGATGTTGCTTCCAATACCTTGGTAGGAGGTAATATCAATTATCATCATGCTGGTTGGCATGCAGGAGCCACGGCTTTCTATACCTCCTTTTCTCTTCCGCTTACTCCTAATACTTCTCAGCTCTATAAGCGGTTTTCGCCGGTAGGCGACCAATTCTGGAATGCCAGTATAGACTATGGTTATATCTCGCACCGTTGGAATATTGCCGGTGAGACGGCTACGGGCGATTGTGGTGCCATTGCTACATTGAATACCATCTCTTATCAATTTACTGATCATTTTCTGTTGATGGCATTGCAGCGCTTCTATTCTGCCCGATACTATTCGCTCTTCAGCAACAGTTTTTCCGAGGGGAGTGCTGTACAGGATGAAAACGGAGCCTATTTGGGGTTTACCTGGACTCCTGCCAGTCGTTGGAATATCACCGCCTATAGTGATTTTGCCTATTTTGTCTGGCCTAAGTATCAGACCAGGGAGAGTACGCAAAGTTGGGATAACCTGGTAAGTGTCATCTTTCAGGCTTCCAGAAGTTTGGCGTTAGGTGGCAGAATCCGTTATAAGAATAAGGCGGGTACAACTACCGAACGCTTACGTCTTTATGCCAATCTTAAGAATGCAAAATGGTTTGCTAAGACAAGTGTGGATTTCTCGGTGAATAGAGAGGCTAGCCTGATGGAGAACGAGAAAGGTACCATTAGCAGAGGCTATATGCTGAATGAGAATCTTGGAACCACTTGGCGATGGTTGAGACTATCGGGTAGTTTCGGTTATTTCCATACGCAGGATTACAGCAGCCGTATCTATGTCTATGAGCCGGGACTGCTTTATCAGATGAGTTTCGGAAGTTATTATGGCGAGGGCATCCGTTATGCCCTGGTAGCTCGTTCGGAGATTAACGAACATCTGCTGGTGATTGCCAAGTTGGGTACAACCGATTATTTTGATCGCAATCGCATCTCTTCTGGAAAGCAGGAAATAGCGGGTTCGCGTCAGATGGATCTGGAGATACAGGTGAAGTGGAAATGGTGAGAATGCTGTATATTCCTGCTTTTCTTTTCATTCTTTTTGGGTAATATGATGCAAGATAATGAAAAAACTGGCGTTTTATTTGTATATGTAAGAAATTCGGGGTATTTTTGCAAAAGAGTAAAGTATCTCTATGCTAACGAAGAAAACAAGAGAAGTGATGAAGATATTAATAGTTATTCCTTGTTATAACGAGGAAGCCGTGTTGCCTAAGACTTTAGAGGTGCTCGGCAATCTTATAAAGACAATAAAAGTAAAGACTGACGCCGACACGGAGTTGCTCCTTGTCGACGATGGTAGCCGTGACCGTACCTGGCAAATGATTTCGGCTGCTGCCAAGCAACATCATTATGTACACGGCATCAAGTTATCTCATAATCGTGGACACCAAAATGCCCTTTGGGCTGGTATGGAGGCTGCGATAGATCATTGTGATGCAATGGTTAGTATTGATGCCGACCTGCAGGACGACGAGAATGTGATTGTGGATATGGTGCGTCAGGTACAGGAAGGAAAGGATATTATCTATGGTGTAAGAAAGGAACGTAAGACCGATACGTTCTTCAAGCGATTCACAGCTCTTGCCTTCTATAAACTGATGCAGAGTGTGGACAAGGATACGGTGCAGAATCATGCTGACTTCCGAATGATGACCAACCGTACCCTCAAGGCATTGATGCAATATCCTGAGCGCAACCTCTTCCTCAGGGCCATCGTCCGACAGTTGGGTTTCCGTGAGGGATTCGTCTATTACGACCGCAAGGCACGCGAGGCAGGCGAGAGCAAGTATCCGCTTACCAAGATGCTGAGTTTCAGTATCGATGGCATTACTTCGTTCTCCGTGGCACCATTGAAGTTTATCACTTTCCTGGGTCTGGCGATGACTCTGGTGGCAATCATCATGATTATCTTTGCCTTGGTGGAGCATTTCCAGGGCAAGACCATCCAGGGCTGGACTTCCATGCTCGTTTCCATGTGGTTTATCGGTGGCATCATCACCACGGGTGTGGGCATCACAGGTGTCTATATCGGCAAGATTTATACCGAGGTGAAGCGCCGTCCTCGATACTTTATCGAAGAAAGAGTATAATCTTATAGAAGAAAGAAAATAAGAAGACTATAAATTTGATAGATACAAAAATAGCATCGGGTTGATGAATCCCGATGCTATTTTTTGTATCTGATTATTGATTATTTCTTCTGTGCGATGTTGGCACTTGTCTTTACAAACTGATAGAAGCCTACCGGATGGTGCCATTCTACGAGCCTCCTTACTTCCCAAACCTTCTGGAAGGTATAGTCCTTGCCGAATTTCTCTTTGAAGTCTGGCATGTCTTCCTCCGGAATCATCAGCACGCCATCCTGTGGCAGCACCTTGTCAAACTGCTGGATCTTATCGCCCAGATAGAAGTTGAGGCTGAAGAAATGCAGCATATCTACTGACATATAAGAGTAGAGCTTGCTGGTATCAAACTTCTTTTCGATAACCGGCGCCAGATGCTTATCTGCCTTCGTGTTGAGCACGACAGGCTGCAGGGTGGAGTCGAGTGCGATGAAAATTGCGATAATCATCACCAATGTATATTTCATCATTTGGCTTGTCTCTTTTCTCTTGAGTGCCTTGAATATATGATAAGCCCCTATTATAAGAAACATATAGCATACGTAGAATAGGATACCATGAGTAGATTCCCCTATTGCATGGAGCATGGCGATGTTGTCGGCAGCATGCTTGCCATGGAAAATGGTATCTGGTATGCCGCCTGCTCGTATAACAAGCGTAGCAATCACAAGGATAACTGCCAGCGAGGCAATCACGCCGGCATATACCTTGATGGCTCCCATCTTCTCCTTCATCATCCAAACGATGTATTCGGCGATGAGATAAGCCATGAACGGATAGCATGGCAGCAGATAGACGCTGCGCTTGCTCTTTGGGATGCAGTAGAAGAAAAGCACCAGGAGGAAGGCGAGCCAGGTGAACACCTGCAGCGGAGTAGCCTTCTTCGCATTCTCCAGGAATCGGGTCTTCGAGAACTTCTTCCATGGCAGGATGAAGAGCGAGAACAATAATAATAAGGTAT
>OJJU01000719.1_pt1 | contig 11760 bp, 9 predicted proteins | sample 1596141 | NCBI WGS metagenome assembly OJJU01 (sample SAMEA4350150, study PRJEB24818) | metagenome | biome: human; feature: gut; material: faeces | place: Denmark | collected 2013-09
ATATTTGTACGAATTAACTGAAAACCTATATGGCTCTGCTTATAGTTTATATGCTGGGGACGCTGGGAGTGTCGTTCCTTTGTTCGCTTCTGGAGTCGGTGTTGATGTCGACACCGATCTCTTACATCACGATGAGGAAGGAGCAAGGGTACAGGCCTGCGGAGAAGTTCCTTAAATTCAAATCGGATCCGGACAGGCCTCTGGCCGCGATTCTTTCTTTGAACACCATCGCCAACACCTTGGGCGCCGCGGCGGTGGGCCGACAGGCTACTATTCTGTTCGGAAGCACTTGGTTCGGAATCATCTCGGCTATGACAACGCTGCTTGTGCTGGTGTTCTCCGAGATTGTTCCTAAGACCATCGGAACATCCTATTGGAAGAACCTAATGGGCTTTGTGACATCGGCCATCTCGTTTCTGTCTGTCCTGATGTGGCCGCTTGTGATCATGATCCGCTTGATCACCAATCTGATGACCAAGGACGAGGACGAGGCTACCGTCAGCAGGGAAGAAGTGACGGCGATGGCGAACATCGGGGCTGAGGAAGGCGTGATTGATTCCGACGAGAACAAGGTCATCCAGAACATCATGAAACTGGACAATGTCAAGGCCTGCGATGTGATGACCCCGAAAATCGTGGCGATGACGGCTCAGGAGAACATGTCTCTGAAGAATTTCTACAAAAACGATACTTATCTGCATTTCTCCAGAATCCCGGTCTATGGGGATTCTCCTGAATATATCACCGGCTATATTCTTCTGAGTGACGCACTTGAGGGACTGGCAGATGATGAGTTCGACAAGCGTCTTGTGGAACTGAAACGTCCGATCTCTTTCTTCACAGAGGAGGACTCCTGCGGTCACATCTGGGAGGAACTGCTCAAGAAGCACGAGCAGATCGGTCTAATCATTGATGAATATGGTTGTTTCCAGGGCATAATCACCCTTGAGGACATCATCGAGACGATCCTCGGTCTTGAGATCATCGACGAGAACGACCAGGCCACAGACATGCAGCAGTTAGCGCGTGAGCGTTGGGAGCGTCGTCAGAAGCGCTTCCGCACCATTGTCCTTCCTAAGGAGGATGACAAAAGCCAAGCTTGATAGTGTGCGGAACCGTCTCGCAATCGCGACGTTTTGAGGCTTGCCATATTGATCTTTTAGCTAAAGGATGGTTATTTGTAATTGGATATATTTTAAAACTGATGAATATGAAAACTAGACTCTTGGGCATGATGGCCATTCTGGTCTCCATCTTTGCCATGACAGCCTGCCAGAAGGACAAGGCTGATGACACTTGGAAACAACTGCCTGTCGGGCAGATCTCTGTGGAAAGCGGAAAAGCCACAATCTCGGTCAATGATATCCCTTGTAACTATGGAAATGTTCAGTTGGTGGCGGACAGCGATGATGCAGCCACTCTTACATTGACAGGAGTCGTGCCAGGTTACAATGATGTGAAGGTGAGTGTGGATCTTCTTAAGAAGTCAGATGATTCTTTCGCGTTCAAGGGTACGACCATCGTGTCAACTCCGCCATCAATAGTTGCCACTCTGCGCAGTACGGATGAAAATCCTTGTTATGCTTTCAATGTTGATGGATCCATCACTCTTGACGGTGCGGTCAAAGTGACTGTCGCGACTCAGGTTCAAGGGGATTCGGCTCCATTGATCGGAAGCTGGAACATTGTCCGCAAGAGCAGGTACATTGAAGATAAGTGTATGGATCCAAATGATCTCTCTCCGATACAGTTCAAATGGAAAATATCTGATGGGTTAGGTGAAACGCTTTTATCTCGTGTTACCTATCTCAATCACTTCGGGAACTGTGTTCTGACAGAGGTGTTCGATCAGGTCACATTTGACGAGACAGGCAATATCATGGCCCGTTACTGGCCCGATTTGGGAGTAGATGATAGTCTGGCGGGAGCATTTTCCTTATTCTTCCCTCCATCAGATGGATACTACAATTACAAACCAAAAAATCATACTGATTGGCTGGAGTCACCTAAAGCCAACCTCGCATTCTGGTATGCTACAGGAAACTCACTCTTCGTTGTTCCTAATGTTGCCGCTATCATTGAAGCCGCGGACTCGGAGACCGTCAGATCGGATGCTTCCGGAATGGATCTCACCTCAATCATGGAGATTCTGGCACAACTCAAGGAATTTGGAGTGGATGTAGACGCTCTTAATGCGGAACTTCAGAAGATTCTTCAGAGAGGAGTCGAGCTGAAATATTCACTGGATGGTGACAGTCTGAGAATCTACGTGGACAAGGCCCTTTGCGACCCGATCGTAAAAGCTCTTCTTCCGGCACTTCCTAAAATTGATGTCCTTCTTGAGCAGTTGGTTCAGGCGGAAAATGAAACCGCCCGGAAAATAAAGGGGGTTATGGGATTCCTTGGGCTTGAGAAGCCTTCTGATTTGGCGACTCTTTGGAATGCCACAACCGAGTTCGAGATCGCCCTCAACTTCACGAAGGCATAAGCGACAATCACAAGTCTGCTTTTGGCAAGCATCGTGATTGGTAATAAGCTTAATATCAGAGAAATAATAAACCGTCTTTGGTTTGGATGAACCAAAGACGGTTTATTATCTGCTTGGCAGTCAGCTGGTTATCGTCCACTGACTTCTTCGAACGAGATCGCGAATCCACCACCTTCGACTGCTTTCTGCTTGAGGATTGTCTTGCTCTGGCATTTCATTGTGCGGATGCTATATAGGCCTGTTCATTTTGAGAAGATTATTTAAGTCTGATGTTGACTTTAACAGCATTTATCGCTAACGCCCAACCTTCTGCCATCGCCCCACGCGATTATCAGCAGATGCTGAAGAAGGGAATCGATGTCGATTGGTTGGGGAGAAGTGAGAAAAATAAATATGGTCCTATTCGGAAACGGCAGTTGAGAGATTTGCACAGCAAGGTATTAAGCATGTAAGATTCCGCCTGCATCATTATCATTTTACAGATGAGGATTTCAAGAGACTGTTTTCGCAGATAAATACTTGCATGTAGTATGAGCTGATTCCAATTATAGCCTTCTCTGCCAAATCTTACAAGGAGAATCCGAATGCTGGGGAGCATGAGAAAGTTGTAGAGTGGTGGAAGATGATGGCAGAAAAATGTAAGGATCTCTCACCAATGGTTTCGTTTGATTTGATTGTAGAGCCTTCGGATCAAGTAAAAAAAAGATGTGGCAGACGATGCTCTGAGTGTGGATGTGAGGTCTGTTACACCCACGATGAAGACGATTACTTTCCCGAAGAATGCTGCGTCAGCGCATCCGGCGAACCATTTGAGGACTGTTGCGATGATGTTTACGGCACTATCGGAGAAGCAATCAGAGAATGGACATCCAAGCCCTTTTTTACGCCTTTCACTTCCCGATGCACAACGCTTAATCATCTGAGAATCAATATGAAGTATTTTCTTGGGCCTATTTTGGGCGCCGAAGTCGCACAAAAACGCGCACCATTTCCGGCGGTCGTCACCAGAACTGAGATGGGCAATGCAAATATATGCATATTATGTGATGCTGTCAAGAAAGTTGAGCGACGTATGCTTTCATTACTTTGACTCCCGGGCAAGTCTGATCTCCTCATTAATTTCGTCAAGAGACATATCTTGAATGCCTGCATCCGCGGCTGCCTGTCTCATCTCATAGAATGCTGCACGTCCTTTGTTCATTATGTCATCCTTTGCAGGAGCTTCAATGGCGAATGGAATACGACGGCTTCTGACCACCTGGCGCACATAAATGTTGAACGCCGTGTTGGTGCTCATACCGAATTCTTCGCAAAGACTGTCGAATTGCATTTTCAAATCGGAGTCCAATCTAATTGTAAGAGCTGATTGTGCCATAATTCTTAATGTTTTCTACAAAGATAGCAAAATGATTGCAATGTGCAACTAATATGTATTGACTTTATTGCTTAAAATATAAATAGCAGATTCTTATTGTCCAAAACGACAGGTATTTTGTATCATAAGTCATCAAATTCTATTTCTTGATTCACCAGCACTTTCCATTTCTTGTCCACTTCGGTGTCATCAACCGATGTGCCCAGTCTGAGCGGCACCGCTTTCATTCTCATACCTCCGGCTTTCATCAGGGCGAGCAGACCGTCGGCGATGGCTTCTTCTCCCAATACACAGTCCAGTAGGTAGCCTAGACGCTGGAATGCGGGAGCGGAAGCGACCTTCAGGAAGTCGGCGTCCAACTTGGTGAAATCCAGCTTCAGAGACAATTCTTCCAACACCGTTGCAGCCCTCGTGAGACCACCGATGTGATCCTGATAGGCCACCAGGTCCACTGCCGTCAGTTCAAGGCAGGAAATGTTCAGCCAGCCGGCAGGTTCCGGGTAAGAGCCCGGTAATATGACAAGGCGGAGCCTTACCTTGTAGAAGGAGCAGGCCACGGAGGCAAGCCAGCAGCGGATGCTGCACGGAGGACGGCAATGCCGCAGGCGGACTTTCAGCCGTGAACAATGGTACTCCCTTTCATTACCGCTAACTCTGATAAGTGTACTGACGTTCGCATTCCGAAGCAGAAAGTACAGGGGTGAACAAGCGGCCTAGAGGTCGGTGGCCAGCGAAGCGAAACCCTTATATTGCCGGCCGACCCGACATGGCGTCTTTTGAAGAATGGACCTTCGCATTCTTATAGAGGAGTCGCTTAACATAATCTAGATTGTGTGCGAAGCGAAAACAGGCGGTGGGGAAGGGGCCCCAACGACCTGTTACACAATCTCGATAGATTATGTTATGCTGCGGTATTCGAGGAACAAGGGTTGTTTTTGCACTTTTGGAGCGGTGTCGGTTATAGCCCCTGTGGGGCTGTGGGGGAGGAAATGGTCGAGTCTTCTGGCTTTCGGAGAGAAACGGAGAAAGACTGAAGTCTCGACACCGCTACTGTGTTATCGAGCGGAGCGAGTTTGGAAGGCCGGAGGTTTGCGGTCGGAGCGTAGCGGAGAGCGTCAAACTTCCGGTTCCGCTCTGCCCCATTAAGGCAAGTCTTTCGGCATCGGAGTGGATGCGGAGATGCCGGATGTCTTGCCGGGCGTTTGGTTTGGAAGTTTAGCTTCCGTTATTGAATATATCTGTGGACTGACTGCAGGAATTCGGCTGATACCTTGCTGCTAATGGAGGATATTCTAAGGGAATGAAGCCGCGAGGCGAAATGAACGAAGAGTGGCCGAAGCGTAATTATATTCATTGTAGATTTATGTCAATGAGCCACTATAAAATTTATCAGCATATGATTTACGGTTATATCAGAGTAAGCAGTGATAAGCAGACTGTTGAAAATCAAAGATTCGAAATCAACAACTTTTGCAAGAGAAACTCTATTACAATTGACGGATGGATTGAAGAGACTATAAGCGGAACCAAGGCTTACAATAAGCGACAACTAGGGATTCTTCTTCGTATGGTTAAAAAAGATGATCTGATTATCTGTGCAGAACTTTCCCGTCTAGGCAGGAATCTTTTCATGATTATGGAAATTTTAAACATTTGTATGACCAAAGAGTGCAAAGTGTGGACAATCAAGGATAATTACCGGCTGGGCGAGGACATCCAAAGCAAAGTGCTGGCCTTTGCTTTTGGACTCTCGGCGGAGATAGAGCGCAACCTTATCAGTCAGAGAACAAAAGAGGCGTTGGCCAGGAAGAAAGCAGAAGGAGTCATTCTTGGACGTCCTAAAGGTAGAAAGAATGCACCTGACCGATACAAGCTTTCCGGCAAGGAAACACTGATTACTGAACTCTTGAAACAGGGTATTTCTAAACGTAAAGTTGCAAAAATCTGCAAGGTGGATAGAAATACCCTTGCCCGTTATATGAAGTTGAATATGGCGGAATAAGACGGAGCGTTTTTGTGCAGCAGCAGGACACTTTCTGTGACTTCTCCGGAGGTGACAGCTGGGTAATTATGACTCCCATCGAGCAAAGTATCAAACGGAAGATTGAAGCAGTTGGTGTTCCTCTTAAAGATTGGGATATACAGATTAATTATGGGATAAAGACCGGATATAACGATGCGTTCATAATCACAAGTACAAAACGAGACGAAATTCTTGCAAACTGTAAGACGGAGGAAGAACGCTCAAGAACCGATGAAATTATTCGACCTATTCTTAGAGGCAGGGATATTAAGCGGTATGGTTATGAGTGGGCAAATCTATACCTTATAGCGACGTTCCCAGCACGCCATTACAACATTGATTCGTTCCCGGCTGTTAAAGAATACCTGTTATCCTTTGCCTATGATTCTCTTTTGGAAAACGGCAATGACTGGGTGGCCAAAAACTATTTGGTTGAATTCTGTAAGCAGAAGCTCGAACAGACAGGTCAAGAGATAATTATCAATGGTAAGTATGTTCTAGACCCACAGGGGCACAAGGAAAAGAGCAGGAAAAGAACAAATAATAAGTGGTTTGAGACCCAAGATAGTATCAGTTATTGGGAGGATTTCTTTAAGCCGAAGGTTATGTATCCAAACATGACCAAGTTCATCCCATTTTATTACGATGTTAAAGGCTTTTTCCAAAACGATAAATCCTTTATGATTACTGGGCATCATATAGCATATCTCACTGCATTTCTTAATTCCTCTCTATTCAAGTTCTGCTTCCTTAATAATTTTCCGGAACTTCAAGGCGGAACTCGAGAATTAAGGAAGGTTTTCTTCGATAAGATTCCCGTCAAAGATGTTCCTCACGAAAGAGATCAACAGTATGCGACTCTAATAATGAAAATGCAAGAACAACCAGATGCTTATCTGGCGAAGGAAATTGATAATATGCTATTTGAAGATTACGACTTAACCCAAGAGGAACAGGCTACAATAGGCTTTGTTGAGATTGTCTGACAAAAAATGTGACATAATCAATCTCTTCCTTTGATAGGCCGTATGACGAAAACACGATTCTGTTAACATCTTCATCTATTGAGATTTGGTCCTGACTTAAGTTTTTTTGAAGTAGTGCGGTTAGCCGCTTTTCTGATTCTTCAGAATACGGCACTTTAACAGGATTTATGGCTTGTACACTTACCAGCAGGTCGCCAGTGCCTGTTTTTGGCGAATCTTTGAGAAGGTAGTGACCCATGAGCGAATTAAGGATACAACAAATGTATGGAATATGGGCCCCTGTTGCAATACAAGTGCTGTCTAACCCAAAAGCGCCACTTTCATCATAGGAAAAACGAAGAATTGAACCAATCCTTTTCCAGATGATTTTTGGCCGGGAAAAATCCTCCAAATAAGCGCAGTTACGAAGGTTGTACGGAGTGTCTCCTTGATCTGCTCTATCCTTGATTTTGCTCCAATAGTGGTCCAAATGAGCCTTAATAGCAGGATAATCTTCAATTCTGACTCGCGGGATACGCCCCTTTACACCATTATGAGTATTGATAAGCCAGAGCTCCGCCCAGTTATAGCCATATCTCTTTATATCCCTGCCTCTAAGAATAGGTCGAATAAGTTCAGCCGTTCTTTTCCTTTCATCTTCGTTTTGACAATTGGAAAGAATCTCATCTCTTTTTGAGGTAGTAATGATGAAAGCGTCATTGTAACCTGTGAGAACGCCACGGTTAATGTTGATGTCCCAATCCTTCAAAGGTGTCCCAACCGCCTCAATCTTCTTCTTTATGCTCTGCTCAATTGGAGATAAGATTACCCAGCTGTCACCTCCGGAGAAGTCACAGAAAGTGCCCTGCTGCTGCACAAAAACGCTCAAATTCTTTAAGCTATCACGGTTCTGTTTACTTGTGGCTGCACAAATGGTATGGTGAGCATTCTTCGCTTTTTCAAAAAGCAAGATGTTTGTATCTACCGTTGCGCTCTCAAAAACCTTCACACCGGCAAAGTCAATCAAGAGCAGTGGATTTGTTTTGCTTGCCAAGAATGTTCTCAACTTTTCGCCATATGCAGCACGCATCCATTTATTAGATGTGATATAGCACAGATGACCATCTGCTTTTAGCAGTTGATGACCACGTTCATAGAACAGGCAATAAATATCTCCAGTACTCGTAAATGATTGGAAGCCACTGTCTTCATACATCTTTCCAAGCTCACCGCCGTTTAGCTGTAACTGAATATACGGCGGATTTCCTATCACGATGTCAAAGCCGGTCGATACACCAAACATCCACTCAGGGTCAAAGAAGGATGCGAAGCTGTTCTGGTCGAACATATCCCAGGAAGCCAGCTGCTCAATCTGATCATTGGAGATGATCTCAATTTCTGCAAGTTCCTCCACCATCTCACGCCTAAGGGTCTTCAGGATTTCACGATACTTACGCTTGGTCTTATAGGTCTTGGCGCTGAATATCTTATGATTAGCCTTTTGCAACTGTTCCTCGATATCGATGATATTGGTAACGAAGAGAGAGTTATTCTTCTTGAGCCCTATCAGGGAATTGGCAGCTACGAATTTTGCTTCCAGATTCGGCAAAGGTCGGATTCCAAAGTTCTCCACCGGATTGCTATTCGCTTTCTGATCAACCACTAAAGAGATGAAGAAGCGGAGCTTGGATATCTGGATAGCAATAGGCTGGATATCTACGCCATATATACAGTTCTCTATGAGATATAGTTTACGGGCATAGTCCGGGTGGTTGAGGCTTTCATTGAAGCTACGCTCGATATCACGACGTTTCTCTTCCTTTTCATCTTGGGTAAGTTGAATATCCTTATCATCACTCTCCTGTATGGCTTTATTAAGAATAAGTTCCTCCCACATTTCGTTACTTGGGTCAAGTTCGGAAAGGATGTGAACCATCTGCTGAAGTATGCCCATCGGGAAAGCGCCAGAACCGCAGGCCGGATCAAGAACCTTGCAGTCATAAAGGGCGTTGATTATACTGGACTTCTGCTCTTGCGTCAAGTTAAGGATTTCATCTGTGTAGCTTACAAGCTTGCGATACTCCGGTTCAAGGTCTTTACCCACAGTTTTGTTGAGATGGGCGATGATACTTTCGTCCACCATATATTGCACGATTTCACGAGGTGTGTAGAATGACCCCGTCTGCTTTCGTGCAGTTGTCTTAGTCTCGGGGTTGTAGCTGGCCAGCAAGTTTTCGAAGACTTTGCCCAGAAGTTCAGGGTCAAGGGAAACCTCCTGGTCATAAGGGGTGTTCTCTTCTACTGTAAAATTATAGCGTTTAAGGATATCTATGATGCCTGAAGCGCTAACTTTCTTCTTGGAGGCATCACCATACCACTCTGACAGGTCAATATTTTTGCCGACCGTGTCTCCAAAAAACAGGTAATCAGGGACTATCAGTGCGCGTTGTACGGCTTCTCTATCTGAAAATCCATCAACATAATTGCCGTTGTCTTTGTCATCCAAGCAATCAAAAAGACCACCGTTAAGGAATGGTACCGTTTTGTTTGCCAACTCGACAAAGAGTGCTGGATTGGCAAACATTGATTCATAGCGCATCAGCTTATTGTTATCATAGTCGCTGCGTCCATTCCTGAAACGTCGCTCACTGATGGTGTCCTTGTCCTCTGGTGTAATCGGACTGTTGAGCATTGCAAAGAACAGGTTCTGAAGAATAGCTTTATAGTAACAGCTCTCTTCGGATTTCCCAAAGAGATTTACAATGGCATTGGGCTCAAAACTATTCAGAAGATTATCGGCTATATACTTTTCGTCGAAGAATTCATCTGGAATAAGATGCTTCTGTTTCAAGAACCAAACGAATATAAGCCTGGTGACCAGGCGAATAGTAGCCTCAGCATTGAATTTATCATCGTCATAGGAGTCGTCAATTTTGTTCGGAAAACGAACAATACGGACTGCCCAGGCATACCAATCGGAAAGTTCATTGTAGAAGGCTTTGGTAAGAACTTCAACTGAAAAGCGGTTTTTTAGGTCTTCTTCATTGGCGACGCGACCTTTCTGGATAAGAAACTGGACAGGCGTGTGCGTAGCAATGCCAGTCCCCAGATAGTAGGAATAGCGACGTGGATTGGAGTAGCGCTTGTTCAGTTTGCTGGTGTCGGTCATATCCAAATCTACAGTGATCAACGAAAAGCGATAATTTGAAGCAGATTCCTCCGGCACAAAAATCACCAACGCACGGTCTTCCCACTCGTCCGCTAGAACACGAAACGCTTCCTTTGAGAGTCCCACGCGAGCATCATTCTTGGAATGATGCTGAATCTCATAGACTACGAGATCCAGGGATGGACAGGCGCCGAGCTTGGTGACTGACCCGGTGTATTTAGTCTGCGTGTGCAGCTTAACAGGAGTTTCAATGGGTTGGAAATCATCAGGAAGAAAAGAATCGCGAAGGAAGTTCACGAATTCCTGACGGTTATATGATTTATTGAACTGCATAGTCTATTGTGATTTTTTATTTGATTTCTTCTGCTAAAATTAGGGTCTCCTCACCTTCGTCCACAGCATTCATCTTGATGATGCAGCGCTTGATATAGTCCGGCGTGATTTTCTTAGGTAGTTTATCTGCATCCTTAATGGACAACTTGTTGATAAAGCGAACCTCCTCTCCGGTAAGGCCGTCATTGCGCATTAGTAGTAACAAGTCTTCAAGATAGTCACTTGAAAGAATCTTGTTCTTCATCCAAGCTTTTATGATGGAGAATGCTTCACGGCGGCTACGTTCAGCTTCGGTGTCAACTATGTCTTTGAAGAGCCTGGCTTTGACTGCCTGATACACGGGCTCAAATTGATTGCTAACGGTGAGAGGTTTTTCGCTTTCGTCGGCCTCAAAGAGTCCAAAAGCATCTTCTGCGCTTATGGAGATTGGATTTATATCATCATGCTGTCCCAACTTGAAGACGAAATCGTTGCCTTTCTTGCCACATAAAAGGACACCCTGAATAGGTTTTTCCGCATTCCTGCCAATGCGAGCCCTATGCGGAATGTCCAGAGCCTCCAGATGGATGTCTGTATTTTTGACGCTATCAAGGATGCGGCGGTATTTTGTGTCCCAAGAAAGTTCTTCACTCGATGCCAATTCCTTACGATATCTTTCCTTAAAGAAAGCATTGAGCTGTTCATCGCTTGTGAGAGCTTTAGTATCCTCCCCCATAATAGCATGAATCATAGCCATTTTTAGCGTGGAAATCTGTTTAGTTCGGGTCTCCTGCTCACCAATATCAGTTGGAAAATAGTTGTAAATGTACAACTTGTCAAACATTTTCTTGTTGATACGATTGATTCGTCCTATACGCTGAATAACACGGGTAGGATTGTATGGAATATCATAGTTGAAGATTGTTCCGGCACGGTGGAGGTTGTAGCCTTCGGATATAGCGTCAGTGGCAATCAGAATCTGATAGTCATCTTTCTGAAAGTCCTTTTTGAGCCCGGCATCGAAATTTTCACGGATCGTCTTTTTACTGGTAACGGAACTATCTCCAGAGGTGTACTTAAAAATGCCCAGATTGTCATCTTTCAAGGCATCACCTAAGTAATTGGCTGTGTCGGCAAATTCTGTGAACACGACAATTTTGCGTTTGGGATCACTCTGACGGAGGAAGCGAAGTTGTGCCTTAAATTCCGTAAGCTTATGATCAAAGCGAATTTTCTGGTCTTTACCGAACCATTCTTCGCGAATTGCCTGGAGCAGGGACAAATCGGCGTGCATATCAGCCAGATACTCGTCACGCCTTATGTATTTCATATCAATCTCAAAGAAGCCTCGGTCAGTGTATTTCTCAAATGCTTCTTCTATTTCCCGACCCAAATCGTCATCTGTAGTTTCATAGAATTCTTCAACAT
>OJJU01000720.1_pt1 | contig 11756 bp, 10 predicted proteins | sample 1596141 | NCBI WGS metagenome assembly OJJU01 (sample SAMEA4350150, study PRJEB24818) | metagenome | biome: human; feature: gut; material: faeces | place: Denmark | collected 2013-09
ACATTCTCCCCCTGTAGACGACCACCCCTCTACTCGCCGGCAGCCACAGATGTGTAAAAGAAGCAGGCGCGGCCGGCCCCACCAAGGGAAAAAAGGGAGCGCCGGGCGTGCCGCGGGTGCGGGACGCCCTGACCCTCACGAGTGAGGCCTCCGCCGCAATCACCTGCGGCAAGTCGAGCGAGGTGACGATCCTCGCTTCCGCCGGTACGACGAATTCCCTGAGCGATACCGAGCAGAACAATGACGACAACTACCCCGAAAACGAAAATGCCGAAAACGTCGTCATTAAGTGTAAGGATGGCTCGCTTGTCACCCTCTGCGGCGATGGAGAGTTGACCATCACGGCCAACGGCAAAAACGGCATCAAATCCGGCGCGACGACGGATGAGGACGGCAAAGCGTCGCTGACCATCCGCGATTTGACGCTGAATATCGATGCACCCGTCAACGACGCCATCAACGCCGAGCAGCTTTTGAACGTCGAGAGCGGCACGCTGACCATCGACGCCGCGGATGACGCCATTCACTGCGACTTGGTGCTGAACATCGGTGCGGACGGCACGGACGGCCCCACGATCGACATCACGAACTGCTGCGAGGGCCTTGAGGGCGCGGAGCTGAATGTCTGCTCCGGCGACATCACGATCAACGCCTCGAACGACTGCCTGAATGCGGCAAATTCCGACCTGACGGACTATGACTTCACGATGACGATCTCCGGCGGCACGATCGACGCCTGTTCCTCCGCGGGCGACGGCTTCGACTCCAACGGCGACCTGACCATCACGGGCGACACAGTGATCGTCTGGACGGCCAACACGGCGGACAACGAGCCGCTGGATGCCGACGGCACCATCACCGTCTCGGGCGGCACGGTGCTCGCCGCGGGCGGCAGCAGCGGCATGGGCATGAACCTGGAGGCCGCGCAGCCCTGCGTCATTTACGGTTCAACGGGCTTTGGCGGCATGCCGGGCAGTACGCAGAGCAGCCTGATCGCCGCGGACGCGGATTTCACGATTGAAGACGCCGACGGCAATGCTGTGTACAGCGGCACAGCCAGATGCGGTGCGAACTTCATCCTCTTCTCGTCTGCCAATGTGGTGGCGGACAGTGCGTATACCCTCAAGGCGGGCGACAGCTCCACCGAAGGGACCGCGCAGAGCGGGACGGTTTTCACCGGCATGGGCGTGGGCGGCGGCTTCCCCGGCGGCGGACAGAAGCCAGATGGTGAACTGCCCGAGGGCTTTGACGGTCAGATGCCAAACGGCGAGAAGCCAGAGCTTCCCGACGGGGAAGTGCCCGAAATGCCCAGCGGCGAGCGCCCCACACCGCCCAGCGGGCAGGGAAGCCCCACTGACGGTAACGCCCCAGCGGGCGACAGTACCTCCGATACCACTCCAACTGCCTAATGGCAGAGATAAAGAAAAGCAGACGGCTCGCGCAGGCCGTCTGCTTTTTGCTGTCTGTTCGGTTTTACATCGTCTCAAAACCGACGATCACGCCGCCGCGCTCGGCATAGTAGCTGCAAAGACCACGGCAGGGACGGATCTCAATGTCCGCTTCAGGAAAGTGCCCGCGCAGCGAAGCGGCGAGCGCCCCAGCCGCCTCTGGATTTTCGGCGTGGTGGATGCGCACCTTGCCGCCGTGGTAGTCAGCTTCCAGAAGCTTCTGTACCATCGCCGCGCACGTCTTTTTTTCGCCGCGGCATTTTTCAACGGGCTGGATCGTGCCCTCAAGACTTGCGGTGGCGAGGATCTGAATGCCGAGAATGCCGATGGCGCCCGCGGCGATTTTGCTGACGCGGCCGTTTTGCGCCAGATTGTGCAGGGACTTAAGACTGAAGAAGAGGTGCGTGGTGGCAAGATATTCCTGCGCCTTTTCGCAGATCACATCGAAGGGGAGGCCCTTGGCGTGCAGCTCTGCGAGCTTCTCTGCGAGCAACTGCATCTCCGGTCCCGTGCTCAGCGTGTCAAAGATGTGAATTTTGACCTCGGGATGCGACTGGAGATACACGTCGCGCGCGGCCATGGCCGAGGCACAGGTGCCGGACAGGCTGCTTGTGATGGTAATGACGAAAATCTCATCCGCGCCCTCGAACGCCTTGAGCCAGCCGTCGAGGCTGGGGCAGGCCGTGCCGGATTTGCCGTTGTGGGCCGCGAGATAGTCGAGCAGCTCGTGTGTGTCGAGCGTTTCATCGTCCACGAAGTCGCGCTCGCCGGCGCGGATGGTCATGGGCACGCTCTGATAGGTTACGCCCTCCAGTATCGTGAGGTTGGCAGAGGAGTCGGCGATCAGTTTCATCATGGGGAAGCCTCCAAAAAAATAATCGGTTATTCAAAAACCTGTTGTCAGGTGAAATCATCTTTGACTACAATACAACGATTTTCAATAACTGTCAATCGGCTTTTGGAAAACTTATTGACATTTTTTTCACCAAAGTTTAAGATGATGAAAACGCAGTTTGAACGGAGGGGCAGCTATGGACGAAAATATGCGCAGCCGTCTGGCGGAGTCTGTCCGAAGCTTTCATATCCCGCGGCTCGGGGAGATCCCCGACGTGGGGCTGTATCTCGAACAGGTGACGCGTTATGTCAATCAATCCATCACGGGATGCGGGCTCAGTCCCATCACAGCCTCGATGGTCAGCAATTATGTTAAGCAGAAGATCATCCCCGGGCCAGAGAAAAAGGCCTACGGCGCGGAGAGCATTGCGTACCTCATCTTTGTCTCGTGCATCAAGAGCGTCGTCGCGATGGACGACATCCGCGCGCTGATCGGCATTCAGCACGAGACCTACGATCTGCCGACCGCTTATCACTACTTCTGCGAGGAATTTGAAAATCTCATCCGCTATGTCTTCGGCGCGAGCGACCATCTTGCAAGCGTCGGACAGGACGAGTCGGATGAAAAGGAACTGCTGCGCTCGGCACTTTTAAGCGTGACGCACAAGCTCTATCTCGACGCCTATCTGCGGCTGCTGAGGCAAGACGCGGAGCGCGCACAAAAGGAAACAGAGGAAGCGCAATGACCGTTGAACAGTTTGTCATGGCCTACGGCGCGGAGCAGGACCGTCTGCGCGCCCTGCTGCTGGAGGGTTTTGCCTCGCTGCGGCCGGTGCTGCGCATCAACGCGGAGGTGCGCGACGGCAAAACGGGGGCTCTCGAGTTCAACACTGCCGCGGAAAAAGCCGACAATCGCGGCTGGGTCAACATCGGCCGCTGGGACGATGTTCCCTTTACGAAGGACGGCAAAAAGACGACCTTCACGCTGCCGGAGCTGACGATCTCGTTCACCGGCGTCGGCATCGAGGGCGGCTGCCCTGCGGAAAAGGACAACGTAGGCTGCTATTACTTGAAAGACGGTACGTTTACGCTCGTGCCCGCGGAGAAGATCACAGCAAACAAGGAATTCTGCGACTGTGAATTCGCCTGGCGCTTTGCAGGCGGCGCGCACGGTGTCAGCCTTGGCAAAACGCTGCCCGCCATCCCTGAAGAGGAGACGACGCACTATGAAAAGGCGGCTTTCACGGTCGAAAATGCCGCCGTCATCCCCTGCATGCAGGTGTTGGGGGCCTATCAGGTGACGTTCGAGCGCTGATTTTTGAAAAAGGGCTTGCATTTTTGCCCGCGCTTTGCTATACTGCGCAATCGGGAATGAGGTTCTCCCACGGCACTGCCGAAACCGCTTTTTTGAGCTGATGACTTCTGTGATTTTGAACGGTCACAGGGGGCATCAGCTTTTTTTGTGTCCGGAGGAGGAAATTTATGTTAACTTCACTCGCACTCGTCTTTTTGGTTGGCCTTGCGCTGGCCGCGCTGTGTCAGAAGCTAAAGCTGCCGCGCATCATCGGCATGCTGGCGACGGGCATCCTGCTGGGGCCGTGCGTGCTCAACGTTCTGGACGGCTCGATTTTGTCGATCTCAGCCGACCTGCGCAAGCTCGCGCTCGTTATTATCCTGCTCAAGGCGGGACTGTCGCTCGATTTGGGCGACCTCAAAAAGGTCGGCCGTCCGGCGATCCTGATGTCGTGCCTGCCCGCAACGTGCGAGATCATCGGCTATGTGCTGCTCGCGCCGTGCTTCCTTGGCATCACGCGCGCGGAGGCGGCGGTCATGGGCTCGGTGCTCGCGGCGGTGTCGCCCGCGGTCGTCGTGCCGCGCATGGTGCAGCTGATGGAAAGCGGCCGCGGAACGGACAAGAGCATCCCGCAGATGATCCTGGCCGGCGCATCGTGCGACGATATCTTCGTCATTGTGCTGTTTACAACGTTTCTGCACACGGCGCAGGGCGGCAGCGCCAACGCCGCGGACTTTTTGAGCATCCCTGCGTCGATCGTGCTCGGCGTTGCGCTGGGTGCGCTTGTCGGGTGGTTGCTCAGCCGCTTTTTCGAGACTGCCTATGCCAGATCGCACTGCATCCGCAACAGCATGAAGGTCATCATCGTGCTGGGGGTCTCGCTGCTGCTCGTCGCGGCGGAGGGCTGGCTCGAGGGCATCGTGCCCGTGTCGGGCCTGCTCGCGGTCGTCAGCATGGCGTGCTTACTTAAGATGAAGTGCACGCCGTTCGTTGCCAAGCGGCTCTCTGAAAAATTCGGCAAGCTCTGGCTGGCGGCGGAGGTCATTTTGTTCGTCCTCGTCGGAGCGGCGGTCGATATCCGCTATATGGCGGGCGTGGGCCTTGCGGCGGTCGGCATGATCTTCTCGACGCTCATTTTCCGCGCCGTGGGTGTGTGCCTTTGCCTTGTTAGAACGCCGCTCACGGCGAAAGAGAGGCTCTTCTGCGTGTTTGCCTATCTTCCCAAGGCGACGGTGCAGGCGGCCATCGGCTCGGTGCCGCTTGCGGCGGGGCTGCCCTGCGGCAGCATCGTGCTGTCAGTCGCGGTGCTCGGCATCGTCATCACCGCGCCGCTCGGGGCGTTTTTGATGGATACGAGCGCGCCGAAGCTGCTGAGTAAAGCGGAGGAATAAAGAAAAGGACTTGGACGCTTTCGTCCAAGTCCTTTTCTGTTTTTATCAAGTGCTCACACGTCGAGCGCCATATTTGTGCGCTCCATTACCACCACAAGGATGGGAATGAGGATGAGCTGCAAGATGATGCCGGGGATGGCCGTCGTCACCGCGCCGGAGAGGAAGAGGGCGAGGCTGAACTCCGTGCCCTGAAGGCCCGCGAGCAGGAACTTCACAAGGCCCCACACAAGGCGGCCCGCGACCATCGCGGAGATGAGCGAGGCATAGATGCGCCAGCCTGTTTTCGGCAGCTTGCGGTACAGAAGACCGGCGATGGCGCCGTAGGTCGCCATTTCAAACGCCATGGCGATGGCGACCCAAACGGGCGGCATGCCGAAGATCATCGAGCGCAGCAGCGGGGAGATAAAGCCGACCGCGAGTCCCCACGGCCAGCCGCACATGAAGCCGCACAGCAGCGCGGGCAGGTGCATGGGACAGAGCATGGAGCCGATCTCGGGGATCTGGCCGGTCAAAAACGGCAGGACCATCGCAAGAGCGAGGTAGAGCGCGGAATAGGTGAGCTTTCTCACCGGGGAAGCGGTACGGGCAGTTGCAGTGGCAGCGTTGTTCATGGTTTGTTCTCCATTCCTTCGAGCAGCAAACGGATGTGCGCCATGGCGTCGTCCAGAATAGCGGAGGACTTTTTGTCCACGCCCGCGACATACGTGCTGCATAGATTCATCGGGATGAGCACACGGTAGGCATTGCTTGACGCGACGGCGTTTGCCATGGCGGGGGAGATCTCGCCCATCAGCGCATCGGCGATCGCGATGCCGATGGGGCCGACGATGATCTGCGCGCTGCGGCAGGCCACGATGACGGGGTTTTCGCCCGTGGCCACGCGGTCAGCGCCCGCGCGGCGCATCACGTCGGAAGCGGCGCTGTTCGTACCGACCGCCATGATCTCGAGGTGCGGGAAGGACTTTTTGATGTTCTCGACCAAAGTTTTGCCGAGCTTTCCACCCTGGCCGTCGATGACAAGGATCGTCACGGTGTTCTCATCCTCTCTTGCGTCTTGTTTTCTGCGCGAAAACCCTTGAAAAGACAAAGAAAAGGCATCAATATTCCCCTTGCAGGGAGATTGATACCTTGGTGATACCTCGTTTGCTTTCAGGGAACGCGCGGAAGAAAAGTCAGCTTGTGCCAACGCTGCCGGCTTGTGCCGACGCGGGAATTTTATCAAAAAAGCGCAGGGCTGTCAATCCCTTGCCCCTTGCGAAAGGGGCGAAAAAGCGCTATGATAAACGAAACTTTTTGGTAAAGGAACCCCGCCGCTATGACGAATTTTACCGATATTCGCGACTTTCTGCGCGCCCACTGCGCGCGCTATCCAGAGCTGGCGCTTCAGGACGTCTTCAAGGCGCTCTATCAGAGCGCCTTTGGCTGCGAGCATCTGATCGCCGACCCGTCCGCCGCCGCAGACTACATCCGCGCCGAAGCGGCGCGAAGCGGTGACCGTATCTCCGAGCTCGTCGAGCTGCTCGGCGGCGACTACTGCCGTGTGCACCTCGGCATTTTGCAGGACGGCTTGAGCGCGGAGACGTTTGCGCGGCTTTTCGCCCTCTCTGCGCGGCACGAGGAGTGCGGGCGCGAAAAGCTCGAAGCGATGCTCACCTCCTTGCAGACAATGGCCGGCGCGGGCGAGCTGCCGTTTTCTGCGCAGGAGACGGCGGAAGCTGTTGAGAGGTGGCGCAAGGACGGCTTTTCGCCGCTGCACCACTCCGAGATATTTCGGCAGAATTACGCGCCCGCGTACCGCGTCCTGCGGCGCGACTTCGCCCGCGCGCTGCCGCTGTTTGCGCGCATCGACCGCCTGACGGCGGAAAGAAGCCGCGTGCTCGTCGCCATCGAGGGCGGCAGCGCCAGCGGCAAGACGACGCTCGGCGAGCTGCTGCAAAATGTTTACGGCTGCCCTGTCTTCCACATGGACGACTTTTTCCTCCGGCCCGAGCAGCGCACGGAGGCGCGCTTCGCGCAGCCCGGCGGCAACGTCGACCGCGAGCGCTTTTTGGAAGAGGTGCTGATCCCTCTGCGCGAGGGAAGACCCGTCGACTACCGCCGCTTCGACTGCGCGACGTTTACCATCGCCCCGCCGCAGCGGATTAAGGCGGGAACACTCAACATTGTCGAGGGCGCGTACTCCATGCACCCCGACCTTGCGCCGTACTACGATCTATCCGTTTTTCTGCCGATTTCGGCAGAAAAACAGCGCGAGCGCATCCTCAAACGGAATGCGCCCGCGCATGCAAAGCAGTTTTTCGACCGCTGGATCCCTTTCGAGCAGCGCTATTTCGACGCGCTCGATGTGCGGAACCGCTGCGATCTCATCCTTTCGGCGGACGATTAAATGAGCGTGCCGCTCGGCGCGATGCCGAGCACATATTCGACCGCAATCGCCACAAGAACGACCAGCAGCGAAATGATGAAGCCGTGAAGCATCGGCTTTGCGCCAGACTTGCACAGCGCCGCGAAGTTCGTATTGAGGCCGATGGCGGCGAGCGCCGCGACCATCAGGAACTTGCTGATACTCTTGAGCGTCGCAGCGAGGCCCGCGGGAATGACGCCGACGCTGCACAGAATGGACATTGCAAGGAAACCGAGGATGAACCACGGGAACACCGACTTCATATTGACCTTGACACCATGGTCGCCGCTTTGCGCGGCGGCCTTTTTCTTGAGGTGCACGCTGATGGCGGCGAAGACCAGCACCGTCGGGATGATGGCGAGTGTGCGCGTCAGCTTGACCATCGTGGCAAAGTCGCCTGCGGCCTCGCTGAAGGCGTAGCCCGTGGCGACGACGCTCGAGGTGTCGTTGACCGCCGTGCCGGCCCACAGGCCGAACGCCGCGTCGGAAAGGCCCATCGCGCGGCCGAGCAGCGGGAACACGACGACCATGATCGTGTCAAAGAGGAACGTTGCCGACATGCCGTAGGCGATGTCCATGTCCGTTGCCTCGATGACCGGCGCGATGGCGGCGATGGCGCTGCCGCCGCAGATGCCCGTGCCCGCGTTGATGAGGCTGCTCGTCTTCCAGTCAAGCCCCAGCGCCTTGCCGATCACATAGCCGAGGCCGAAGCACGTCGCCAGTGTGAAGAGCATGACGGTGAGCGAGAACTTACCGACCGTCAGCACGGTCGTGATGTTCAGGCTGGCGCCGAGCAGGATGATGGCGAATTTCAGAATTTTCTTCGAGGTGAATTTGATGCCGGGCTTCGTCTTGTCATTCGGCGCGTAAAAGCGGTTCACGATCATGCCGATGAACATCGCGATGACCGACGCGCCGATCAGGTGCAGCCCCACGGATTCCTCCAGCTGCTCTAAAAACTTGGCCACCACGGCGATGACGAGCGCGATGGCGCAGCCGGGCAGCATTTTCTTTACGGATTCGATAAATTTCATGTGCTTTTTCTCTCCTCCAATGCGTGTTGCGGGTGTATTATATCACCGACTTATGATATAATAAAATTATAAATAAGAATATGTCGATTCCTGTTTGTTATCGACAAAGGAGAGAGAACATGGACCAGCGGCTTGAGACCTTTTTGACCGTGTGCGCCACGATGAACTACCGCAAGGCGGCGGAGCAGCTGCATTTGACGCAGCCCGCCGTGACGAAACAAATTCAGGCGCTTGAAGCGCTGTACGGCGTGCGCCTTTTTACCTACGACAGCCGAAAGCTCAGAAAAACGCCGCAGGGCGAAACGCTCGAGATCTACGCCATCAGCCAGCGCTATCAGGACGAGGAGCTGCGCCGTGCGCTCAAACGGCAGGAGAAGACGAGCCTTCGCATCGGCGCGACGAAGTCCATCGGCGACTATATCCTGCTGCCGCAGATCATCCGCTTTTTGAAAGAACCGGACAACGAGCTCTTTTTTACCGTCGACAATACGGCACACCTGCTCGCCCAGCTCGAGGGCGGTGAGCTTGACTTCGTCGTGCTCGAGGGCATTTTCGACAAGAGCCGGTACGAGAGCTTTCTGCTGCGCAACGAGCCCTACATCGGCATCTGCGCGAAAGATCACCCGTTTTCGGGTTGTGAGGTGCCGATGGATGAGCTCTTTTCCGAGCGGCTCATCCTGCGCGAGCCTGGCTCCGGTACGCGAAAGATTTTAGAGCGAGAGCTCATGCAGTGCGGCTACACGGTCGAGGCGTTTCGCGCGAATGTCTGCATCAGCAGCTTCAAGCTCATCCGGCATCTGGTGAGCGAGGGCTGCGGCGTGAGCTTCCTCTACGAGGCCGTCGTCAAGAATGATGCGCAGTTCGGGCATTTTTTCTGCCCGCCGCTCACGGGCGTGCACGAGCTGAACGTCGTGTGCCTCAAAAACACCAATGTGCCCGCGTTTGCGCGGCGGTTCCTTGACCTGTAAATTTGGGCAATTCTGCCGATCTGCGCAAAAATGCGGGGAATTGAGCGATATGACTGCGGTTTATGGAATCAGTCAATGGAAAAATCCAACATTTTTCTGTAAAATAGAACTTGGATAAGATAGGTGATGATCGCCGCGCGATATTTTTGCTGCGCGGCGGCAAGCACGCGGTACGCCGCGAAAAGGAAGAGCAGGAACATGAGCGATATCAACGGCAGCAAGCCCACGAATTTCCCTCTCGACGAGAGTAAACTGGATTTCAAAATTCCCCGCACGGACGCTCCGCGCGAAAACGTCCTCAAGCTCGGCAGTATGATCACGAACCGCATCGGCCTCAAGGCCACGGCGGACGACCCCGAGTACTGGGGCCTTGCCGGCGTGATGACCGACGAGATGGTCGACGTTGCGCTCAAAATGGGCGTGCGCAAGCCCAAGACGACCGAGCAATTGATGAAGCTCACCAAAATGGAGCGCGAGCCGCTCGAAAAGCTCCTGACGGAGATGGCGTGGACAGGCATCATCGAGTACAACTGGGAGAACCTGGACGGCAAAAACCCCAAGCATGAAAAGCGCTGGGTGCTGCCGCTGTTCGTCCCCGGCAGCGCGGAATTTCTGAACATGCGCAAAAGCCAGATCGACGAGCATCCCGAGGTCGCGGCGTTCTTTGAGCGCATGACGATGCTCCCGCTCGAAAAGATCACGCCCATGGTGCCGCCGGGAGGCGCAGGCATCGGCATGCACGTCATCCCTGTGGAAAAGGCCATCGAGACAGGGAACGAGTCCGTTGACTTAGAGCACATCTCCTACTGGCTCAGCAAGTACGAGGGCAAGTACGCCAAGAGCATGTGCTCCTGCCGCGCTAGCCGCGCCAAGCTCGGCGAGGGCTGCGGCGATGACGCCGAGAGCTGGTGCATCGGTGTGGGCGACATGGCCGACTACATCGTCGAAACACAGCGCGGCGAATACATCACGAAGGACGAAGCGCTCGAAATTTTCAAAAAGGCCGAGGACAACGGCTTTGTCCACCAGATCACGAATATCGACGGTGAGCAGAAAATTTTCGGCATCTGCAACTGCAACGTCAACGTCTGCAACGCGCTGCGCACATCGCAGCTGTTCAACACGCCGAACCTGTCGCGCAGCGCCTATGTCGCGAGAGTCGAGAGCGAGAGCTGTGTCGCCTGCGGCCGCTGCGTCGAAAACTGCCCCGCGGGCGCGGTCAAGCTGGGACAGAAGCTCTGCACGAAGGACGGCTACATTGAATATCCCCGTCAGGAATTACCCGACGATGTCAAGTGGGGGCCGGAAAAGTGGAGCATCGACTACCGCGACAGGAACCGCATCAACTGCTACGATACCGGCACCTCGCCGTGCAAAACGGCTTGCCCAGCGCACATCGCGGTGCAGGGCTATCTGAAGCTTGCCGCGCAGGGCAAGTACCGCGAGGCCTTGCAGCTCATCAAGCGCGAAAATCCGTTCCCTGCGGTCTGCGGCCGCATCTGCAACCGCCGCTGCGAGGACGCCTGCACGCGCGGTACGGTCGATCAGGCCGTCGCCATTGACGAGGTCAAGCGCTTCATCGCCCAGCAGGACCTGAACGCGGAAACGCGCTTTGTGCCCGAAAAGGCCATTCCGAAGGTCGACGGCGAATTTTCCGAGAAGATCGCCGTCATCGGCGCCGGCCCCGCGGGCCTGTCGTGCGCATACTACCTCGCTGAAAAGGGCTACCGCCCGACGGTGTTTGAAAGGGAAGCGCGTCCCGGCGGCATGCTGATGAACGGCATTCCGAGCTTCCGCCTTGAAAAAGACGTGGTGGAGGCAGAACTCGACATCCTGCGTGAACTCGGTGTCGAGTTCCGCTGCGGCGTGGAGGTCGGAAAAGACGTGACCATCGCGCAGCTGCGCGAGCAGGGCTATCAGAGCTTCTACGTGGCCGTCGGCCTCCAGTCCGGCGGCAAGCTGAACATCCCCGGCGGCGACGCGGACGGCGTCATGGCGGGTATCGACTTTATGCGGCAGGTCAACCTGCATGAAAAGAAGACGCTTTCCGGTAAGGTCGTCGTCATCGGCGGCGGCAACATCGGCGCGGACGTTGCGCGCACGACGGTGCGCTGCGGCGCGGAGAGCGTTGACCTCTACTGCTTAGAGGCTTACGACGATATGCCGATGGGCGAGGAAGACCGCGGCGAGTGCGAGCGCGACGGCATCACCGTCCACGCCGGCTGGGGCCAGACCGAGATCGTGGTGGAGGACGGCAAGTGCGCGGGCATCAGGTTCCGCAAGTGCACGCGCGTCAAGAACGACGATGGCCGCTTCGCACCTGAGTTTGACGACAGTGTGAGCGAGCAGGCCGAGTGCACGACGGTTCTCTACTGCATCGGCC
>OJJU01000721.1_pt1 | contig 11755 bp, 9 predicted proteins | sample 1596141 | NCBI WGS metagenome assembly OJJU01 (sample SAMEA4350150, study PRJEB24818) | metagenome | biome: human; feature: gut; material: faeces | place: Denmark | collected 2013-09
TTTCGAGGGTTGGGATTCCCAGACCAATACCATGCGTGTGGTTCCCGGCAAATATCAGATCTTCGTAGGTGGTTCGAGTGCTGAGGCTGCGAAGAATGTGATAGAAGTGAAAGTGAAATAAAATGCTGATATAAAAAGAGAAAGCTCGTTAAGATTTTGAACGTCTTGGCGAGCTTTTCTTCTGTCTTAACTCTTAAGCCTGCGTTTTTTTTGAAGTTTTTTCAAGGAAATGGACATTGAATCACTCTTTTTTATTATATTTGCAATCGAAAATCGATTTGAACCTTGACTAAACGATGAAATAGTTATGGAACAGAACTTAAAAATCATATTTTATGCGATGGGTGCGATGATTCTTGCACCCCAAACTCTCTGTGCTCAGTCTGTGAACATCGAAGGCCTAGACTCCTTGCGCTTATCAGGTTCGGTGGGTGTAGTGGAGCCTGAACTTCTGAAGAAGGGTGTGCTCAATAATGCCCTGGATGCCTTGAGCGGACAGACGGCAGGTGTTAACGTCACTACCAATGGTCTTGACCGTATTGCTATGTTGAACTCCGTCCGGGTTCGCGGTACAACTTCTATCATGGGCGGCAATGATCCTCTGGTGATTATTGATGGTGTTACTTCTGATGTGGCGACGCTTGCTACAATCTATCCCGCCGATATAGAGAGCTTTACAGTACTGAAGAATGCCAGCGAAACGGCACTCTATGGTTCCCGTGGTGCTTCGGGCGTTATCCAGGTAAAGACCAAGAAGGGTACGGGTAAGGGATTTCAGATTTCTTACGAGGGAAACTATGGTATAGAGGCGATGTACAAAAGTATGGAGATGCTCAATGCCGCCGAATACATAGCTGCTGCACAGAAGTATGGGCTGGAGTATAACAATAAGGGATATGATACTAATTTCCGCAAGGCGATTACCCGAACCGGAAATATCCAGAACCATTATCTTGCCTTCAGCGGTGGCACTCCGCAGAGCAACTACCGCGCTTCTTTCGGCTATATCGACCATAGCACGATTATTCGGAGCAAGGGCTATCGTAATCTGGTGGCTAAGATTGATGTCACCCAGAAGGCATTTAGCGATAAACTGACGGGAGATTTCGGCGTGTTCGGTTCGTCTTTCAAGAACAATGATATCTTCGACAGTCAGGCGCTTTTCTATTCTGCCGATGCCATGAATCCTACTTATCCTTATGATAAGCTGAACGGCAGTTGGGTGAAGAATGGGGCTGCATCTCAGGTGAATCCTCCCGGTGCCTTGCTCAAGGAGCGTAATGATACGAAGAACATGAACTTCAATGCTCATCTGAAGTTGAACTATGATATGACAAATTCTCTGAGTGTTTCTGCCTTCGGAGCATACAGTTATGCTTCCAACGAGAACAACCAGTTCTGTCCTACCTGGGTTTGGGCGCAGGGCAATCTCTATCGTGGGGAGTTCAAGAGCGAGGACTGGCTTGCCAATGTATCGTTTAACTATCAGCATTCGTGGGGAATCCACAATCTGAAGGCAATGGTGGGTGCAGAATATCAGAAGGATATCCGAACGGGATTCTGGACTTCTGCGAAGGGAATCACCAACAACGACATGTATTACCATAACATAGGTGCTGCTGCATCACGGCCTTTCGGTGGGACAGACAGCAAGTACGAAGATCCGACCCTGGCTTCTGTGATGGGCAATGTCGACTACACCTTATATAATAAGTATAGTCTTTCGGTTTCCATGCGTGGCGATGGTTCTTCGATGGTGGGCAATGACCATACCTGGGGTTTCTTCCCATCCGTCTCTCTTTCCTGGGATATGAAGCAGGAGAAATGGCTCCGTTCTCTCCAGAAAATTACCATGCTGAAACTGCGTACGGGCTATGGACGCTCAGGTAATCTTGGCGGAATATCTTCTTATACCACTTTGAATACGGTGCGGCAGAATGGTATTGTTTCGGTGAACAGTTCTCCTACGGTTACGATGGGAATGATTAGCAATAACAATCCTGATCTGAAGTGGGAAACCCGCGCTACCTGGAATATCGGAGCTGATTTGGGATTGTGGAACAACCGGCTGGTTCTGACGGCAGAATATTACTATTCCAAGACCACCGACATGCTCTATGCCTATGATGTGCCGGTTCCGCCTTTTGCCTATGATAAACTGTTGGCAAACCTGGGTTCTATGAGCAACCAGGGTTTGGAGGTCGGCGTTTCCTTCACTCCTATCCAGAAGAAGGACATGGAACTGAATATCAATATGAATCTCTCCTGGCAGAAGAACAAACTCCTCTCGCTGAGTGGTGAATATGACGGAATGCAGATGTCGGCAGCCGATATTACTGCGATGGGTGCCTTGTCGGGTGCCGGTCAGCATGGTGGTTACAACAATGTGGTCTATCAGATAGTTGGTCAGCCTTTGGGGGTATTCTATCTTCCTCATTGCAAGGGAATTATAGAAGATGGAAATGGGCATTACCGCTATGATATCGAAGATTTGGACAAGAACGGAACCGTAGATTTGAGTGATGGCGGTGACAGATATATTGCCGGTCAGGCTACTCCTAAAGTAACGTTGGGTTCCAATATCAGTTTCCGTTATCGCGACTGGTATCTTTCATTGCAGATGAACGGAGCCTTCGGACATAAGATATTCAATGGTACGGGCTTAGCCTACACCAATATGTCGAGTTTCCCGGATTATAATGTGCTGAAGGGAGCTCCTGAGAAGAATATCGTTGACCAGAATGTTTCTGATTATTGGCTGGAGAAGGGCGATTATCTCAACTTAGAGAATCTCACGCTGGGCTATGATATCCCTATCCGAAAGGGCGTGGTGCAGTCGCTCAGAGTTTCGGCGAGTGTCAACAATCTTGCCACCATCAGCAGTTACAGCGGCTTGACTCCGATGATTAACAGCTACGTGGTGAACAGTACGATGGGTATTGATGATAAGCGGACTTATCCTGTTTACAGAACCTTCTCATTGGGTTTAAGTGTTCAATTCTAAAATCAGAAAGTTATGAAACGATATAGATTTTTATTTCTGCTGCTGGCGGCATTGTCTATGACATCCTGCCTGGACGAACATCCTAAGGATCAGTTGGACGAGGATGCCATCTATGGCTCTGCATCTGATATTTATATCAATGCCGTGGCTTCTCTCTATAATTATATAGGTGGAGCTAACGAGAGTGAGGGCATCCAGGGCACCTGCCGTGGCATTTACGATTATAATACGCTGACCACCGATGAGGCGATGATTCCGATTCGAGGCGGCGACTGGTATGATGGTGGCCTCTGGAATGCCATGTACCAGCATCGGTGGAGTGCCGATGACCAGTCTCTTTATGATACGTGGAAGTACCTTTATAAGGTTATCGTGCTGGCTAATAAGTCTTTGGATATTATCAGCAACAAGTCGGCCCTGCTTTCTGCCGCACAGCAGGAGGAATATCGGGCTGAGATAAGAGCCATCCGGGCTATGTTCTATTACTATGCTATGGACATGTTCGGTCGGGTTCCATTGGTCCTTTCCAGTGCAGAACAGCTCCATTCCAGCCTGTTCCAAGGTCAGACAGATCGCAGTTCTATCTTCCAGTTTGTCTTTCAGGAGTTGCAGCAGGTATTGCCTTCACTTCCCGACCAGCACAGCAATAAGGAAGGCAATTATTATGGTCGCATCACCCAGCCGGTAGTCAACTTTCTGTTGGCGAAGTTGGCTTTGAATGCAGAAATCTATATGTATGATGACTGGACCCAGGGTTATGCGAGCCGTCCGAAGGGAAGTGACATTCATTTCTCTGTGTCGGCTTCTGATGCCTCTTTGCGCAATGGCGATAAGGTGAACTGCAGGAAGTTGAATGCCTGGGAAACCTGCATTTATTATTGTGATAAACTGGCAGAAGAAGGCTATGTCCTGGAGTCGGATGATTCATTCAATTTCTCTACGCATAATGAGACATCGAAGGAGAATATCTTCACGATTCCGATGGATAAGAATATCTATACCAACCAGTTCCATTATCTCTTCCGCTCTTACCATTATACGCATGGCGGTGTCTTGGGATGGGGAAGTGAGAATGGTACCTGTGCTACGATTTCTACGATGAAAGCCAATCATTATGGCGAGGTTGATGAAGATGCCCGTTGCAAGATGAACTTTGTGGCGGGAGTGGTAAAGGTAGATGGTCATGAACTGCTGATGGATAATGGAAAGCCGTTGGAGTATCAGCCTTTTGAAGTGGCTCAAAATCTGACCAACAGTAAGTTTGTCAAGACGGCTGGAGCGAGAATGGCGAAGTATGAGGTGGATAGAACCTCTTATATGGACGGCAAGTTGCAGAGTAACGACATAGTTCTTTTCCGCTATGCAGATGCTTTATTGATGAAGGCAGAGGCAAAGGTCCGAAACGGAGAGAATGGTGATGAGGAGTTGAATAGGATTCGTGCCCGTGTGGGAATGCCTTATCGTAAGGCTACGCTCGATAACATTCTGGAAGAGCGGTTGCTGGAGTTGGTATGGGAAGGATGGCGTCGTCAGGATCTCATCCGTTTCGGCAAATTCACCGGTGCCTACGATCTCCGTACGCCTCTTCAGGGTGAATCCTCCGGCTACACCACTGTCTTCCCGATTCCTCAGAAATGCATCGATTTAAATTCTGAATTGGTACAGAATAAGGGATATGTCAATATTTTGAAGTAAAGAAACTTGAATAGAGTATATGAAAAGAGAAAAGCTCGTCAGGACTTTGAGGGTCTTGGTGAGCTTTTCTCGTTTTTATTTCCCGAATCTGGAAGTATCTACTTCTTCATGCTGTTTGGCCTTGTAGCCGCCGAATCGATAGGTGAGGGAGAGGCCTATGATTCTGCCAAAGTACATGTTGTTGATGACGTGCTGACCTCGGTAGGTGTCGTGCAGATGGTTGTCGCCTGTCTCGAAGATGTCGTTGCAGTAGGCTTTCAGCTGGAACTTGTCATCCTTGAGAGGCTTCCAGGTGAGGGCAGCGTTGAGATAGCCTGAGGCTGGGATGTCGATGATTCCTTGGATGGCGTCGGTATGGACGGAAGCATCGAGGTTGAGAAGTACATGCTTGCCAAAGAGAAAAGTGCCGTTCCACTGGGCTTGACAGAACCATTTGCTGCGGTCGAATGGAAGATCATAGAAATGGGAATTCTTATCGTTCTGATATACGCCAGTGAAGGTAAGGCGATTCTGCCACCAGTTGCCTATGTTGATTGGGGCTGTGAGCATCAAGCCTACCTGGTTTACATGGTCGAAGTTGACATGCTTGTATTCCATCTCTTTCTTCTTGTCGCTCTGGTAAGGAAGCTGACGAAATTCATCTTTCGAGTTGTTGAAGAAGAGACTTGCCACGTATCTGCTGTGCAGAATATAGGTAAGCGAGAAGCTGAGGTCTCGTGATGGCTTCAACGTCGGGTTTCCAACAATCTTTCCATATCCGCCCGCATTATAGGTGGTGAAGTCCTTCACCGACCAATAGGTAGGGTAGTCTCTGTCGCAATCCAAGTCGAATTGGATGACATGTCCTGCCTTTGGAAGATAGGTGATGGAGAGTGTCGGGAAGAGGTTCCACTCATCCCAGATTGGGGTGTGGTAATATTCTTCCATGAGCGATGCTTCCATCGTGAGTTTTTGACCGAACGACTTGCTGGCTCCGATGTAGAAACACATTTGATCTTCGGTTTGAATGGTGTTGCCATCAGAAGACTTGTTGTTGTTCTCCTGCGAGCTCTTGTCTCTTGATGTGGTGTAATTGATGCCGTAGTTCAAGCCCCAGTCTTTTCCTAAGTCGTGCTCCTGCTTGAGGTAAGCGTGCCATTTGTCGATTCGTTGCTGGCTTGTGATGTCGTAAATCTCATCGTAGAGACTGCTTTTCAGCCATTGTTCATCCGGTGAATTATAATAGGTGTATTCTGCTCCTGCCGAGAAGCCGAATGGTGTGGAGTAATCCAGGCGGAAATTGTGAAACTGACTCTTGGCATGGATTCTGAGAAGGGATGTGAAATCGCCATCATCCTCTGAAGTTCCTCTCGTGTTATTGAGTTGTGAGGTGTAGGCAAAGCTGAGCTGATGATCCTTTGCCAGATGATAGTTGATTCCCAGTCGGATGTTGTGGTTGAGATGGCGTTTGATATTGTCGCTATGTGTAGAGAAGGCATAGGAAGTGCCATCAGTCAAGGTGTGGGCAAACTCATTTTCATAGTAATAATATCTCTTGCCATGACCGAAAGAATAGAGCATGTCTATTTCCCATTTCTTGTTGGTGAAAAGCAAGGAGGCGCGCTCAGTGTAACTGTTGCGGTTCTGGTGGGTGTAGCCGCCGAAGAACTCGCCTTGCAGGGAGTGAAAGCCTGTGTTGTGCTTCAGCAGGAGGTTGATGACTTGTCCCTTAACCTGATAGCGGGCTGGGGCTGAATAGATGACTTCGGCGTTGGCGATGCGGCTGGTAGGAATCGTTTTCAGAAGCGAATAGAGCTGCTCGCTCGTCATGGTGGTAGCCTTGCCGTCTATCATCACGGTTAAGGATTGGGCGTTGAGAGTCAAGGCTTCATCTTGTTCGCTCACGCCAGGCAGTTGCTTGATGGCTTCATAGGCATTATCCACCGGATGGTTTTTGATGAGTTGAGGCAGGTCATAGGTCAATGTCGCCCCTTTCACCTTAACGATAGGTCGGTTGCCTTTTACCATCACATCGGGGAGGGAATGGATGATGCTGTCCATTCTCAGGGAATCATTTCTGTTTCCTTGTGCCCAGCCGGCAAGACTGATGGCCAGGCAAGCGCTTACTATAACCAATCTTTTCATATTCTTCTTATCGTTTTATCTTTTTATCGTTCTTTCGGAAGAAAACCTCCCGATTTCGGTTGCAAAAGTACTGCAAAAATCTTGTGTCAGCAAGGAATTTTGATTATCAAGTCTTATCAGAAGTGTTATTTAGTCTTATCAAATCAGAAATAATTCCCTGAAAAGTATCTTACTTATCTTCTTTTTTATTACTTTTGCAAGCATGAAAGAGAAACGAAGAATATTCATATTGGCAGTTGTGGCTTGCTTTTGTACATTGGTAATGCAAGCACAGGAAGTGAAGAGTGTTTCTTTGGATTCCATTCCGAAGGCATCTTTACCTAAGGAAGGTATGTCGTTTAAGGAAGGTGTGTCGTTGGAATATTCTCGTCCTTCGCTCGGTGGATTTCCTGTACTTCAAGGCAAATCTTATTACTCTGAATCGAATGCACCTTGGATGTCGGAAGAAGGAAAACCTTTGGAGATTGCGCCGAATGCAATACCTCATATTTCTCTTCCTTCCCCGAATTTGGGTGCGATGGCGGTATATTCTTCGGGTATTGAAGTCCCAGGACTGATGGACAGTCAGATTGCAGGGGTTGTTTATCAACAAAATTTCGGGCGTTTTGTTTTTTCTCCTTATGTCGGGATAGAAAGGATAAACACGGGAGTATATGGATTGGGCAATCTCACCAAAGCTTCTTTTGGTGGACGAATGGCTTATCAGGTAAACGACTGGCTCACAGTGGGATTCTATGGACAATATGTTCCAACGAAAACCTCTGACCCTCGAAGCGTCATCATGTCTCCTTTCAATCCCAAGAGCAGCTATGGTGGCTTCATGGAAGTGATGTTCAATCAACATTGGGGGATAGGAGCCAAGATGGGACGAGAGTTTGCGCCACAAAAGAATGGTAAATGGGGATGGAAGAATACCACGGAGGTTTATCCGATTTTCAGAAAATGAGTATTTAATTCATCTGGAAAAATCTTTAATAAAGGAAAGAATGAAGTTGCATCTTAAATACATAGTTACGCTTGTCATCACGGCTTTGGTCTGCATCTTCGCATATCAGACCTATTGGCTCGTGGGGCTTTATCAGTCTCAGGAAAAGGAGGTTGAAGCGAAAATTAAGGGTGGAATGGAGTACGCTCACTTCATGGAGATGAAGAAGCGAATCGAACGATTGCGCAATGATGATAAAGGGCCTCATAGACAACTGACGGGTGCTGTTGCTTTTTCTATGGATGAAGACGATGATATTGATCAAAAGGTAAAGGTGAAAAAGGTTCGTGGAGGAAAGATCGTTCAGTCTGTTCAAACAACTTTTACCAAGCAAGAGAAGCGTAGTGAAGATGACAAGGACCAGGAATTGATGATGATGATGTCGGGCAAGTTGGCAACTATGGTGCAACAAGCGCTGTTTGGCAAATTGAATGAAATCGCCAAACCAGACATCAATGACTATGACAGTGCATGGGTTGTCAAGATGCTTTCAGACAGTTTGTTGGTGGGCGACGATATTCATCCGCTTCCGCATCAGATTCAGCTTTTAGCAGGAAAGAAGGTTTTGGTGAAAGTGACGACGAAGGGGTATGTGCCTTCCGTCAATGCCAAGCAATACCAATATGTGGTTTGTAATGAGGGGGAGGCGAATGAGGAGAAATATGTCCTCACCCTAGAGCCGCTTACGATGACTGTGCTCAGCCAGATGGCAGGCATCCTTGCCACATCGCTCTTCATCATGCTCATCCTGGCTTTCGTCTTCTGGTTCCTGATTCATACGATGCTCAAGCAGAAGACGCTTGATGAGATGAAGAGTGATTTTACCAATAATATCACGCACGAATTGAAGACTCCGATAGCCGTAGCCTATGCTGCCACCGACTCCCTGCTGAACTACGGAATGCTCCAGCATCCTGATAAGGCGCGCAAGTATCTCACCATCGCCCAGGAGCAGTTGCAGACGCTCAGCGGATTGGTGGAACAGATTCTGTCGATGAGTATGGAACGACGGAAATCGATGCTTCTCAATATCGTGGAAGTTCCAATGAAGGAGGTGATTGAACCATTAATCTCCCAGCATCAGCTGAAAGTGAAATCAGGAGAAAAAACGGATAAAAAGGTGAATATTACGTTGTCCGTAGAACCGGAAAATCTGATGGTTTATGCCGACCGGATGCATTTCTCAAACATCGTGAGCAATCTCATAGACAATGCCATCAAGTATTCTGAAGATTGCGTGAAGATAGAAATCAAGGCTTTCCGAAAAGCCGAGGATGAAGTGCAGGTTTCCGTATCAGATAATGGAATCGGCATTGCCCACGATAAATTGCCTTATATTTTCGACAAGTTCTATCGGGTGACGGATGGCAATAAATATACTGTCAAGGGTTATGGTCTCGGGCTTTTCTATGTCAAGAGCCTGATGGATAAAATGGGCGGTTCTGTTTCCGTAGAAAGCGAGCTGGGAAAAGGAAGCTGCTTCACCCTGCATTTTCTTAAAGGTAAAAAGGTAAGAGGGTAAAAAAGTAAAAAGTAAAAAAGAAGCAATGAATAAGATAAAAGTATTACTGGTAGAAGACGAAACATCCTTGGCGATGATTCTGAGCGACACCTTGGAGGCACAGGGCTTCGAGATGCGCACGGCGCATGATGGCGAAGAGGGGCTTCGTATGTTTGCAGAACAGAAGCCTGATGTGCTGGTAGCGGATGTGATGATGCCCAAAATGGATGGTTTCGAGATGGTGCGCCGTATCCGCAAGACGGATTCCCGTACTCCTGTGCTTTTCCTCACGGCTCGTTCGGCTGTGAATGATGTGGTAGAGGGATTTGAATTGGGTGGCAATGATTATCTGAAGAAGCCGTTTGCCATCCAGGAGCTCATCGTCCGTATCAAGTCGCTTTGTCATCGGGCTTCAGTAGGAAATATTTCTTCTGAAGAACAGGAAGGGGGGAATGTTTCTCCTGATAATCCGGATGCTGCTGATCAGTGGATCTCCATCGGTCGTTATCGCCTGAATGTTACCAGTCAGATTCTGCAGTTGGATGGTAAAAATACAGAACTGTCACATCGTGAATCCGAAATCCTTCGCATGCTTGTGGAGAGCAAGAACAATGTGGTAGAGAGCAAGGATATTCTCCTGCAACTCTGGGGCGATGACAGCTTCTTCAATTCCCGCAGTCTCCATGTTTTCATCACCAAGCTCCGCCACAAGTTATCTGCCGATGAAAATATCAGAATCATCAATGTGAGGGGGATTGGGTATAAAATGATTTGCTAGAATCTTGTAAAAGAACTATTCTTCCTCGCCATCAACAAGCGCATCGAATGCTTCTTTGAAGTATTTGTCGAACCACTCGGCTGGGTGATCTGTTATCTGATGCTTGCCTGATTTCTCGATGTGAATGGCAACAATGTCGCCAAAATCGGAAGTGCCATCAATGAAAAGAATGTTTTCAAAAAGTGGTAGAGAGGCTCTTACTCGTTTGATGCCTTCCGTGAAGTTATATTCTATCACGTCTTGGTTTACATTATGACCGCCCAATATATGGCGTTGGTCAACACGAGTGGAGGAGTCGATAATATGAGATAGACCGAAATATATCAAACAAATCTTATAGTTTGCATTTTTGAAATCTTTGATAAGATTGACAGGTAAATCTGAGGAGAAATTAGTTTCAAAGGCATAATTTTTCTTTAATAGGATAGCTTCATCTTTCTCTTTCATTAGTGTGGAGATAACGGTTCCTTCTATCCACGAATCTTTCCAGTCTGGATGTTCCTTACGAAGTTTCATGGCAAGTTGATCTCCATCAAATGCTTTTACACTTGAATAGAATGGGCCAAGTTTGCTTTTTCCAGCTCCGTTTGGTCCTGCAATAATGGTGAATTCTAGTCGTCGTGTCATAGTTGCAATTTTTTTTGAGGATTATGCATGGAGCAGGTAACTCATTTTTCCCCTTCCCGGAGCTGCTACTTGCTGGATAACAGTATATTTTCTAGTCTTTACATCAAAAGTCACTTCATCATCACTTCCGTCAGGATTAGCTAGAAAAACTTTTTTCCCCTCAAAATACGGCACGGAAATGCCCTTCGCCCACGCTTCCAGGTAGATTCGTTCCACCTCATCGTGTACGGCATTGTTGATTTCCCGAATCGTCTTGCCATTCGAGAGTCGCCAACCTTCTATTTCTTCATATTTGCACATAAGTCTTTAACCTTTAGAAAACCTTTGAAAAATCTACTGCAAAAATACGAGGAATCTTTTTAATAGCCAAATGTTTTAACCTCTTTTTTCTATCAGCTCTTATCAGAAGCATCTGTTTTTGAAAGTTTTTCCCAAAAAGGTTTGTGGTTTCAGGAATAATGGCTAATTTTGCGGGCTGAAAGGGGAATCGCTTGATAGGCGATGATTCTTGGAATGATATAATATAAATAGGATATGGATAGGAAAAATGATGGCCTCAGACTGATGGATGGGGCTGGATATAAGAAGATAATAATTGCTTGCGACTCTTATAAGGGTTGCCTTTCGAGCAGAGAGGTAAATGAGGCGATTGCTTCGGGAGTGAAGGAATGGAATGCGGATGATGCTTCTCCCGAAATAAAGAAATTGTCTCCTAATGCTGCTTCTGAAATAAAGAAATTGTCTCCTGATGCTGCTTCTCCCGAAATTATTACCCTGGAAATGAGTGATGGGGGAGAGGGAATGCTCGATGCTTTCCTCTCGGCAATGAAGGGAGAGCGAGTGAGGATTCATGCCCATGATGCGCTGATGAGATGGATTGAGGCGGAATACGGAATCGTGGATGATACGGCGATTATCGAGATTGCGCAGACCGCAGGACTGGCTCTGATTGAGCCTGAACAGCGCAACCCGATGAAGGCTACTTCCTGAAGAGAGGGCAAGAAGATAATGAAGGAGGAGAGAAGGGGAGGGAGACATTTC
>OJJU01000723.1_pt1 | contig 11753 bp, 8 predicted proteins | sample 1596141 | NCBI WGS metagenome assembly OJJU01 (sample SAMEA4350150, study PRJEB24818) | metagenome | biome: human; feature: gut; material: faeces | place: Denmark | collected 2013-09
ACTCAAGGCATAGATATGCGAAAGGGCGTAGAAGGACTTTGCGGCATTATCCGTACGTATCAGTATAGTCCTACCAATCAAGAAGTCTATGTTTTTGCGAACAAATCACGTACTCTGGTAAAAATGCTTCATTGGGAATGTGGAGGGTTTGTAGTATATTACAAACGGCTTGAACAAGGCAGACTCAGCCCTTCCATCTTTCATCATAAAAATGCAACTGCTTTTATAGATATAAGATGGGGTGAAATGGTGCTGCTCATGGAAGGTATCAGACTTGGAATAAAAAGGCGAAAACGATATAATATTATTAGAGAAACGCTTTGATAATCAAAGAAAAATTCGTAACTTTACTCTCATAATAAATGAGTTTTTTATATGAAAACGATACAGGAATACATAGAATTACTTGCAGCTCGCAATGAACAGATTCGCGAGCTGCAAGAACGTATTTCTGGATTGGAAGCCGAATTGAACAGGCGGGAAATAGAACTTCTCAACTTAAAATGCATGCATTTCGGGCAAAGCTCAGAAAAGATGAAAAAGCCCGAATCGTTGGAGCCAATGCCGTTGTTCCCCGAATACAACGAAGCAACAGTCGAGGCAATAGACAATACATTGCCTCCAATAGCTCCTTCGGATATCGTCGACGCGATAGAGGAAGAAACCAAGCAACGCAAGGCTAAGAAGAAAACTGAGCAAAAGTCGAAACAACAACACGAACGCAGGACTCTCAGACTTCCGGACAACCTGAAAAGAGAAGTTGTCACCTTATATCCTGACGGCTATGATTCAGAGGAAATGGAAATCATAGGCAAGGATAGCATCATCACTTTGGAAAGACGCACACAAGAATACTACCTAAAAGAGGTTCCGCATAATCCAGTCGATTTCTTTACCAAAGGCGGAGCCTTTCAAGGTTTGGATGGCACAGGTGGCAAGCACTCATTTGGAACAAATGCAAGATCCTGAAAAGAGCATAGACCAGGCGCCATTGTTGACTACAAACGTTTGGGATATTCCGATGCTTGGATAAACCAGCGTATTAAGTCCATAGAAATTAGAAAAGAACTCACCGATGAATGGGTACGCACTGGTGTACAGCAAGGTCTGCAATATGCTTCTCTTACAGACATCATTACCCGAGAGTGGAGCGGAATGACGACCAAACAAAACAAGAGTTTCAAAGGCCTGAAGAAGGAGAGTCTGCGTGACAACATGACAAACATGGAGATAGCCGTCAATATGCTTGCCAAGGCATCTGCCACGGAGTTATCCAAACAGCGCAACCCTAATGGATTCCATCAGCAGAAGCAAGTGGCTAAGGATGGCAGCAGCGTAGCGAAAGCCACACGCACACAGTTGGAGACAAATTTGGGATATAGGGTGATAACACAGGCTAAAGCCAGTGATTATCTGTCTAATATAAATGATAATGATGATTAAATGACATTCGGACTGAATATGTCAAGCAGATCGTATCAACGATGTCGGCACTATTACTGCACCTCAATGACAAAAAGGACTTTGGGCTGTTAAAATGACACCGAAAAAGAGTTGCTATAAAAATGTCTTTACGTAAAATCAAATCGTATGCCAACAAATAAAAATGCAATGACTAGATATAAGATACTTGACGAACTGCTCAGCAGCCGGTATCATAACTATTCACTTGATGACCTTACAGAAGAGGTTAGCAAGAGACTATCGGATATGTACCCGAATACTGATGGTGTGGTCAGGCGAACTATTGAAAAGGATATTAATTACCTTGAATACGAAGGACCGTTTATGGTTGAGATAGAGAGATATTCTGTAGCAAGCTATAATCATGATACAAATAAAACATACTCCAAACGGTGCTTGCGTTATGCGAATCCCGCATTCTCAATTTTCCAAAAAGAGATGTCCGATGACGAGGAGTATCTATTAAGAGAAACGCTTTCGATGTTAGGCCAATTTGACGGATTGCCAAATTTTGATAGGTTGGAGAGTCTCAGGCTTGGACTCGGCAATAATCGCAATGAGAAGCAAATAATATCATTTACTAAAAATCCATTAGAGAATTCAAATCTATTGGGAGAATTATTTACAGCAATATCGCAAAAACAAGTAATAGAATTGCATTACCATGTTTTTTCAAGGCCTGATGAAGACTTGAAAATTAACCTAAATCCTTATCTATTGAAAGAGTACAATCGCAGATGGTACCTTTTTGCAGAAGCGGAGAAAGGTAGCAAACTTCTCAATTTCAGCCTTGATAGGATAGACAAATGCATTCCACTTCCGTCACATAAATACAAGGAATATGAAGGTAATATCAACGATTGGTTTGATGACATTATCGGTGTTACGGTTTTAGACGATAGTCCTGTATATAAAATTAAATTTTGGGTTAGCGATGTCTCTAAAGATTATGTTATGACCAAACCTCTTCATGATTCACAACGGAAATTACCAATGGACGAAGCCAAAACTATACAGAACATGTATCCTTTTCTTGAAAATGGAATATTCCTCCAAATTGATTGCAAGCGCAATTATGAATTAATCCGAGAACTTACAAGTTTCCGTGAAAGCCTCCTTGTGATAGAGCCAAAGGAGATACAAGACGAGATTTTTGAAATGATTTCAATGATAAATAACAAATATCAAAAAAATACGAATATAGCGTTCGTAATCCAAGCATACCTTTGCATCGAAGTTATAAAAGTCAAACAAAAAAACGAACGACATGCGTACACAAAAGTACATTCAAGTAGAGGCAATAGTTGCCAAGTATGAGAACCTTGCATCTGAAACAGAGGCTGTTAAAAAAACTCAGAGTGAGTTTACAGAGTTTTCTGTACCAGAAGACTTCCAACGTCTTGATTTTGTCGAGCAACTTGTTGGACATATATACCAATTGTCCGCAGGCAAACAAGCAAACGCACATGTTATAAAAGCGTACAAAGAGTACACTTGCTACTACATAAGAGGGTTGATTTCGGCTACGGAGGAGACTTTTCTTGTTGAAAACTTCGATATTCTGGTAGACTATGCTTTCGAGCATTTGAGCGTTTCCTATATTTTGGGATTTGATTTTGACGTGCCAAAGGAATGGAGTTCATTAGTATCTTATCTGTTGGATAATAAACAAAGCAGGATCTTTATTCCTACTTCCGATGATGGTCGCGAATTTGTAGGCTTAGAACAGTGTGATTTGGTTGTTGCATCAGGATTTGCCAATGCAGCCATGCGTGCATATGCTTGTGGACAGCATATAGAGTTGTACACAAGTTCTGCATCTAATGAAGGCTTATGGGCGGATTTGGGCGATGGGATGTTCGATGCTGTTTTGGTAGAGTATTCTTCGTTCAACGAGTGGTCTACAGAAGATGTCTTTGTAGCTTGCAATCGAATTGTCAAGAATGGTGGCGATATACTCTTCTGTGTGTCTAAAAAGGCTGTTCTTAGCAGCGAGATGGCATTCTTGCAACAGTACGTCATGGAGCAGAAAATGCTTCAAGAGGTAATTCAGTTGCCTTCGGGAAATATTCTGTTCCATTTTGTAAAGAAGTCTCATGATACGATTGTCATGTGTGACGCAACGTCTTTCACACAAAAAGCAGACGAGAACGTTGTTGATGCGGCTACTTTTCAGAAGGAAGTAGAAATGGCAAATATGCCAGAACGTGAAGAAAGTCCCATCATGCATCGTTTGTCGTATGAGAAACTCAGGACAGACATTCTGTTGCCTTCATTCTACCTTCGTTTCCCTGAAAATGGCACACCTATAAGCGAAATCGTAGAAGCGGCAACAACACCAATACTGTCAGACGAATGTACGAAAGATAAACGTGTGGTAACCGTTAATATTCTCTCGAAAGTCTTTTCCAAGAGCAAATTTAACGTGAATGAGTTACCTCTGTTAAGAACCGACCGTATAAGACGCTGTTATCGAGTTAATGGTCCTGCTGTAATAGTGGCAGTTTCTGACAAGGAATTGGCTGTTGGCTACACAACAGATGATTCTACATTCTTGGTTCCTAAGAATTTGTATGTATTGAAACCTACAGCACATGTTGATGTCAAATTTCTTGCTTCTCAGATTTTGGATTCTTCCGTACAAGAACAACTGGTTAGTCTTGTATATGGCAAAGGACACGGAGCGACCTTGGCAGATTCTTGGAGTAATTTGGTACGCATTGAAATTCCATCTATTGAACAGCAACAAAAACAAGTTCAAGATATGGCTCTCAAAGATTTTGCCCTGCAGGAGCAATATGTTGAAATGCGTGAAAAAGGATTTAGACATTCCATACGCCTAAGGAAACATGCTTTGTCGCAAAACATTTCGGCATTCGATAGTCTGTTCTGTTCTTTGGGGCATTGTATGCAAGAACACAATGGTCGTCTAAAGTCAAATGACCAGTTGTCTCCTGTAAGTACAATGACCGTAGGTGAGGCAATGGAGATTATGCGTTCAAGATTGCGAACGATATGCGAGCGTGTAACCCAATTGACCAGCGAGCAGGATTGGGGAAAATGCGAGCTCATCGAACCTCAGCAGTTTGTCGAAAAGTATGAAAGAGAGCACCATGACTCCAAGTTCATGTTTAAGCATCTTTGGGATGAGTATGAAACGAACTGCTTTGCGAAGGATGTCTTTGACAAAAAGACAGGAAAGCTTCTCTTTCATACAGGAGAATCCTGGAATGTGGCATGGTTCCCAAAACGAGCCTTGCAGCAGGTGTTTGACAACGTTGTAGCCAACGCTTGTGCTCATGGGTTCTCAGATGCCAATCGCAAAGACTACGTGATTCAAACAAGTTGGACTACGGATGGTCTTAACCTGCTTATTGAGGTGGCCAACAACGGCACACCAATGCCTTCGGACATAGATTCTGACTTGGTGTTAGAGTATGGTTATTCCTCTGTGTTAAACCAGAATGGACATGGCGGCATAGGTGGTGGCGAGATTGCCGAGGTTATGCGTAAGTATGGTGGTGATGTGAAGATTATCTCTACGCCCGAGAAGAAATTTACGGTCACTTACGTGCTGAAAATGCCTTTAGCGAGTTTGTACTAAAAGTTAAACACGAGGTGGGCTAACATTAACCCACCTCACAACAAAATATTATAGATGAACACAAATTTCATACAAGTGTTATGGGTAGAAGATGATCCTGACAACATTCAGTTTTACCCGATAGAGGCTTCTCGTTATGGCCTGGAATTAGTTCCTTTCAATTGTTGGGGGGAAGCGGAGAAAGCTCTTGTTTCGGACTTTAAGCGTTGGTCTGCAATAATATTGGATGCAAAGTGTAAATATAAAAAAGGTGACCATGATAACGCTCAGCGTTTTTTGGTACATGCACTATCATCCATTACAAAAATTTGTGCAGAACAAAAGCGAGTTATTCCATGGTTCGTACTCTCAGGAGGTAGTGAAGAAGAACTCAATGACTTAATCATTGACAATCGTGAAAAATGGGATGGTGATTGGAAGGAAAAGAAGTTCTATAGCAAAGCTACAGATAGAGATATGCTTTTCCATCGCATTCCGTACAAAGCAAAGTTGTCGCTAGAAATGCAGGTCCGCTTAATTTATTATCCTGATGTATTTAAAGCCATTGACAGAAGTGGACTTGACAACGAACTTGCCAACAATATGGAGGATTTGTTGATGCCTATTCATGCGCTGAACGATTCTATCAAAACATACAATGACAAGATGACAAATGTGCGGAAATGCATTGAATACATATTCACGTCTATGGCAGAAAATGGTATTCTACCAAACAAAAAGAAAGACGGAGACTATGTGTTACACGATATACTTGGTGGTGATAAAAAAGGTGCAATCAATACGACTTGGTGCAGCTTGATTCTTTCTGGAAAAGATGTAAAGGTCGGGAGCAAAATTCTCGTCAAGAGCACTAATATTCTTCCAAACGTCTTGAAAGATAGTTTTCAACGTCTGAAAGAAATATCAGCAGCATACGAGCATATAGTCAACAAACATGCTGACGAAGAGCAGAAAAAGAATTCTCGCCAAACTTCACAGTTTCTTGATAGCATAGGCAACCCTCCATATCTTCTGCAGAGTATGGCCTTGGAGTTATGCAATATCATTCTTTGGTATGCAAATTATCTTGAAGACCATGATGATGAAGATATAAATGCATTGAATTGGGAAGTCATACAATAAATCTCAGATGCAAAAAGGCATGGTCAATCATGCGAAATAAAAATTTTATTTTATAGGATTGACCATGCTTCCTGCAAGTATGTTAAACAGCCTCTATTGACATAACAAAAAGTAATATGGCTATATTCTATCCTTCAATTGAAAAAATAAAACAATTCAAGGTTCAACCGACTGACGGAGAACGAGCCTTACTTAACTTTCTATATAAAGTTTTAGACGATTCTTTTGAGGTGTTTTTCAATCCATATCTCAATGGGGATCGTCCTGATGTCATTATTATGCGTAAAGATTATGGGGTAATGATTATAGAAGTGAAAGATTGGAATCTGGCAAACTTCAGATTAGATGACAAAAGGAAATGGATATACATTTCGAATAATTCTGTCGTAAAATCACCTATTGATCAAGTGCTAAAATACAAAAGCAACCTGTACGACTTGCATGTAAAAGAACTTTTATATCAGAAAATCAAGGATTTTAGGCATTTCAGAATAGTATCATGCGCTGTTTACTTTCATTGCGCAAGTCTGAAATGCATTGAGGATATGTTGGTAACCCCGTATAATGACAAAGACAAAGATGAAGATGTCAAATACCAAAAATTTCTATATTATAATGTGGATTTCCTGGGATTTGACTCTCTTAACAAAAAACACTTCACACAAATTCTTGAGAAACGTTATCTAATTTCGAATAATCCGTCACATTTTTTTACGGATGCATTGTATAATAATTTCTCACGGCTACTATCTCCGTCTCTTCATCTGAAAAGCCAAGGAGTTCCATACAATTATTCTGAGAAGCAAAAGGAAATCATTTACTCTAAACGACTGGAGCAAAGAGTTAGAGGTGTGTTTGGTTCTGGGAAGACAACTGTATTGGCGGCAAGAGCCGTACAAGCATACAAAAGGGCATTGGAACGCAACAACAACCCTCGAATACTCATTCTTACATTTAACATTACGCTTAAGAACTTTATTCATGACAAATTGAATAGAGTCGATGAGGAGTTCCCATTTGAGAACTTCACAATTATTAATTATCATCAGTTTATTAATGCAGAACTAAATAATTTGAACATTGACATAGAAATACCCAAAGAGTCAGAACCAGAAGATATCGGTAATTATTTGGAACAGAATTATTATGGCAATATTACACTTTTCGATGAACATAAGGATGAAATCCGTAAATATGATGCCGTTCTAATCGATGAAATACAAGATTACCATCGTTCTTGGATGGATATTATTAAGAATTATTTCAGAGACCCACAAGGAGATTATGTGCTATTTGGAGATGTAAAACAAAACATATATGGCCAACCGACAGAGGCAAAAGATATCGTAACTAATGTTCGAGGTGTCAACGAATTGAAATATTGCTATAGGTCTGATTTTAAGGTACGCGATTTGGCTCAATCCTTTCAGAAAAACATCTTTGGCGGAAAATATGACATAGATGACTTTCTCGAAAATGGTAGGTATGATTTCTTTGGACAAAGGCAGGAAAAAGAAGGTTACATAAACTATATGTATCTTTCTGATCAGGCTGTTGTATCTACATTATACAATATTATTAGAGGAAATATTCTTAATGAGGCAGTAGACATATCCCCCAATGACATAACAGTTTTGGGATACACAACAAAACTTCTTCGTTTGTTTGATGCATATTACAGGTATGCAAGCCGCGAAAAGACTAATTGCATGATTGAAAGTCTGGAAACCATGTATATGACACATTTAAACTATATTGGTAAAAACAACACAAACAATCCGGACAAACAATGGTTTGACAATATATCCGGACATTTTTGCAAAAAACTATTTCCACACAAGGGCAAATTACATGACAATAACATCATAAAACTTAGACAAATAATAGCACGTTTATTCACAATATATGATTTGACTCTGAATTTCAAGAATATCTTTGATGAAAGACTAAGTGAAGAATGTATTAAATATGGAATCTCTTATGAAGCCTTGATTGCATTTATAAAGCATTTTGAAAAAGAACTATATGAATTCAAAAGGAAAGTTTATAGCGACAACTATAAGAATATTCGCGATAACAAGAAACTCCATTTCTGGATGAATAGTGGCACTATAAAGATTTCAACAATAAATTCGTTTAAAGGTTGGGAAAGCGAATTTGTGTTTCTCATATTAGAGCCTAAATATGAAAACACGACAGCATTCAATGTTTCGTTTGACGAACTATTATACACGGGTTTAACAAGATGCAGACGCAATCTTGTTGTAATAAACTTTGGCAACAAAGAATATGATAAAAAATTACGACCTTTAATTGATTCGATAAAGTAGGCTATTTATGTTTTTTCTGACAAATCCTGGACTGCTGAAGCTCCCAATATAGCAAATCTACAGTGGTGGTGAATCAAAGGCCCGCAACCAGCGTATGCAGAATATGTTCCATATAATAGGTTATAGCGAGAACCTCGGTTCGGGCTTTCCGCTTATTCTGAATGCATGGAACGAGAAGCATTGTCTAAAGCCAGAATTATTGGAACAGCCTGAACTTATGCAGGTAAAATTGACTCTCCAAATTCAGAATGAGTCAACAAATGAACCTGTAAATGTGCCTGTAAATAAACGATAGCAAGTTATTCTGTCAGCAATGAAACAAAATCCATCTATTACAAGAGAAGATTTAGCAAACAAACTTTACGTTTCACTTGCAACACTAAAAAGAGAACTAACTTTACTAAGAAAGAAAGGATACATTACTCGTAGTGGAAGTGATAAAATGGGAAATGGCTCATTATAAAAAATATCTGATATTTTACAGGTGGCTAACCATAATGTTTGGATGTAAGCATCAAAGGACATCGCTAACAAACGGAAAATATTGCTCCCCACATCAAATCCTATGCCTTTTGGCGAACACCATCCCATGTGAGTCTATACCTGGGCCCTAACGCGTTCGTGTCCGCTCCCGCGTTCGCTAGTAAATAAAGGCATTCATGATTATTTTACAAAGTAGGTGGTCACTTTTTAAATCCTAATAACAGCACCATAGGATATGCGGGCCAGCACAAATCTCCGCTGCGAGGGCGCTGCTGCCAATTTTAATATTCTATCTTGAACACCCTAAAGTAATGCGTCGGCCCTGCAATCTTACTACTTTTTAGCGAACGCCCTCCTGCGTTCGATCGCGTCTCGTCCCGCGTTCGGTCGTGCCTCGTCCCGCGTTCGCTAAAAAGTATAGGGACTGAAACGAGAAAGACGATTCTGCTACTGACATCTGCGGCTTCTGGAAGATACAGATGAAGGGGCAGCACCGCAATCGCCATGCTATTGGGCTCAAAATCCAGAAGAAAATCCCGCACAATTTTTAACCAAATAAACACCATAACTCACTGTAAGCGTATCCGCGATGCTAGTATATATACATCGCGGTACGCTTACAAATGATAAAACAGATAGATTATAGAGAATGACAAAAGACTCGCTACACTTAGAGGCTATGCAAAAACTGCCTAATTTCAAATCCGAAACTTGATTACTAAAAAAAATCAACGAGTTGTGCAAATTTTTCAAGAACTAATTTCCGACTTTAAGCGTTAAATATCAGTAACTTGACAAGCCAGAAATCTCGCACTTTTAACATCGGATTTTTCTGAATTTTGAACACCCTATCTTACAGGAAGGAAATGAGGACATTTGTATTCTGGGCGTTGCCCTGTGGGTTTGTTGGGCTTTCAGCCCGCGCAGGGCTGCAGATAGTTTTTTTTTCGCACAATCTCCATCAACTTAATACTCCACCTTGTCCGTTTTCTTCCGCCAACTGTCAAAAATGCCCATTGCTTCATCGCACATCATCTCTGTAGTTTTCAAACGCCTATCGGCAGGCTTCAAGTCAAGTTCCTTGTAGATGAAGTCATCGTCGAAACCAGCGTCTGCGGCATCTGTTTTGGTACAAGCGAAGTAAAGACGGTCTAAATGTGCCCAATATATAGCTCCCAAACACATGGGGCAGGGTTCGCACGAAGAGTAAATTTCACAGCCTTTCAAAGAAAACGCGCCAAGTTTATCGCAGGCTGTACGTATGGCCGATACTTCAGCATGAGCCGTCGGGTCGTGGTTGGCGGTCACGCGGTTGACACCTGTTGCAAGAACCTCACCGTTCTTTGCAATGACAGCACCAAACGGGCCGCCGCCATCTTTCACATTCTCATTTGCCTGGCGAATGGTCATGGCCATCAATTCTTGTTTGTCCATAGTTTTAAAGTTTAAAAGCCACCATTGTATCAGTGAACAATTGCGGCAGAATTTTCCTTATCGGAACAAATTTACTCAAGAGTTTCGGATTTACCAACGACAGCATGCAAAAAAATCAAAAGACTATATGACATGCCTTTGCTTTTGTTCTCTTCATTGTTCCTGGCTGGTTCTGTCTGTAGAGGTGTTTTTGACACCAATACTCTCTGTCTGCCTCGCTTTTTTGACGTCTGAGGCTGGACGTTCCAGGAAAAATGAATAACTTTGCGATAAACGAACTATTAACTCATTTGGAACAATGGATATAATTGAAAGATTCTTGAAGTACGTCAGCATAGACACACAGTCGGCTGAAGACACAGGGAAAACGCCAAGCACCAACAAGCAATGGGACTTGGCACATTATTTGAAAGACGAACTGGAAAGCATCGGACTTGAAGATGTTGAGCTTGACGAACTGGGTTATCTCTATGCAACGTTGCCTGCCAATACGGAGAAAGAAATACCGACCATCGGATTCATCTCACACATGGACACCAGTCCTGATTGCTCTGGAAATGAAGTTAAACCACGGATCGTTGAAAAATACGATGGCAGAGACATTGTTCTCGATGGAGAAAACAACATTGTCACGTCACCGCAGAAGTTTCCTGAACTTCTGGACCACGTTGGAGAAGACATCATCGTCACCGACGGACACACCCTGCTGGGAGCAGATGACAAGGCTGGCATTGCGGAAATAGTTCAAGCCATGGTTTACCTGCTGGAACATCCAGAGATTAAACACGGCAAAATTCGTGTGGCCTTCAATCCCGATGAAGAAATCGGTTTGGGGGCACATCATTTCGATGTCAAAAAATTTGGATGCGACTGGGGCTATACCATGGACGGTGGTGAAATCGGAGAATTGGAATATGAAAATTTCAACGCTGCCTCTGCAAAAATCTGTGTTTCCGGCGTCAGCGTCCATCCTGGCTATGCCAAAGGTAAAATGATCAATGCCGCCCGCGTTGCAACAGAATTTGCTTCTCTGCTTCCCATGACAGAAACGCCAGAAGCCACTGTTGAATTTGAGGGCTTTTACCACCTGCTCGGAATGGAAGGAAACGTGGAACGCGCAACACTATCATACATTATTCGCGACCACAACCGGCAAAAATTTGAAGCCCGCAAACAAACCATGATAAAAGCGGCTGAATGGTTGAATGAAAAATACGACAGCCAAATTGTTGAAGTGGAAATCAATGACCAATACTATAACTGTCTCTTATACACTCTGACGCTGCCGACGAATAGAGAGGTGAAAGACACGAGTG
>OJJU01000730.1_pt1 | contig 11697 bp, 9 predicted proteins | sample 1596141 | NCBI WGS metagenome assembly OJJU01 (sample SAMEA4350150, study PRJEB24818) | metagenome | biome: human; feature: gut; material: faeces | place: Denmark | collected 2013-09
ACAAGAGTATCGGTCAGTTCAACCTGACAGGTATCGCTCCAGCTCGCCGTGGTGTTCCTCAGATTGAGGTTACCTTCGATATCGATGCCAACGGTATCTTGAACGTATCAGCTAAGGATAAGGCTACAGGCAAGGAGCAGAGCATCCGCATCGAGGCTTCATCTGGCTTGAGCGAGGACGAGATCAACCGCATGAAGGCTGAGGCAGAACAGAACGCTGCTGCTGATAAGGCTGAGCGCGAGAAGATTGACAAGATGAACCAGGCAGACAGCATGATCTTCACCACCGAGAACTTCCTGAAGGATAACGGTGATAAGATTCCTGCAGACAAGAAGCCAGGCATCGAGCAGGCATTGCAGCAGTTGAAGGATGCTCATAAGGCTGGTGATGTTGCAGCCATCGATTCAGCTATCAACAACTTGAACACCGTAATGCAGGCAGCTTCTCAGCAGATGTACCAGGGCGGTCAGCAGGCAGGTCCTCAGGGTGCACAGGGTGGCCAGCAGGCACAGGGTGCTAACGATGGCGCTCAGGATGTACAGGACGCAGACTTCGAGGAGGTTAAGTAATCTCTCTCATCATAGAGAAGTTATTAGATTAGCATAAAGATCAAAGGCGTGTAAGGCTCTGAAAATGAGTTTTACACGCCTTTTTTCGTGTCTTTATGTTTTTTTATATATCTGCTTATGGCTTTATCGCAGAAAAATATGTATATTTGCAGGTTATGAAGGGCGATGCTTAAGCTTTTGCCCTTTCAGGGCGTACAGCATCAGCAAGGCGCTGTCGATTAGAAGACAAAGACTAGAAAGAAGGAAAGTTCAAGTAAAAGAAGGAAAGGAAACGGGATATGGCAAAGAAAAGACCGCAGGTAGCACTGGTTTATGATTTTGACGGGACATTATCTCCCGGCAACATGCAGGAGTTCGGATTCATCCAGGCAACCGGAAAGACGAAGGAGGAATTCTGGGATAAAAACCGGAAGCTTGCCGTGGGCAAGGATGCCAACGGCATTCTCACCTATATGTATATGATGCTGGATGAAGCAAAGAAGAACCATATCTCGCTCACCCGCGAATCCTTCCAGAGCTTCGGCAGGAATGTGGAGCTCTTCCGTGGCGTAAGGCAATGGTTCTCGTTCATCAACGAATATGGTGCAAGCATCGGCCTCGACATCAGGCACTACATCAACTCCTCGGGATTGAAGGAGATGATAGAGGGCACACCCATCGCTCAGGAATTCGAGAACATCTATGCCTGCTCGTTTCTCTATAATGAGGATGGCATCGCCTACTGGCCAGCCGTAGCCGTGGATTATACCACGAAGACGCAGTTTCTCTTCAAGATCAACAAGGGCATCCGTCAGGTGAGCGACAACAGCAGGGTGAACCAGTATATTCCTGATAGCAAGCGCCCTATCCCTTTTCCGCGAATGATTTATTTCGGGGATGGAGAAACCGATGTGCCCTGCATGAAGATGGTGAAGGAGCACGGCGGCCATTCCATTGCCGTATATGATACGCCCCAGAAGGAGGCGATGGCGTGCCAGCTGGTTAGGGAAGGCCGTGCCAACTTTATGTGCACGGCAAACTACAGCAAGGGAAGCGTGATGAACATCATCGTGAAGCGAATTCTGGATAAGATCAAGGCGGATTTCGAATTCGACAGATTGATAGAGGTAAACCAGAAGAAGGCGTGGAAGTAGAGGCGGAAATATAGGTGAAACGCTGAAACACTGAAACGCCGAAACGCAGGAAAGAAAAAGAAAGAAATATAATATTAATAAATAATTAATGGGAAGAAACAAATACTCAGCAGGAGAAATCAAGGAAATCGGAAAGTTGCTGCGTCTGAAGAATGCCGGCAACCGTTTGCAACAGAAATTGATACGCCACGACCTTCGTGTGGATTATGAATTCAACATCTCTGACTTCAATGAGCCGGGCAAGGCTTTCGGCGAGGAGGAACTGCAGGATGCCATCAAGCGTGGCGCCATCCAGATTCTCGACGATGCCACCATCGAAGCCATGAAGGCGAAACGTGCAAGAGACAAGGCACGCGATGAGGCAGAGAAGCAGAAGGATGCCATCGCCAGCGGTGAGCAAACCGACTGGCAGGAGGCTATGAAGCAGTGGAACGAATGGGAAAATTCTAAGGAAAAATAAATATATAAAAAAAATCCGAGGATTTATTAAATTAAAATCCGAGGATTGATTGAATTATAAATCCAAGGATTGATTGAATTATAAACAAGATAGAAACAAAAAAGAAATATGGCTAAAGTATTGATAAAGACTTCAGAGGGCGACATCAAGGTGCGCCTCTACGACGAGACTCCTCAGCATCGTGACAACTTCTTGAAGTTGGCAAAGGAGGGATATTTCGATGGCACTCTCTTCCACCGTGTCATCAAGGATTTCATGATCCAGGGCGGCGACCCTGACAGCAAGGGCGCTCCAAAGGGCAAGATGCTGGGCACGGGCGGACCTGATTACACCATCCCTGCCGAGTTTGTTTATCCACAGCTCTTCCACAAGCGCGGTGCCTTGAGCGCTGCCCGTCTGGGCGACGAGGTGAACCCTGAGCGTGAGAGCAGCGGCAGCCAATTCTATATCGTCTGGGGAAAGACATACAAGCAGAATGAACTGAAGCAGATGGAGAAGCAGATGGGCATGCAGATGGAACAGAACATCTTCAACCAGCTTGCCAAGGAGCACCATGATGAAATCATGAACTTCCGCCGCAACCGCGACCGCGAGGGCTTGATGAAGCTGCAGGATGAGCTGGTGGATGAAACCAAGAAGCGCTGCAAGGAGCAGGGTTACCCTAAGTTTACCGAGGAGCAGCAGAAGGCTTACACCGAGGTGGGCGGCACCCCATTCCTCGACAACCAGTACACCGTTTTCGGTGAGGTAGAGGAAGGCCTTGACGTAGTGGAGAAGATCCAAAACTGCGAAACCATGCGTGGTGACCGCCCTAAGGAGGATATCAGCATGGAGATTTCCATTATAGAGGAGTAAAGGCTTTAAGTAGCTTCAACAAGATGACCGTATGGTATAATGGCAGATCCGCATCAAGGATTACCTGGATGCATTGAAGAATTCTCTCCAGGTTGAGGTAAAATAAAACTTCGAATACTACTTTTTTATCTCACTAGGAAATATTAGTTTCTTCACTGTGTAAATGTTTGTAATCCACTAAGAAAATTATGTTCCGCAGTGCTGAACTTAAGTTCAACACTGTGGAACACAAGTTCAGCACTTCTGAACATAGGTTCAAAAGTGCTGAATATAGTTTTTAATTAAGAATACAAGAAATACTCATTCTTCTAAAAATCTTAAATCTTATAGTGCAATCAATCTTACTTCGTCATCTCGAAGCCCACGCGCACGCCATCGTAGTTATCCACAATGCTGCTCACGGCACTCATCGTAGTGCTGCCGGTAAGATTCAGCTTGCTCAGGGTCTTGACCAGGGTGAGCAGCTTCTTCTGCTCGAAGAGCAGGCTGATGCCATTGGTGGTGCGGGTGGCAAAACCCGAAGCACTCAGCAGCAAACCCTTCAGCTGGATGGCATGCGTCTTCTCATCGAAGGTATAGGTGCCGTTCCATGACTTGCCGTCGATCTTGGCAGCAAAGGTGCCATCGGTCTTGAAGGTAAAGTAGGTATTGCTCTTGCTGAAGCCGAACTTACTGTAGTACTTGCTCAGATCCTCCTCTATCTTGCTGGCAGCAATCTCGCCGCCAGCCTTTGCCAGCAGGTTCTCTGAGGTGAAGGCGCAACCCGGCTTGCTGTACTTCCAGGTATGGGCGCAGAGATCTGCCTGCGAGAAGGTGGCAGAACCTATCACATTGTTCAGAATGCCACTGATGATGCTGCTGCCGGTAGAGCTGCTGCCGGTAGTAGTGCCGCCACCCAGCAAACCGCCTAATACGCCTGCCACTACGCTTCCTGCAGAATAACCGCTATTGGTGGTAGTAGAAGTAGATGTGGTAGGAGCAGATGCCGCAGCTGAAGATGTTGCAGTAGATGAAGAAGTGGTCTTCTTGGCTGTTGTTTTCTTGGTAGTTGTTTCCTTCTTCGATGTCTTTTTAGTTGTTTTCTTCACAGGCATCAATTCAGAAAGAGAAGCCTCCTGAACAGCTTCATTCATTGCGCATACATTGCTGCCGGAAGTGCTGGCAAGCACCAGGGCAGCCATTAAAAATACCTTTCTCATTTTTTACTTTCTATTTATTATAATTGTAACTTTCGTTTTAAAAATGCATCCTGCTTATATGATGCAGCGTTTTCTTTTTCGCTGCAAAGTTCGCACTTTTTCCGCAAATAACAAAGAAAAAATGCTTTTTTCATCATTATTTGCTATTTTCTTAGACGAAAGAGATGGCGAAAGGTTCAAATATCGTTCAGAAAAAGGTATAAATGTTTCATTTTTTTGACGTACATCAAAAAAGAACGATTATTAGCATAAATTTATCAAAAAGTGTACCCGAATATGATAAGAAAGCCCTATCTTTGCACCGTTAACAAAATCACAATAGGTTATGAATGATTTAATTAAGGTCAACACAATGAGCGAGAATATGGCATTGAACAAGTGCCGAGAGATTCTCAACGATCGCCGTGAGGCTCTTGCTTCTAAGGCGAAGAAGAACGACTAAGGGTAACTTTCGCAAGAGAGTGCTCTTGAGAAAAATTACGTAAGAGAGAAAGGAAATTACGTAAAAAGATTATTTTCAGAATGACTCTTTGATACCACAAAGAGAAATAAAAGGCAAAAAGTCCCGTTGGCGAGTAAAATCGTTCAACGGGACTTTTTGATTTATTCCTTGCTCTTCTCAGCCTTCATGATTACCTCAACATGGTTGCCGCTCTTCATGAGTACATTCTTGAGGAAGTCGGAAACCTGCTCGCCACGGAGGTTCTTCACGAACTCCTTGTAGCCGGTATGGTTATCGAAACCGAGACCTGTATAGTTGGCAAGAACGCCGAGCCAGTAGGCATTGTTCTTCTCATCTACGCCTGCCTGCTTCAGGAGAATCTCCTTCACCTTCTGCAAGTCGGCAGCATCTACCTGCTTCTCTACCTCATCTACACCCTTGAAGAAATAGGTGATGGCGGTATCAGCCTTCTCCGGATTCAAGCCGGCATTGGCGGTGATGCTGATGGCTGCCTTGTCGTCGAAATCGCGGAGCATGCCGAAGGTGGCTCCTGCATGGTAAGCTGCACTCAACTGCTCGCGGATGGTGCGCAGATACTGCATCTCCAGCAGGCGTGAGGTAACATCTGCCAATACCATTGTCTGCATGGAGAATGGCTGCTTGGCATTCCAGATCTCTGATGCCTGGGTTTGAGGATTAGACATCGCCTTGGTAAAGTTGTTCTTCACCTCGCCCTTGGCGTATGGAATCTCCTTGTTCTTCAGCTTGAAGCCATTGTTTGGCAAGCTGGCGATATACTGCTCGATGAGCGGAAGGAGGGTCTTCTCATCATAGTTGCCTACGAAGTAGAAGGTGAAGTCCTTGGCATTGCCATAATACTCCTTGGCAAGTGCCATCAGGCGATCATAGTTGATGACCTTGATCTCATCAGAAGTAGGAATGCGGCCAATCTTGCTGCCCAGGTAAATGGTGCTCTGCAATGAATCCTGATATACCATGTTAGGATTGTTGCTCTGGTTGGCCAATATGGTAGCATAGGTATTCTGAAGATTCTTGAACGACTTCTCGTCCTTGCTCAATGCGGTCATCTTGAGATAGATGAGCTGCATCAGAGTCTCCACGTCCTTAGGAGTAGAATTTCCGGAAAGACCATGGGTAAAAGGGCTGACAGTGAATGATACACCTGCCTGCTTGCCTGCGAGCGCCTTATCAAGCTCGGTGCTTGAGAAATTGCCCAAACCGCTGGCACCCCAAGCCTCGGTCATCATCATGATGCTAGGGTAATCGCTCTTCTCGAGAGCAGAGTAACCCACCTTGGCACTGGCTGCGAAGAGAATCTCATTATCCTTGAAATCGGTTTTCTTCAATACCACCTTGGCACCGTTGGAAAGGGTAAGCTGCTTGTAACCCAGCTGCTTGTTCTCTACGGTCTTCTTGATCTTGTCTGCCTTAGGCAACTGAGCCATCAATGGCTCCTGCTTCACGTTGTCCACGTATGCCTCCAGCTTCTCTGAGCGCACCTGCTTCACTACGTCGGCAAGCTCCTTCTCGGTAGGATAAACGGCACCCTCTGCCTCGCGCATCAGCACCATCGATACCAGATTGGTATCGCTCTGGCAAACCAGCTGCTTGGCATAGGCATTGATGGCCTCCAATGGCAACTGAGGTACTACCATCTTGTAGATCTGACTCTCGTCCTCTACCGATGGAATCGGCTCGTTGGAGATGAAGTGATCCACATACTGGGTGGTAAACTGCTCGTTCTTCATCTTATCCTTGTTGGCAAGGGTCTTATCTACCCGGCTCAGGAACTCCTCCTTGGCACGCTGATACTCAGTGGCGGTGAATCCGAAGTCGTGCATGCGCTTTGCCTCACGCAATACGGCAGCATAAGCCTCCTTTACCTTACCTGGCTTAGCCACACCGATAAGACTGAAGGCACCCTTGGTAGAAGAGAGCAGGAAGTCGCCGTCGTCGGCACCTGCCTGAAGGAATGGGCAGTCAGCTTCCTGGGCAATCTCGGCATAGCGTGCACCCAGCATAGAGGTAATCACATTGTCCATGTATCCCTTCATGAGATAGCTCATGTCGCCCTTCATCGCATTAGGGATGGCTGGATGCTTCATGAAGATATTGAAAAGATCATACTGCTGCTCCTTGTCCTTGTCGATTACGTAGATGGCGGTATCATTATCGGCTACTTCCACCGGCTCAATCTTGGCGGCATTGGCAGGCACCTTGATGCCCGAGAAGAGCTCCTTGATCTTGTTCTCGATATGGTTGACATCTACATCACCCACGATGATGATTGCCTGATTGTCTGGGCGATACCACTTGCGGTAGTAAGCACGCAGGGTTTCCGGCTTGCAGCCGTCGATGACGCTCATCAATCCGATAGGGAAACGGTAGCCATACTTGTTGTTCTGATAGAGTTTTGGCAATGAGCGCTCTATCATGCGCTGCTGACCCACGATGCGCATACGGTACTCATTGTGTACCACGTCGCGCTCGTCATTGATGGCTTCCTCGGTAAGAGAGATGCCATTGCTCCAATCCTTGAGGATGAGCATGCATGAATCTACGGCTGTAGGGCGGGTAGTAGGTACATCGGTGAAATAATATACGGTTTTCTCTACGCTGGTATAGGCATTGAGATTTCTACCATACTCCACGCCGATGCTCTGCAGGTAATCCTGGAGAGAGTTACCCTTGAAGTGATCGGTACCGTTGAAGGCGAGGTGCTCGAGGAGGTGAGCCAAACCGCGCTGATCATCGTTCTCATTGATAGAACCCACTTTCTGGGCGATGTAGAAGCTGGCTACATGCTCAGGATAACTGTTGTGGCGAATGTAGTAAGTCAATCCATTGTCGAGATGACCAATCTTCACATTCTTATCCACAGGAATGGCTGGCATCTGTGCCATCGCACTTCCCACGGATAAACACAGCAGAAACGCTGCAAAAATCTTTCTTAGTTTCATCTGCTATTGATTTATAAAATTACTTGTTTCAAATATTCCGCTTGCAAAATTAAGCAAAATAAAAAAGATTTGCAAGCATTTGGGAGATTATCTTCCCCAATACCTGCAAATCTTAACATAAAACTAACATTGGAAGCTTTTCATCCACGAACCGCGGTAAAGACGGATGAGGAAAAGCGTGCCTCTGAGGGTAAGCTCCGTAGCCATCGCTATCCATACTCCCTCCAAGCCATAGCTCTTGGAAAGGGCATAAGCCAGGGTGAGGCGCACCAGCCACATGGTACCCAGATTGATGGCGGCTGGCTTGCGGGTATCGCCCGCTCCCACGCAGACACAATAGGTGACGATGCTCGCAGCAAAGAAAGGCTCGGCAAACGCCTCGATGCGAAGGCAGGTAGTACCCAGCTCGCGGATGCTCTCCACCGGCGACAGCACACCTATCATCTCGGGGGCAAAGACATACATCACCACTCCCATCAATGCCATCACGCACATGCCCAAACCTACCGTCATATAGGCGAAATTGCGGCAGAGATCGGTACGTCCGGCTCCATGCGTCTGACCCACCAGGGTGGTGGCGGCATCACCGATACCATAACCCGGCATATAGCAGAGGCTCTCGGCGGTGATGGCAAACGAGTGGGCAGCTATGGCGATATTGCCCAATGGTGCCACAATCATGGTGCTCACTATCTGCGCACCGCTCATCAGGATATTCTGTATGGCTATCGGGATGCTGATCTTGCAGGCATGGTGCACGTATTCCTTCACCCACCGGAAAGGTTCCTTATCCTGACGCAGATTGAGAATCCGGTTCCGGCATGCCGTGAGGTAGAGATTAGGCAGCGAGATGCAGATATAGGCAAGCGCCGTGCCGCAGGCAGCTCCCACTACGCCCATCTTCATGATGTAGATGAAGAGGTAATTGAACATCACATCGCAGAGGCAGATCAACACCGCCATCACACTCGGAGTATGCATGTTGCCTGCCGACTTGAGCATCATCTCGGAGATATGATACAGGAACACGAAGGGCAGCGCCAAACCGAATATCAGAAAATACTGCGAGGAATTGCCCGCAATATCTGCACCGCCACCCAGCCAATAAGGCAGATGGGAATGCACTCCTACACATGCCAGGGTAACACAAAGGCTGAACACCAAACCGCATATCAGGGCATGGCGGAATACCTGACGGGCCTTCACGAAATCGTTGGCTCCGATGAAATGAGCCACCTGCACCGAGAAACCGGTAGCTGCCGCACTGAGCAAACTGCCAATGAGCCAGTTGGTTGACTCGATAAGTCCGATGCTTGCCGAAGCCTCAGCACCCAAATGTCCCACCATTGATGCATCGATGAAGAACATCATCACGGTGGAAATCTGTGCCAGCATGGATGGAATACTCAAGCCCACGATGAGATTGAGTTTCTCGCTGCGAGCCATCGCCCTACCCTCGCGTATCGACTCCATCAGATAATCTGTCTTATTCTTGAATAACATATTTTTCTCTTATTAATTACGTTAACGAAAAAAATGGCGACTCCCGGAAGGAATCGCCACCTTTATTTAAATTACATGAATTTCGTACCTTTGTTTTTCCCAAAACTTAACTTCCGCAGAGCGGAACAGTACTGTTTTTTGTCGTCACTGAATAAACAATCTTATTCTTACCTTAACTAACACCTGTCGTCCTTGAATAAACAATCTTTTCTAACTACCTTAACTAAAACCAATAAACCAATGAACAACAATCTTAACTTTACCTAACAACTAAACCTAATAAAATCTATTACCTAACTAAAAACCTAAAACTTATTTTTTCTGATGCAAAGGTACAACTATTTTCTGAAACTGCAATACTTTTAGCCGAAAAAATGCAGAAAACTAACATTTTTTTAATATAGACAGCGTTTTGTGTGCGAACACGAACACTTGTTAACACATCAAAAAGGTATGTTAACACAAAGCGTTCCTAAGAATGCCATCAGATGGCAATCCTAGGAACGCTCCTATTCTATCACCTATATATAATAAGGTGTAAATCCGAAAAATCTCCTACTCAGTAATCCATTCTCCCTTGAGTGCCTGGACAGCAGCTCTGGAACCCGGTATTACCTGACCCGGACGATAGTAGCTGTCGAGCACAATCTCGAAGCGAAGCATGGAATAGGCAGGGATTACGCTACTCGAACTCTGGGTAGAACCATAAGCCAGCTGATATGGGATATACACCAGCCAATGGTCGCCGATGTGCATATTGAGCACGGCGGTGGTAAAACCATCTATCCAGCCACTTGCCAAATTGGTAGTTACCTGAGCTGTGGCCTTGTCGTAGGTACCCTCGAAGGTCTTATCGAATACATAACCTGCAGGATAAGTATCAGTGCCCAGCAATCTGCCCAGATAGCTCACCTTCACAGAGTCGGTGTACATAGGGCATCCGCTGCCCTTGCCTTCCTTCAACACGCGAACCACGATGTGATCGGCCTTCTTATAGGAAAGCTGCACATCCATACCATTCTGATCCTTGTTAGGTGTCTGGTTCTGGAGCGACCAGTTGCGAATCACCTTCCATTCGGTGCTGCCGGCTGCCATCTGCGCCTCGGCATACGCCAGCGTATCAGCAAAAGCCTGCTCGTTGCGTTGCTGCCAGTTGGCATACTCATCTACGGTGTTATCGTCCTCGCTGCATGATGACAGTGCGAACACTGCCATCACGAGCAAGAAGAGATATTTAGAAATTCTTAATTTCATTACCAAGTTTCTTTAATACGCTAGTAATACTTACGCGCTCCTCGATGATGCTGCGGAGATCAGAGATAGCTACACGCTCCTGCTCCATGGTATCACGATAACGCAGAGTAACCTTGTGGTCGTTTGGTGTCTCGTGGTCAACGGTGATACAGAATGGTGTACCGATGGCATCCTGGCGGCGATAACGCTTACCGATAGAATCCTTAGGATCGCCATAGTGGGTATTGAAGTGGAACTTCAACTCATCTACGATCTCATGAGCCAACTCTGGCAAACCGTACTTCTTATCCAATGGGAACACAGCACACTTAACAGGTGCCAAAGCCTCTGGCAAACGCAATACCACGCGTGTCTCGCCATTCTCCAGCTTCTCCTCGCAGTAAGAGTGGCACATCACGCTGAGGAACATACGGTCAACACCGATAGAGGTCTCTACATCGTAAGGCACATAGCTCTCGTTCTTCTCAGGATCGAAGTACTTGATAGAGCGGCCGCTGTACTTCTCGTGCTGAGAAAGGTCGAAATTGGTACGGCTGTGGATACCCTCTACCTCCTTGAAGCCGAATGGCATCTTGAACTCGATGTCGGTAGCAGCGTTGGCATAGTGAGCCAGCTTCTCGTGGTCGTGGTAACGGTAGTTCTCGTTGCCCATGCCCAGTGCCTCATGCCAAGCAAGGCGAACCTTCTTCCAATACTCAAACCACTTCATCTCTGTACCCGGCTGGCAGAAGAACTGCATCTCCATCTGCTCGAACTCACGCATACGGAATACGAACTGGCGGGCAACTACCTCGTTACGGAATGCCTTACCAATCTGGCAGATACCGAATGGCAACTTCATACGACCGGTCTTCTGTACGCTCAGATAATCTACGAAGATACCCTGAGCAGTCTCAGGACGGAGATATACCTTGCTTGTAGCATCGCTGGCAGCACCCATCTGGGTAGAGAACATCAGGTTGAACTGGCGAACGTCTGTCCAGTTCTTGGTACCGCTGATAGGGCATACGATACCCTCATCCTCGATAATCTGCTTCAGCATCTCGAGGTTAGGTCCCTGCATTGCCTCAGTATAGCGGGCATGGAGATCATCAAACTTCTTCTGGTTCTCCAGAACGCGAGGGTTGGTAGCACGGAACTGAGCCTCATCGAAGCTGTCGCCGAAGCGCTTCTGAGCCTTGGCAATCTCCTTGGCAATCTTCTCCTCATACTTAGCCATGTGATCCTCGATGAGCACATCGGCACGATAACGCTTCTTTGAATCGCGGTTATCAATCAATGGGTCATTGAAAGCATCTACG
>OJJU01000732.1_pt1 | contig 11677 bp, 13 predicted proteins | sample 1596141 | NCBI WGS metagenome assembly OJJU01 (sample SAMEA4350150, study PRJEB24818) | metagenome | biome: human; feature: gut; material: faeces | place: Denmark | collected 2013-09
AAACTTTGTTCCACTGACAACCAGCGTCAAAGTTCTGTTTTCCACTTCTTCCTGCATTTTCTCGCCTCCTTTCCACGAAGTTTGCAGGGAATCTCTTTTTTTGCTAAGGCGGAACCACCAGCCGCCGGAGGAGGTATTTTTTCATCGCTCCATCCCGCGGCTCTTTTTCTTTACCGGCTTCTTATCCGGCAGATTCCACTCTTTCCGGAACTCTGCCACACCTTTGGGGTCAAATGCCTTCAACTTCTCCAGATCAAAGGCAACGGCAGAATATTTTCCATAACCGGACTGCACCTGATAGGGAAGCACCTTCCCCAACTTGTTCTCTTTGATGAATCGCAGCAGGTCCTTGCTGATGTCACCGGAAATAAACGCCTCTCCGGGGTCCAGGGAATATCCTGGTAGGTTCACCGTCATATCTGCAAACGCCTCTGCTCCATCTTCTGTATGGGTAATCATGCCGATATAAAGCCGCTGATTATTCGCATACATTCCAAGTTGCAGCGATATGGTTTCTTCCCCATATTCCCACTTAAAGGGTACTTTCTTTTCCTCATTCATATCGGATTCCTCCTATCGTATCTGTTCTTTGTGGTCATAAAACAAATCTCCATTTCTGACCTTTGCATGGCTGAGAATCTTGATCTGCCCATTTGCCTGACTGTCCAGAGCTTTTTCATAGCCTATATCTGACAAAAACAGGCGGGTGCGTTCTCCTTTCCAGCCAACCGGGGAGTCATGCGTCAGTACATCAAAAATAATCATGTGCCGGGTGTTCTCCGTAAATCGCTGGAGATCCATGTAGTCATGACCGTGATAGTTCTGCGCCCCGGCTTTCTGGCGCATTTCCTCCATCAGCTGCCCGATTGTTTTGCCTTCCTGCATAAAACCCACTTCCTTTCCGTTCTTATGAGACCAGCAAGATCATCTCCCGCAGCTGAGCAAAGTAGAGCTTTCCCTTTGGCGTAACCAGCGTGTAGGAGCCGGTATGCCCGTGATTGCAGTAGTCTTTCACACAGAACAGCCCCGTATTTTTCACATTGGCATAGGGCAGCACATTGCCGGATGCTGTGCGGTACACAAACCGTCGTTCTATCAGAAACCGAACAAACCGGCGCTCCGGGACATCCAACTCTTTGGCGGTTGTCCTGAGATTGGTGCTGTGCTTTAAGTCGATGAACAGGTCATAGAAAGCGGCTTTGCCCTCCAGCTGTGCATTTTCCTTACGCAGAGAAATATTTGCTTCACGCTCAGCCAACAAGTCTGAGCAGAGCTTCATCAGAGCCTCCGGGGAAGTAGCTACCTCCCAAAGCTTCTCTCTTGTGAGATAGGCCCCGTGCTTGCGAATGGTAGGCAGAACCTCATCGAATACCCACTGTTCAAACTGTTCTGCCGATGGCAATTTGCTGTGAACAATCAGGCGGTACAAATCTCCTTCGGGGATAAAAGTCATACTGATTTTGCGGTCGGGGCTTTGTGGGTGAGGTGCGTCGCGTTTCACGACATACCTACAATGGCGGATAATTGCATCGCGGGAATTGCTGTACCCCAGCGCAGCGGCCACATCCGTTCCGCAGAACAGGTATTTGCCGTTTTCTTCGATGACCCGGATACTGCCAAACTCCGGGTTTTTGAAAATTTCCATCTGGTTCATGTCGTGCCTCCTTTGGCATGATAAAAGGCGGCCTTTACCAGCCGCCTGCGTGCATATCGTGGTTGACCAATGAAGTGAAGTGATTATTCATGGTGGTAGGCACATTGAACAGCACCGCAAGCAGGTACTGCTTCATGTTGCGTACCTGGGTGGTGTTCTTTTGCAGACAGTCCATGACAAACTCGATGTGGGAGCTGTCCAGTTTCAAAAAACGGGAACGCACGATCTCGTGAGGAAAGTCTGCCCCAGAGATCCGGGTGGTCTTTCGTCTGGCACAGACCGTTTCTACCAACAGCTCTACGATCTCATTCAGGTCATCCAGGTAGAGAGGATAACGCTGCTTCAGACAGTCATACTCGATATTCTCCAAAATCAATTCCCGATAATTTTCTATCTCTGTGACAGACATCGCATCTCTTCCTTTCCGTTCCGGCGGTCTTGCCGCCGCTGTTTCCCGGAAGGGAATGGAATCGGTACTTGATCCATAAGTAATTGATTTTTCTGTATTTGATTTCTCTATATTTAATTCTGCGGGCTTTTCCGTATCCGGTTTTACCATATCCGGGTTTTCCGTATCTGGTGAAACCACATCTGACGGCAGCATATCCAGCTTCTTTGGCTGTGGCTGCTCATAAATGATGTACTCGGTATCAGTAATACGGCCATTCGCACCGCGAAGCTGCCTGCGGACAATATAGCCAGCTGTTTCCAACTCTTTGAGCGCAGAGCCAATGGCGTCCACACCCTCCTTACAGATGGAAGCAAGCCCTCTTGTAGTGTAATTCCACTCCTCTGGGAGCGACAGGATCATGGAGAGCAGACCCTTAGACTTTAAGGTCAGCCCCTTATCCTTCAGATGATAATTTGACATAACGGTGTAATCGCGTGTCCGTTGTACGCGGTAGACTGCCATTCACTTCACTCCTTCCTGTGGTCAGAAAATAACAAAAGCCGCTGTCAGTAAAGACGCGGCTCAAACTTCATAGAAAACTCCTGGTCTCCCATCAAAGGGATAGCGGCTGATGTCCTCAAAGGCGTCGGCAACCTCCTCCGCTGGATAGTCCTGCCAGTCCCGCTCCCTGACGATATGATGGATAGTACGGTAACAGGTAGAAAACCTTTCATACGCCGAACGGTATTTCGTATTCACGCAGGAGACATCCACAAACCGCCCGTCCTCCAAGAGCCATAGTTCCCGGATGCAAGAAGCATCCACCTGCGTAGAATGACTCTGGATAGTTTTTTGGTAAATGCAAAATCCCCGCTGTGGAAACAACTCTGGCCCATAGTAGTTCAAGGAACACTCATGGTTTCCCGCGGTCTGGTAAGCAAGGACACTTTCCCCACGATAGCGGACAGACTGCGCCACAAGTTCCATGTTCAATCTGGAGAGCGCCCTTTTCCGCTCCTTTTTGTCGGGGAAAAGATAAAGATACGCCGTCCTGATGGCATTGCAAATTTCTTTTTCTCTAAACATCTTATTTTCTCCGTTTTTTCTTTACATCCAAGACATGACCCTCAATTACACGGGCGTACCTTTTGATTTTGATCTCCCGGCGCTGCTGGCTTTGCAGGGCGGCCTGATAACCGTCCTCAGTCAAAAACAGCCGCATTTCATCTCCGGGGCTTCCGTAAGCAGTGCTGGGACGCAGGACGGAAAACTCGATCATCCAGCGGGTGTTATCCCAAAACCTCTCTACGGCGAGAATGTTGTGTCCTTTCAGCTCACGGGCTGAAATATCCCTCATAGGCGGCTCCTTTCATCGTTCCTGGTCTCTCTGACGCTTTTTCTGCCATGCCTCCAGCAGCTTGATGATGGTTTCCTGCATCCGCTGGGGCGTATAGCTTTTAGGGAAATACTTCCGCAAGGTGTCAGAGGTAAATGTCACTCGGTCCAGATCGCTTTTCTTTTCCTCACCCATGATGACACGCATCATATCGAGGGTCAGATGCCCCTCCTGACTGTATTTTTTGAGCCGCTGAGCTTGAGAAAGAGAAGGGGTAGCCTGTTCGCTGTCCATCGCGTCCAACAGGTCTACCTGTTCCTCCTTTTTGAGAAAGGACAGCTCATAGGCAGGGTTCAGGGCAATCTTCTTTTCATCCACCATATCCATCAATTCAGGAATCAGCTCTGTCAGACGGATATAACGCTGTACCTGCCGTTGGCTTTCGCCAGCTTGATCTGCAACCTTTTGAATAGAGGTCTGCGACTTCTCGCCAACTTGGCGAGAAGTTAAATCGGTTCGTGCGCCCTGATGTTTGACAGCCTCCAGCTTCATTTTGTAGGCAAAAGCCCTTTCGCTTGGAAGAAGGCTTTCTCGCTGCAAGTTGCTGTCAACCATAATGATCGTGGCGGCATCATCATCCAAATCCCGAATAATGACAGGCATGGTCTCTTTTTCTGCCAGCTCACTGGCTCTGCGCCGCCTGTGTCCGGCTACCAGCTCATAGCCGCCCTCAGGGTCTGGTCGGGCAATCGCCGGAACCAGAACGCCATACTGCTTGATACTGTCAGCGGTCTCCATCATGGCTTCGTCATCCTTGACTTTGAATGGATGGTTCCTAAAGGGATGCAGTTCAGACAGCGGAATTTCCTGAATCTTTTCCAGCTTTGCATCCTGGCGGCCTTCTTCGGTGGAAAACAGATCATCTACCGAGGCCAGCTCTATTTTTTTCGCGCTGCTTTTCAAGTTTCAACACCTCCTTCGTCAGATTTTTGTAGCCCTCAGCCACCTTGCCGCTGGGATCATGGGCAAAAATGCTTTTTCCCTCGGCGCTGATTTCCTTAGCCCGGACAGAATGGGGGATCTCTGTGCCGAATACTTTGATTTTGCCGCCATAGGTCTCCCGCAGGAGCGCGGAGATCTCTTTGGCAAAGTTGGTTCGGCTGTCCACCATCGTCAGCAGGATACCGTCTATCTGGAGCTTGGGGTTGATCTGCCGCTTTACCTTGTTTACCGTGGAGAGCAGCTGTTCCAGCCCTTTGGCGGGCAGATACTCCGCCTGAACGGGAATAATGATCCTGTTCGCAGCGGCCAGCGCATTGACCGTGAGCATCCCCAGGGAGGGCTGACAGTCGATGAGGATATGGGAGTATTGCCCCTTCAGCGTGTCCAGATATTGCCGCAAGATAGTCTCACGGCTCATGGCGTTTACCAGAGAAACCTCCATACCGGAAAGCTGAATATCCGCAGGCATCAGGTCAACGCCTTCTGCATGATGCAGAATACCTTCTCCGGGGCGTATAGGCTGATCCATCAGAATTTTGCCCATTGCATCCGACAGTGTAAATGGCAGTTTGTCCGGTTGCGGATTTCCCAAGCTGATTGTCAGGCTTCCTTGTGGGTCCCCGTCGATCAAAAGCACTTTCTTTCCGGCCTGTGCCAGACCTATTCCCAAGTTGGCACAGGTTGTTGTTTTGCCAACGCCGCCTTTCTGGTTGGCAATGGCAATGATTTGTGTATTCAAATAAACCTCCTCCTTCTACAAAAAATATCCCTATTCCGAAAAATAGGGATGAAAAAAGCCGCTTACTCAAATAAATGAATAAACGGCTATGTAAGAAATATTCGATTGTAAGTAAAGTTTTATATCACTGCAAAATACCGAAGTGCATCTTTGATTGCTTCTACCTTTTCTGGTGTCGGATGCTTCCTCGGCTGTTTCAATTCTTCTACCGCATTAGGAGCATCATACATTGGCAAGCCTAAATCTCTCTTTACCTCTGCGATATATGCGGTATGTACTTTGAAGCCGTATTTCGCTTCTATGTACTCCTTAATCATTTTGTAGGTCACTTTTTCTTTGGGCTTGTACGCTTCGGCTCTTTTAGCAATACTATCTACCGGAATCTTGCCCTCGCCCTCTCCAAACTCCACATCAATGTGGATATAACTGTCGGCTTTTTTGTGGGATAAAAGAACTACCGTCTCATCGTATTCGGTATTGGGATCATTTTGCCGGAGCAGCCTTGTCTGATAGGCCCAGCACACGGCATTATAATAGGGATGGGCCGCGTTGAATTCCTCGTTCTCGCAGTCAGCCGGAAGGGCGGTGTTGTCCGTTTCCGGACGACCCGCGATGCGGTAGAGCACATCGATAAACTCGCCCAGCCTTGCCGTGGCCTTGCCGCCGAAGGTGTCCGGCGCTTCCGGCTCCACATAGCCCTTGCGGTACATATAGAGGACGCTGGCCTGATTGAAAATGCTCTTGATGTCCGTGAATACCACCGTGTCCGCAAGGCTTCCGCCGCTGGACTCTTTGGCAAAGACGTGGGCGTAGTAATCGCTGTTAAGGATGTTGCCGGAGAGCTGGAACCTGCTGTCCACATAGAGCCGGTAGGCTTCCGCCAGCTTGTCGGAGACTGTGGTATTCTCGTCGGCGGGGATCACGGTTTCCGTACCGGCGTCATAGCGGAAGGTCTTCGTCAGAAAGGACTTATCCGACAGCACCGCTACATGGAGGCCGCTGGAGAGTACATCGGTGCCCGCCAGCAGGCGGGAATCGTAGTCCACGCCGAAGAGATTCAGCAGTGTCGGCAAGATGTCCGCCGTGGAGCAGTATTCATCCACCACGATGTTCTCTGAAAGGCCGGGAACATAGCAGATGAAGCTGTTGCGGTACTTCTCAAAGGTGGTGTCCAGCGTCTGCCCTGCCAGCTCGTTGTACTCGTCTTCGGTCAGGCCGTAGGGGTAGTGGTCGTTGGTCAGGACGATGCAGGTCTTGTCGGCAACGCCAGCTTCCCCCAGCCGCTGCATCAGGTACTCCAGTGCGTATTCCAGCTCCAGATTGCAGGCAATGTACGCCTTCACCGGCTCAGAATAGGGCAGATCTTTCACCGCGTCGCGGTTTTTGGCGCTCATGGCGTTGTCCCAGTTGTACTGGTAGTGACCGCTGAAGGTCATGTAATAGGCGTGGAAGGGTTCTCCGCTGTTGATGTAGTCGTCCACGGAGGCCTCCATCATCTCCAGATCGGAGGAGGGCCAGTCGATCTTCATGGCCAGACCGGAATCCGCTGCCTTGAACGTGTAGCCCATGTTGGCGTGGGTGATGTTCCGGTTGTAGAAATCCCCGATGTAGTCGTGATAGCCCCAGGCTTGATAGCCCATGCCCTTGAGCGCATTGCCCAGGCAGAACGGCAGATAGTTGGTGCCCGCCACATTGAAGCTGGAATCCGTCTTCGTGCGGGACATGTCCGGATAAAGCCCCATGCACATGGTGTATTCGCCGTTGGTGGTGACGGACTGGAACGTGCCGTAGTAATTTTCAAAGAGAATACCCGTATGGCTCAGCTTGTAGAGCGTCGGCGTCAGCTCCTCGCTGATAAACCACGGGCAGAAGCTCTCGGCGCAGATGGTGATGAGGTTATAGTCCTTAAGAAGTCCTGTGTAGTTGTTTTTGCGGGTGGGTGCTGCATTTGCCAGATACTCGTCTGTGGCCTTGAGAATATCGCTGTCGGTACTGTCTGCAAGAGCCGTAAAATCGATGCTTTCGATCACGTTATAGGAGTTGCTGCTGTATGTCCGCGGAACATCGCTTATATTCAAGGACGACGGCGTGATCATAATGCTGCCGCTGCCGCTGAAGAGCATGTATCGAAGCTCCTGCGCCGTGGTGGCCAGCATACCGATTTTTTTATAACTGCTGTCGGTGGAGGTGTTCACATTGGTGAAGGTACGATAGACGGAAAAGGCGTTGTCCCGTCCAACATACATGAGTCCCGTGACCGTCAGCAGCAGTGCGAGGAGCACGGCAAAGGAGGCCATCGTCTGTTTCCAGCGCAGCCGCAGCTTCAGAGCCTGCCCCCTTCGCAGGGCAAGGCAGAGGATCACGGCAATCAGCGGCAGCAGGAGGAGCAGGATCTTCAGCAGATTTTGGCGGATCCCATAGAGAAGCTGCGAGTTGAAATTGACGACCACATTTCCGCCCATGCCGATCTGGCTGACGGGCATGAAATCTCCGAAGATGCAGTGATAGACCAGCTGCACCTCGGCCAGCAGCACCTGTGCCGCGACCAGGAAAACCCCTGTGATCTGGCGCAGAACCTTTGGCAGGCTTGAGACTACCAGCGTGCAGAGTGCGCCACCCAGCAGGCCAAACAGGACAGGATATCCCACGTACCGGTCCATCGAGCCGAATACGCACAGATGCAGGCACAGCTCCACATAAACGCCGGTCAGGCAGAACAGCAGGAGATTTTTGCGCCACGTATTCCAAAGGCCATGGCTCATGGGCACTGCCGCTTCAGCAGCAGTGCCAGAGCCTTGATTTGTATTTGTCATGGATACATCGGATGTTTTTTCTTTGAGCATATTGGTTCTCCCGTTGGGACTTTTTTAAAAAGCTTTGTAGAATTTCAGCTGAATATGACAGACAGAGAGCTTATCTTAGAACAAATATTGAAAAAAGGCAACGGTTTCTGTAAAAAAATCAGGAAAGATTTACAGGTCACGCGGAGAATTCTATGCACCAAAGTCTGTCAACCGCAGCTTTGCAGCCCGCCTCCAGGCTGCAAATAAGGACTCTGCACCTGAAAATTGTACAAGATACATACAGACACATTGCAAAAGCCGTGCTATACTGTACGGAAAATTGAGAGTACCATTGTTTCAAGGAGGTGTGTGATGTGACGGAGACTTTGTTTCGCTTAAAGCGGCATTTGACTTCTTTTCAAATCATGATCCTCGGCTTTGCGGGCGTGATCCTGCTGGGGGCGTTGGTGCTGATGCTGCCTATCGCCACAGTACAGCGTGTCTGGACGCCGTTTCATGAGGCACTGTTTACCTCCACCTCCGCTGTCTGCGTGACGGGGCTGGTGGTGCAGGATACCGGCAGCTACTGGTCCGCCTTCGGCCAGACGGTCATTTTGCTGCTGATCCAGATCGGCGGGCTGGGGGTGATCACCGGTGCGGTGACGTTCCTGATGCTCGCCGGGCGGAACATCACGCTCAAGGAGCGCAGCGCCATGCAGGACGCCATCTCCGCCCCTGCGGTGGGCGGCATCGTGCGCCTGACGAGATTTATCCTCAAGGGGACCTTTCTGGTCGAGCTGCTGGGCGCGCTGGCGCTGCTGCCAGTCTTTTGCCGGGACTATGGACTGCGGGGCGTATGGATGTCCGTTTTCCATTCCGTTTCCGCCTTCTGCAATGCGGGCTTCGATATTCTGGGGCGGACGGATTCCCTCTACCCCTCGCTGACGGCCTATGCCGCAGACCCGCTGGTCAACATTGTGATCATGCTGCTGATCATCGTGGGCGGCATCGGCTTTCTAACGTGGGACGATGTCTGTACGCACGGTCTGCACCTGCGGCGTTACCGGATGCAGAGCAAGGTCATTCTGAGCGCGACGGCGCTTTTGATCACGATTCCGGCGTTTCTCTTTTATCTGGCAGACTTTGCGGATCTCCCCGTGGGAGAGCGGATATTGGCCTCCCTTTTTCAGTCGGTCACGCCGCGGACGGCCGGCTATAACACAGTGGATCTGACGGAGATGACGGATGCCTCTCAGGCGGTCACCATTTTGCTGATGCTCACCGGCGGAGCACCCGGCTCCACAGCGGGCGGCATGAAGGTCACGACGCTGGCAGTTCTCATTGCCAACGCCATTGCCGCCTTCCGCAGGCGAGAGGATCTGCAGCTCTTCCACCGCAGATTGGAGACATCCACTGTCCGCAACGCCGCCGCCATTCTGCTGCTGTATCTGGGGCTGACCTTTGCGGGGGCGGCGGTCATCAGCGCAGCGGAGGAGCTTCCCCTCGGTGCCTGTCTCTATGAAACAGCGTCCGCCGCCGGTACGGTGGGCCTGACGCTGGGGCTGACGCCGCAGCTGGGAGTCCTGTCGCAGAGCATTCTCATCCTGCTGATGTATTTCGGGCGCGTCGGCGGATTGACCTTGATCTACGCCGCATTCTCCGGGCATGATCTGACTTACGCCCGCTATCCGCAAGAGAAAATTACCGTAGGCTGAAAGGAGCACACGATGAAAACGGTATTATTGATCGGACTGGGCCGCTTCGGGCGGCATCTTGCCATGCAGCTCAACGAGCTGGGCCATCAGGTGATGGCAGTGGACAAAGACGAGGAGCGCGTCAACGAGTGCATGTCCTTTGTCACCAACGCGCAGATCGGCGACAGCACCCGCGTGGACTTTCTGCGCTCGCTGGGCGTGAGCAATTACGATGTCTGCTATGTCACCATCAGCGGGGATTTCCAGAATTCACTGGAGACGACGTCTCTGCTCAAGGAGCTGGGAGCAAACTATGTGGTATCCCGCGCTGAGCGGGATGTGCAGGCGAAATTTCTGCTGCGCAACGGCGCGGACGCGGTCGCCTACCCGGAAAAGCAGCTGGCGAAGTGGGCGGCCATCCGCTATACCGCCAACCATATTTTCAGCTACATTGAGCTGGACGAGCAGCACGCCATTATCGAGGTTGCCGTGCCGGAGGATTGGCAGGGCCGCAGCATCGGCGAGCTGGACATCCGCAGAAAATACGGCGTCAACATCCTCGGCGTGAAGCGGAACGGCAAGACCGATGTGAACATCTCCCCGGAAACTGTGCTGGACGCTGATATGACGCTGCTGGTGCTGGGGAAAAACCAAGAACTTAAGAAGCACTTCCGGCTGTAAAGCAACATAGAGTCTTGCACGTATAAGGGCTTTACGCGCCGGAGAGGCATCTCAACAAAAGCTCCCAGGTCTGCGGAGGAGGATTCCGCGTTGCGCAAAAACAGCAAAAAATGAGGGAGGACGGCTCTGTCCTCCCTCATTTTTGCCCTGCGCTTTCGCCCTTCTCCGTCAGCTGTTTTTCCAGTGCGGTCTGTCTGGCCAGGATGGCATTGACCTTGTCGTAAAGATCCTCGATCATGATCTCTGTCTTGAGGTTGACCTTATAATCGTTCTCCGCGCGGCGGCGGTCCTTTTCCTCCTGCCGGTTCTGGCTCATCATGATGAGCGGCGCCTGGATCGCCGCGACGCAGGACAAAACCAGATTCAGCAGGATAAATGGGAACGGATCGAACGCATCTGCCGCCAGAATCGTATTGACGACCATCCACAAAAGCAGCACGCCCGTAAACGCAAAGATGAACGCCCAGCTGCCCGCAAATTTTGCGATCGCATCCGCCGCACGCTGCCCGAGGGTGTATTTTTCCGCGGTGGGGCTTTCGGAGATCTTGCTGTCTGCCAGCAAATTCAGGACTTCCTCGTCCGTCATATCATGCTGGATATCCTTGAGGACTTCTTTCAGGAGCTTTCTGTTTTCTTTCATTCGCCTTCCCCTTCTTTCCGGGATTTTCTTCATTATACTCCGCTCCCCCCGACGCGGTCAAGCCGCTTGTCCGGCACGGGCGCTGGGGCTGTCTGCCGCAAAGCAGGAAAATGCCCGGAGGCAGAAGGCCTCCGGGCAAATCCTGCGTTTCAGAATTACGGCGTATAGCTTCTGGCCAGGACAGTCAGCTTGCCGTGTTCGATGGTCGCCAACGTGTTGTTGGCGGTAAAGCCGGGTTCAGACGCAGCCAGCTCTGCGAGGTCCGCTGCGGCATACGTTTCATCCGGATGCTCGGGGTCTGCATTGTCCATCAGGACAAAGCCATCGGCAACCGGCACGGTGACCTTGCCGAGCTCGTGATACGATTTTGTGTCATCCAGACCAACGGCGTAGTAGACGCCCGAATCGTCGCTCGTCAAATCGACGCCGCCCTGCTCCAGACCTCCGTTGATGGTGACAAAGCCGTTCTCGTCCTCTCTGGACGTGACGACCATGTCCTTGCCGTCCACAACGATCGTATCGCCAACGGCAAGCTGCGCGATATCGACCATGTCATAGATGTCGTAATCATAGACCGTCAGCGTGAGTTCCGTTTTGCCGTCGGTTTCGGAAATGTCGTCTGCGCCGAAGCTCGCCGCGACGGTCGCATCGGTCAGCGCCTGCGGATCAAGGCTTTCTGGCATCGGCTCGATGCGCTTGGCCGCCTGTGCGGGCTACTGCTCTTCTGAGGCCTGTTTTTCGCCCGCCTGTTCAGAAG
>OJJU01000742.1_pt1 | contig 11609 bp, 7 predicted proteins | sample 1596141 | NCBI WGS metagenome assembly OJJU01 (sample SAMEA4350150, study PRJEB24818) | metagenome | biome: human; feature: gut; material: faeces | place: Denmark | collected 2013-09
TATTGATAGAGGTGCATATAACCCGACTTTTCGCTTGGCATCACAAAAAATGTGTCGTAATACATCACATCGTTGGCGCTCTTGCTGTCGATCCATGAAGTGGATTGCTCGGCATACACTTCGGTTGCCTGGGCGGTGGCAGGATTCACTGCGTAGATATGCAAATCGTTTTGGGTGCGGTTCAGCGTGCTCACCATCAAGCGATCGTCTTGTGTGCCGTAATCAATGTGTGGCACGTAGTCATTGTCGGTGATGGGGAGATTCATTTTTTGCAGACGGCTGGTGGCCAAATCATAAGCCATAACGCTCACCACCGAGTTTTTCTCGCCAGCCACTGGATATTTGTAGTCGTAGCTGCCTGGGTAGAGCGAATAGTCCTTGTTGGGGTGGCAATCGCCCTCATACATAGTCATGGAATACATAGGCACTTGGCTTTCATCGAAGCGGATAAACGCCAGAGTGTTGCTGCTTGGCGACCATTTCAGAGAGTTGAGGATGCCGAACTCCTCTTGGTAAACCCAATCGGGCACACCGTTGATAATCTTGTTTTTCTCTCCGTCGGTGGTCACAGTGGTGATAGAGCCGTCGGCAAGGTTTTTGATATACACATTGTTATTCTTCACGAAAGCCACTTTCTGGTTGTCGGGGCTGAGCGTAGCAATCTCTTCCCCACCCTCGTCGGTGAGTTTGGTGATGCGTTGGCTCTTCACGTCGTACACATAGTAGTCGGCAATGTAGGAATAGCGATAAATCATCTTGGTGTCGGTGTGCAAGAGAATCTTTGTTTCGTCGTTGCTCATCTCGTAGCCGTCCCAATCGGTGATTTTACAGCCTTTCAGTTCCTCGCTGTTAAAGATGGTGGTTTCGTTGGCTTCGTTCTTATACGCAATGCGGAAGATTTTCGAGCCATCGGTGCTCTTTTGATAATAATACTCACCGTTTAGTGCCTTTTGTGTGGCAGCGATGCCATAAGGACGGTATGAAAGAACGAAATCGCTCAGTTCAAGCGCAGATACGCCAAATGTTGTGGCGGTGGCAATAAATGCCCCAGCTAATATTTTACTTACTGTTCTCATACATAATTATGTTTATTATACAAAATTACGAAACTTTTCGATACCACCGAACAAATTCTATGAAATCATGAAAACATACTAAAAATGATACGCCCTATTCGATTGTTTTTGTAACTTTGCAGTAATAAAACGCTAAAAACACATTATAAATTATGATGATAAAACAAATTCCTGTTCTACTGATTACAGGCTATCTTGGCAGTGGCAAGACCACTCTTCTCAACAGAATTTTGAACAACAAGCGTGGCATTAAGTTTGCTGTGATTGTAAACGATATTGGCGAAGTGAACATTGATGCCAACTTGATTGAACAAGGAGGCGTGGTGGGCAAAAAAGATGATAGTCTTGTAGCTCTCCAAAATGGTTGTATCTGCTGCACGCTGAAAATGGATCTTGTGGAGCAACTTCACGACATCACTTGCATGGATAAGTTCGACTACATCGCGATTGAGGCAAGCGGTATCTGCGAACCCGAACCTATCGCTCAAACTATCTGCTCTATTCCACAAATGGGCAAGAAATATCTTGAAAACGGATTGGCACGCCTCGATTGCATCGTGACCGTGGTCGATGCACTGCGTATGCGTGATGAGTTTGGTTGTGGCGACGATTTGATGAAGAAGCATATCGGTGAGGAAGATATTGAAAACCTCGTTATCCAACAAGTGGAATTTTGCAACAAGATTCTTTTGAATAAGGTGGATGAAGTTTCACCTGAAGAACTTGACCGCATCAAGAAGATTATCCGTGCACTCCAGCCCAAAGCAGAGATTTTGGAATGTAACTATGGCGATGTGGATTTCGACAAGATTCTTCACACAGGCTTGTTCGATTTTGAAAAGGTGGTTACTTCTGCCACATGGATTCGTGAACTCGAAGGCCATCACGATGAAGATGAGCACGAAGAAGAACACGAGCATGAACATGAACACGAAGACCACGAACATCATCACCACGACCATGACCACGAGGAAGATGAAGAAGGTCATCACCATCACGGGCATCACCACCATCATCACCACGATGAGGGCGAAGCTGAGGAATATGGTATCGGTACATTCGTGTACTACCGTCGCCCAGCGTTCAACTTGGAGAACTTCGACCACTTCGTGGCTACCAAATGGCCAAAGAATGTGATTCGTGCAAAGGGCGTGTGCTATTTCACCGACGAACCCGACATGTGCTACCTATTTGAACAAGCAGGTCAGCAAAAAACGATTCGTCAGGCAGGTAAATTCTATGCCACAATGCCTGAAAACGAACTGCAACGAATGCTCGACACCGACCCAACTTTGCGCCGTGATTGGGACGAGACCTACGGCGACCGTATGCAAAAAATCGTATTCATTGGTCAAAACCTTGACAAGGAAGAAATCACACGCCTCCTCGACGAGTGCCTCGAATACACTTTCTGATTTTGAAGAATAGGCGGCGGAGAATTAAGATTTCGCCTCGATATAACTAAAAAGAACCCCGAAAGTCCGTTGTTTGACTTTCGGGGTTCGAACTTGTATATTCAGAAATTAGATTTATTTCTACGCTATATGCTTCTTTTAGCGCACTACCACTTTGCGTGCTGTCGTGGCACCACTGCGATGCTTTTCGCTTACGATATAGATGCCTGCACTTTGTGGGCGGTTTGAGCCAAGAAGTGCGCCTCTCATATCGTAGTATGTTGCGCTTGTCACATCATCAGCAGTTTTTGTGTCGTTGATGCCTGTTTGTTGAACAATCGTCAAGTTGAAAGAGCGGCTTGCTGCTCCACAAGTGGCTGTAAGGGTAAGTTCGCCATCGTAGCCTTCTGGCAAGCGTACTTCGTTGTTGCTGACAGAAGCACCTGCCACCGAAGCACTCCAAACTACGCCATTAGGTTGACCTACGTTGATGCTGTGAGCCACATTCTCGAATGTGTCGTCCTCGGCAAGCACTACAGCTGCCGCATATACCTTGGCAAAATCATCATTAGCGCGAGTGACGAGCACTGGCAATGAATATTTGTCAGGAGCAACGAATGCATCGCCAAGCACCTTGCTGCCTGCAAGAGCCTTAACGGTCAGTCCTGTGCCGTAAGCTGTGCCGACAGCATTTGTGCCATAATCGGTTACATAATATGTGTTTTCAATTGTTGTGTTGGTACTGTCAGCATCCACGCCAATCAGATTGCCATAATTCTCGGTGAGTGTACATTTCACTTTAGCGCCATTGTAGCAGTTGACAAGTTTTGCTGGGCGCAACTTCGACACGTTGCCAATCAAGCCACCTGTCAGGTTGTTGCCAGTTACATTACCCATATTGTAGCAGTTGGTGTAAGTGGAGCTTCCCTCACCTGCCAAACCACCAATAGAGTAGCTCGTTTCTCTGCCAGAGTGGTCGGTGATGTCTTGTGAATTGGTTGCCACGGCACCAGTATTGTAACTGTTGTAAACGCGGTTTTCCCCATTGTCGCAGCCAATCAAACCACCCACACGGTTGGCACCAGTCACAGAACCTGAATTCCAACAATTTTTCACTTGGTTGCTTGGACCTTTTAAAGTGGCGACAATGCCACCAACCATGAACAAACCTTTAATGTCACCAGTGTTGTAGCAACTGTCGATTGTGATTGCGTCGTCGAAAAGTGAGCCGCCAATGCCACCCACCACGCTGAATGGAGCAGAAATATTACCAGTGTTGTAACAGCGTTTGATTGTTACTACTGCTGTTGTGTCGTTGGCACCTGTTTTGAAGTTACCTACCACACCGGCAATTTCGCCACACACTTTAGCTTCCACGTTACCAGTGTTGTAGCAGTCGGTGTAAGAGTCGCCTGGTATGTAGTAGGCACTCACACCAGCCGATGGCAGAAGGTTGGTTTTGCTTGTGGTGCAAACCGTGATGTTACCCGTGTTGTAGCAGCCTTCCATCACCTTCTTTGAGTTGATTGACACATCAGCTAAAATGCCTGATAGCACGGCTTTACCTTCAAGGTCTGAAGTGTTGTAGCAATTCTTGAAGTAGCTTGGCTGGCTGTTTTCGCCTTCGCAGAACAATTGTGCGGTAATACCAGCCAAAGCTGATACTTTAGTAGAATCGCTTGCTAAGATTTTACCAGTATTGCGACACTCAATGAATTGAGCTTGTTTACTGTATGCCACGATGCCAGCCACGCACTGCACTGTGGTTGTGCCGTTGTTGAGAATAGTGCCTTCGTTTGCACACTGGTTGTATACCACGCCATCAGCCACAGCTTGTGCAACAATACCTGCGGCATAATTGTTCTTTGCAGTGATATTGCCACGGTTCACACAATTCAGCAGACGGGCTGTAGCAGCGGCTTGACCAACGAAACCTGCCACATAACCGCCACTGGTAGAAGTCAAATCCACGAGATTCACACAGTTTTTAAGTGTGCCTTTGAGCGCACCAGCAAAACCGCCTGTGTAGGCAAATTTAGTGGTTATTTTGCCTGTGATGGTCAGGTCTTGAACCGTACCTCTCGCACCAATTACACGGAACACGCCTTGGTTCACTGTGGTGGTTGCGAAACTGATATTTTTCAGCGACTTGCCGTTGCCCAAAAATGTGCCTTGGAAATCCGACACTCCACCGTTGCACATTGGCACGAATGTTTTTCCTTCAAAGTCGATGTCGTTGGTGAGTTTTACGAATTGTCCATCAAATGTTGATTGTGTTTCCTCAATATACGAAGCCATATTTTCCCAGTCGGCAACACTACTGATTAAATATGGACTTTCTTCAGTGCCATCACCCTTTAATGGGTTGGGCTCAAATCTTGTGATTGGAAATTGCTTTTCGAAGCGTCCAATTGTTGCCACCAAAGTGTCGGTTGTGAATTTCTCAACTGAAGCAGGGGCAACAAGTGTGTTGCCGTTGATTGAGAAAGCAGAGCCTTGCTTCAGTGTCCACTTACAGCCATTGTCGGAACTGAGTGTGGAGTTTACTTTCAGATTGCTTGCGGAGTTGCCAGTAGGGATTGACAAAATCACCTTGCGGGCTGCTTCCACAATCTGGTCGTCGGCAAATGCTTTGAGCACAGGATATTTGCCTGCCTCAAACGACCATATTTCGCTTGAATAGTTGGCTAATACAGTTCCACTTGTCAGTACTGATGTTTCTACACCTGTGGTATTTTCGTGACTGTTGAGTGCCATTGCATTTAGTGGAGTTATTTGAGTGTCCCAATACACATCTTCAGTTTTGCCGAGTGTGCCGTCGATACCAGCAATACCACCTTCTTGCGCACGATTGTCACACAGCACAGTGCCTGCGCTGATGGCACGATACATATCGTTATAGCCTGAGCCAGTAGTTTCCTTATATGGTTTTTCCCAACTGCCTACAATGCCACCAGCTTTGTAGGCTGCCACCACAGTGCCGAGGTTTACCACATCGCGCACGATAGCGCCATATCCGCTACCTACGATGCCACCTACGATACCAGTTTTGTTTGAGGCTTTGAATGTGGATATAACGCTACTTTCCACGCGTCCCACGTTCATGCATCGCTCTACCGTACCGCTACTTTTACCCACAATACCACCGTTTTCCACGAAGCCGGTGCTGATATAGCCAGCGTTGAAGCAGTCGGTAATTACCGATCCTTTTTCCGATTGACCTACAATGCCACCGATGTCTGCTGAGTAGCCGATGATGTCGGCATAGTTGCGGCAGCCAGTCACCGTGCCATAGTTACGGCCAACGAATGCGCCGCCATAACCAAAAAAGACGAATTTGTTGTCGCTGGCAATGGTAAGATTTTTTAGCGTGCCCTTTGCTCCCAAATAGCCTATAAAGCCAACATTGCTGGTGCTTTTGGTGCCGTCAGGTGTCCCGAGAGCGTTTTCTGTTGGGGCTGTTTTCCATACCACAGTGTTCATATTGATGCCATGGATAGTGTGTCCGTCGCCATCAAAAGTTGCACCAAAGCGCTTACTGTTGTTTTTCGAAGTGGTGGCAATACCTGTGAATTGCTCATCGCCTTCAACATCAATGTCGGCGGTCATCTTGAAAAAATTGCCGTCGTAGGTTCGCAACGCAGTGTTGGTCTGCGTGCAAAGCTCAATCAAGTCGGCCTTCGTTTTAATCAGATAAGGACTCGACTCCGTGCCTTCCCCATCCCATGCTTTCGCAGTGAGAACTGACAAGGTAATGAATAGGAACAGATAAAACTTTTTTTCCATAAGCTAATTATTTTTTGATTTAGTTATGATTGGCAATAGGATTTCCCCATTTATAGGAAATGTGGCAATTTGTTGCTGATATATATGCAAATGTTATACAACATTTAATAAATAGACGGATGCCTTATATTTTGACGTTGCAAATATACAAAAACTTTTAAATAGTTGAATCATTAATGGCTTTTTTGTGGCTGTTGGTATCATAAAAAAAGTGCGCCTGTTTTTGTAGGCGCACCCTTTTGTTGTGCTTATGTGTGTGGGGATTATTTTGAGGTGGCCATGATTATGCATTTTGGCTCTACACCTGTGGTTGATTGCTTTTTGGCTTCTTCGGCATATTTTTTGAAGTCGGCATTATTTTTGTCCTTTATTACCTTAACGGTTGACAACGCAGATGGCTTCAATGAAGTAAACTCCGACACCGAAACCAGTTTTCCATCGAGCACAAATACTGCTTCACCAGAAAGGTAGTGGCTTGCATCTACTGAAGAAGTGATGCTTTCGCCGTCTTTTAAGGGGCGGACAGACTGAACCACGCTCACCTTCTTCACGCCGCCCTTACTCGCCACATAGTCATCGGTAAGAATTACGTGCACGTTGGTGCCCTCACCTATGGTGTAGTTTGCTATGGTTTTGCCTTTGAGTTGTGAGCCGTCGAAGTTTTCCACTTTTTTGCCGTTGATGATGTAAGTGGGGGCTTTTACATTTTCAGCGGCAAGACTTGCTACGCTAATGATAGCAATCGCCAAAAATAAAACTGTTCTTTTCATAATGATAAGAGTTTAGTTATTAATTAATTGAGTTGTTAATTTCAAAGAAGTGCCATCACTGCTTCGCTGAAGTAAAAATGAACTGGCTTCACCATCAGTGCACATCACATTCACCAAAAAGCCATTTTTGTGTGGCTTGGCAGTGATTGACGCATATTCTGCGTCCATCGTGGTGAGCACACTCACCGTTTCGAGCAGTTCGGTGGTGCTGACTTCATCGGTGGTTGGAGTTTGAACCTCTTTCTCGGCAATGCGCTTTGCCTTTTTGCGATGCTTCATTGCTGGCTGCTGCTCCTTGTGTGCCAAAAGTGTGGGGCTTTCTATTTTTTCTCGTATTGTTACTTTTTTATCATCCTCACTTTTTTCTGCCACTTTTTTTACCTCATTTTGGGTAATGACAGGCTTTTGTGATATTGTAGGAGATGGTGCGATGTCCTTATAATACAGCCACGCTCCTGCCAGCACGGCTATTATCGCACAAGCCACTGCACTCCATCGCAACAAGCTCACCACAATACCCTTTCTTGAAGGAGTGGGTGCAAGCATGGCGTCGATTTCCTCATCGCTGAAATCATAAGCATCGGTCGTAAAGCTACGAAACAGCTCTTGATACGCAGCCCATTCAGCAGGCACATCGTCGGCCCTGTCAAAGTATTCCGAAAGCGTTTGCTCTTCGGCTTCCGTGCTCTGCCCTTCAAGAAACTTTTCAAGAAGCGATGCGATATATTCTTTTTGTTTCATAACTTGACTCCTTTCATTTGATTTAGTAGCTGCATTCTTGCTTTACTTATCATGCCGCGCACCGATGATTCCGTGGTGCCTATGATTTTTGCAATGTCGGCATACGACAAGTTTTCCACATTGCGCATATGGATGATAGCTCGTTGCTTATCGCTCAGCGAGCGAATGCCTTGTTGCAAATTCCGCAAATTCTCCTGCTCCACTAGTTGCTTTTCCGGATTCCCAGTCCCAGCAACTGATTCTGCCCTATCGATGGCGACGCAGGATTTGGCATCGCGCAATATGTTGAGGGAAACGTTTTTGCAAACCACCGATGCCATATTCCTCATTTTTGTGGCATCGGGTATCCGGTCTTTTGCCAACCATAGCCTGACAAGAGTTTCTTGCGCAGCATCTTCAGCACTGTCAGCATCGCCCAGATAGTGCTTTGCCTGACTGAGCAAGTGGCTCCGCAGGTGCTCTGCTTCTGTGATAAACTCTTGTATCTCCATCGTCGTTTATTTTGCGTTTCTATTATAATAACACAAAACGCGCCCTATCGCTACGCAAAAACTAAACTTTTTTCAAAAAAAGATGCCACCAGCAGTGTGGCGGCATCTTTAATATAAAGTGTTTTAATTATTTCGCTGTGAAAGATTATTCAGCAGGTGCTTCTTCTGGAGCAACTGCGAGGAAATCAGCGAGGTCTTCTGCCTTAAATTCCTTGATGTAAGCATAGTGGCCAGCAACAGAGCCTTCAGCGTAGCGAACATATACGTTAGCGCTCTTAGCGAAGAGTTCTGGAGCACGGGTAGCGTCGTCGAGGATAAGGAGCGACATGATGATTTCTGCTGTCATTTCATAGAGGCGGCGTGCCAAGAAGTCGTGGAGGTCGTTGTTGCCAGCAGCCTTCACATAGTTGATAGCGTCTTCATACTTTTCAACCATCTTAGCCACACGTTCCTTCAATGCTTGGAATTCAGGAGCCACTTCTTTTTCGAGCATTTCCTTGATGATGCCAAGGTAAGTGCCGTTGGTCACATAGCGGATAGCTGCCACCACTTGAAGTTGGGTAGTACCTTCGTAGATAGAGAAGATACGAGCGTCGCGGAACAAGCGTTGGCACTTGTATTCCATGATGAAGCCCGAACCACCGTGAACCGAAATAGCATCGTAAGCGTTTTGGTTGGCGTATTCAGAGTTCATACCCTTTGCCAGTGGAGTGAACGCATCGGCAAGGCGAGAATAAAGCTTCATTTCCTTGCGCTCTTCTGGAGTGAGCGTGCGGTCGCGAGCGATGTCTTCGAGTGCCTTGTAGATATCAACGTAGCGAGCGGTTTGGTAAAGAATTGAACGGCCAGCGTCGAGTTTTGCCTTCATGCGGCTGAGCATGTCGTAAACGGCTGGGAAGTTGATAATCTTCTTACCGAATTGAGCGCGTTCTTTAGCGTAAGCGAGAGCTTCGTTGTAAGCTTCTTGTTCCACACCCACTGATTGAGCGGCGATACCGAGGCGAGCACCGTTCATCAATGCCATCACATATTTGATAAGGCCGAGGCGAGTGCTACCGCAGAGTTCTGCCTTTGCGTTCTTATAGGTAAGTTCGCATGTTGGTGAACCGTGAATACCAAGTTTGTGCTCAATGTGGCGTACATCTACGCCGCCGTCACGCTTGTCGTAGATAAACATTGACAAGCCACGACCGTCCTTAGTGCCTTCTTCAGAGCGAGCGAGCACCAAGTGAATATCAGAGTCGCCGTTGGTGATGAAACGCTTCACACCGTTCAAGCGCCAGCAGTTGTTTTCTTCATCGAAAGTGGCTTTGAGCATCACGCGTTGGAGGTCGGAACCTGCATCAGGTTCGGTCAAGTCCATCGACATGGTTTCGCCAGCAGAAATGCGAGGAATGTATTTTTTGCGTTGTTCTTCGCTACCAAATTCGTAGAGAGTGTCGATACAGCTCTGGAGGCTCCACACATTTTGGAAACCAGCGTCGGCAGCTGAAATGATTTCACTCAACATTGAGAATGTGGTGTTAGGAAGATTCAAACCACCGTAGCGGCGAGGCATCGACACGCCCCAAAGGCCAGCCTTGCGGGTAGCGTCGAGGTTCTCGTAAGTTTTGCTTGCATAAATCATGCGACCGTTTTCCAAGTGAGGACCTTCGAGGTCAACATCTTCAGAGTTTGGTTCGATGATGTTGGCTGCAACATCGCCTGTGATGTCGAGAATACGCTTGTAGTTTTCGATAGCGTCCTCATAGCATACAGGAGCATCGGCAAACTTGTCTTTATCTTCGTAATTACGTTCCTTGAGATCAACAATTCGCTTCATGAGCGGATGGCTCAAGTGGAATTCAATTTCAGGATGATCAGTATAGTAATTAGCCATAACTGTAATATTAAGCTTTTGTTCTTTATTAAATGATTAAATCTTAAGAAGCTGGAAGTTTATTTTGAAGTTAAGAAGTTATGAAGTTAAGAAGTTAAGACGAATGTCTTTTTGCTTGTAACTTCAACACCTGTTGCTTGTTATAAATCATCTTGGCTTGTCGCAACATTATTTATAATTGCTTTACAATAGCCATTGAGCAGTTTGCTCGTTTCTTCAATCAGTGAGCGCATCTTATCAAAATCATTTGGTTTGAGAAACTCCAAATCCCTTGAGAGGATATGATAATCTCTACATTCTTCCAAACTTCCTTGAGCGATATTGAAGAATCGCAATTTATCGGATTTCCCGATTTTCTTGTACCCTTCCGCAATATTCGCTTCTATTGAAACTGCGGCTCTACGAAATTGAGAAGTAAGACCATATTTCTCGTCTGTTGGAAATTGGCGTGTAACCTTATATACGAAAAGCACAAAAGCATGGGCTTTTTGCCAAACTTGAAGATTTTCGAAACTGTAAGTGACAGCCATAATCAAAAGGTATTGTCTTAACTTCTTAACTTCTTAACTTCTTAACTTCTGATTCAAGTATTACTTTGAATTTTGCTTGTAATACTTGATGAGTTTTGGAACCACTTCTTCCACAGTGCCATTGATCACGTAGTCGGCAATCTTGTTGATTGGAGCATCTGGGTCGTTGTTGATTGAGATGATGATACCAGCCTCTTGCATACCAGCGATGTGCTGAATCTGACCAGAGATACCGCAAGCGATATACACCTTTGGGTGAACGGTAACACCAGTTTGACCCACTTGGCGATCGGCTGCCACCCAGCCAGCATCAACTGCCGCACGAGATGCGCCCACTTCGCCGTGGAGTTCCTTTGCGAGGGTGAAGAGTTGGTCGAAACCTTCCTTGCTGCCCACGCCGTAGCCACCAGCCACTACGATTGCCGCACCCTTGAGGTTGTGCTTAGCGGCTTCCACGTGGCGGTCGATAACCTTAACCACGAAGTCGGTGGTTGGAACATATTTTGCTACTTCTGGGTAAACCACCTCGCCCTTAGCCTTGCCTTCGTAAATGGCTTTCTGCATCACGCCAGAGCGAACGGTTGCCATTTGTGGACGGTTTTCTGGGTTCACGATAGTAGCCACGATGTTGCCACCGAATGCAGGACGAATCTGGTAGAGCAGATTGTCGTAGTGCTTTTTGGTTTTGATATCGTCGTATTCACCGATTTCAAGTTCTGTACAGTCGGCGGTAAGACCGCTGAAAAGTGAAGAAGAAACGCGTGGACCGAGGTCACGGCCAATCACAGTTGCGCCCATGAGGCAGATTTGTGGCTTTTCTTCCTTAAAGAGGTTCACCAGCCTGTCTCTTATAACATCTGACGCTGCCGACGAATAGAGAGGGGGAGGGATAGTGTGTCGCAGGCTTAGCTGAGAAGAAATAAAGATAAAAGCAGATAACAG
>OJJU01000746.1_pt1 | contig 11572 bp, 7 predicted proteins | sample 1596141 | NCBI WGS metagenome assembly OJJU01 (sample SAMEA4350150, study PRJEB24818) | metagenome | biome: human; feature: gut; material: faeces | place: Denmark | collected 2013-09
GCTGACGGGACCTATCGATGTGAGTGGCAGACTGAACTATGAGCAACTTTATGCGCAGGCGATGCAAGCTTTGGAGCGTGGCGAAAAATCCTATTTCGACGCCAAGGAAACCGCCATCATCATGCAACATAACAGACAATTTGAGCAGATTTCCCCTATCAAGCAATGTTTTCTGCAGGTTTTTGAGCCTGCAAGTACCCCGGAAAATGGCGAATATCTGATGGCAGCCGCCATTTTCGACATTTTGAAGCAGAAATTCGGCTCTTCTCTCCAGGTTTCGAGTATACAGAAATTGGGCAGAGAACTTCAGAATATTGAAGGATTGCAGAGCAAGAAAACGAGGTTCGGCACTGAGTATCTGGTAGTTAGAAAATAGCCCACTCCCTTTTTATCTCATTTTCTCATAAAAAAGGCGTGGTAACGCGTGGTATTAAGTGGTAACAGAAAAACCGCTTATCACCACGCGTTATTCTCTTATAATCAACTAGTTACACAAAGCGTGGCAAATGTGGTAATAAAAACAGAAAAACATTTTCGTATATGAATCATAAAGGTAGGAATAAACATCTCTGAAGGCAAAAGAAGTCTGGAGAGTTGGAAGAGGGAAGAAGAATGAGATTGTATTTCATATGGTTAAGGGAAGCATAAACAAAACTTTTTTGCCTTTTTCTTGTAACTTTCAGATTTTATATGTATCTTTGCAGAAACATTTATGCACTAAGCTATAAAAGAAAATGGAAAAAAAGACACAAGTTTATATTAAACAAATCGCCTTGAAGGACTACAAGTGCTTCAAAGGAGAAAATGTGTTCTCATTTGTACATAATACTGAAGATGGGAAATTCCAAGCTTACCAATGGACAGTACTCTTAGGCAACAATGGTACAGGAAAGACCAACCTGCTTAAAGCTATAGCCAATATGGAACCGGTAAAAGCAGATTATACCAATCAGCCAGATATCAAAAATCTGTATGTTGACATGGCTGTCGGCTTAGGTGACAAAACGATTTCCAAGGATTTATCCAAAGAGGAGAAGTACCAGCCTAAGGTTATTGAAAGATATAAGGGGAATGCTGATTATAGGGTTGAGTGCAGTTTTATCTATACAGAATATGGGAAAGATAATATTACAAAAACGTCATTTCATAATCTAATTAGAAATACCACTTATGTCCCTGTACATCATTATGAAATAAAAAATCCTACAAGCCTATCTTATAGTTCGAATGCAAATCAGGTTGATCCAACAAAAGAATTAGACCTGCTGAAGATTTATGCATACGGAGTATCTCGTGTTGCAGACAAATCGGGACTTAACACCACGCTTAAGGATTCTTCGGCCTCTCTATTCTCTGACAATGTTTCCCTGCTGAACTTCGAAGACTGGTTGCTGCAACTCGAATTAGCCAAAGCGCAAAACAAAGTGGGAGCAAGCAGAAGATTAAAACAGCTGGAAAGCATATTCAAGCGTTCAACGCTGTTTCCTGAGCTAAACGGTTTCAAGCTTGTTACGGATAAGGATTACAACAACCATATAGAGTTTGAGTACTCTGATGGAAGTTACCGCTTTGAAGAGTTAGGCTATGGATACCAATGTATGCTAGCCTGGATATTCGATTTCAGTAAAAGAATGTTTGACAGATATCCACATAGCGACAATCCTCTGAAAGAAGCAGCCGTTGTCATCATAGATGAAATAGATCTCCATCTACATCCCAAATGGCAGCGTTCCCTGTTGCATGATTTATCGGAATTCTTTCCAAATACCCAATTCATCGTATCAACCCACAGCCCACTCATCGTACAATCTATAGAGGGAATAAACCTCTATGTATTAAAGCGTGACAAAGAGACCAATGGTATTATCGCAGAGCGTAAAGAAAATACCAATTGGGAAGGTTGGCAAATGGAGGAAATCCTGGGAGAAATCATGGATGTGGATAACTGCTACACATCAGAACAACTGAAAAAGGAAATGGATGAATTTGATGAAGCAGTATCAGACGACAAGGTTGAGCGAGCAGAAGCTATATACAAAAAGCTTATCAATGCAGTGAATCCAAATGGAACTATTGCACAGATGCTAAATGCCCAAATTAGAGAATTAAGAAATTATCATGAGGCATATTAAACTATCAACCAAGCCCGTAGAACTATCTGAAGAAGTTCAGGAGGACTTGACGAGAACATTTCTCGACGATCACAGCAAGCGGGTATGGAATCAACCATACATCAAAACTGCCCTTCTGGAGATGACACACCATAAGTGTGCCTATTCTGAAGTTGTGCTTGGCGAGAATAGCTCCTACATGGAAATAGACCATTTCTATCCCAAGAGTCTGTATCCAGACAAAGTGGTAGAATGGGGAAATCTTATTCCATGCTGCAAAACCAGCAATATCAAAAAGGGCAATACTGACCCAGTAAAAATCAGTTTGATAAATCCCTTTACAGATGAACCTGCAAAGCATATCGCTTATCAAGGAGCACACTGCATAGGACTAGACGGAAAAGGTAAAAACAGCGTCTTTTATTACGACTTGAACAACCTACAGTTCAAGAAGCCAAGATTTGATGCGATACTTCGAAATCAACAAGGGCTTGAAATGTTATCAGAGGAATGTACTCAATCAGAACTCGTGGATAACAAGTTAAGAAGATTCTATGCTCGTCTAGAAGCCATTCTGCAAAGTGGTCAGCCAACGGAACCTTATTCTGTTTGCATAGCAACAGGAATTAAGAATAATCCAAACTATATCAAGATTAAAACAACCCTTGATGACCTAGGGCTTTGGAACAGCAAGCTAACCAGGCTTCATCATGGGTTAGATGAATAATACAAATCTCTTAAGCACCATATTAAGTGGTTGTTCGGATCCCGAACAACCACTTTTTGCTTTACCATTCGCATGTATTGGCATTTGTGCAGAAATCATGAACTTCATTATGCGAACTCATCCACTTCATTTCACAACTTCATCTACTTCATTTCACGACTTCATCTACTTCATTGAGTTGACACATACGGCTGCGGTGGCTGAAGGAGACGACTGAGTTAGCTGAATGAGACGGCTGAGTTAGCTGGAGGAGTCGAATGCGGTGACCGAAGGAGTCGAATGCGGTGACCAAAGGAGTCGAATGCAGTGGCTGAAGGAGACGAATGCGATAGCTGAAGGAGACACATTTGCACATTATTACATAAAGATAGCACCTTGACCGTACTAAACGAGAGTGTAAACTAAACTGTGTTAAACTACTTTTATTGTAGCTTGACACAGTTTAGTTTACACTCTCAGCGTTTTGTTGACACTATATTCGATAGCAAATTTGAGTACATTTTGATACGATTGTTTTGGCTTTATTTTCTACTGTCCTCATATAGCTATCCATAAAATTCCAATCTAATCCTCCATTTTTTGTCGGAAGAAGAAGATATTCTTCTAATATTTTTTCTTTTGTCACAGCATCATCCCATGAATATTTTGAGGTGAAAGAAACTTTTAAAATCGTCAAGATGAAAAGATATGCCTTTTCTGACACATTCTCTTTTAATCGAAGTACAAAATTATGGCTATCATTAGAGACAAAATCACTGCATTGGTATGTAAGAGTAAAGGTTTTTCCTCCAACTAAAATACAATGTCCTGTTATCTTTTGATAATTACTTGCGTCAATATGCGCGACTACACCATTGTTCATCGCACTGGCAGTAACATATGGAGTATGTCCCGAACCATCCAGGACATCACGTGCAAGTATATTACCTGTATTTTTAGCATCAAATATAGTACCTATTTTGTAGAATTTCCAAGTGGTGGACTTTAATTGTTTACCCCCCCCCCGATAATACTAAATAGTTGTTTTATAATAATTTTTGCATTGCGCTCTTTTTCTTTCATATAGCTTTCCATGAAATCAAAGTCGGGCAAGTTATTTTCATCCACGGGCAAATAAATTCTACTTTTCTTCATATCTTCAATCTGCCATTTATCCGTATATTCATAGTTTTTACCTACCGCTTTGATTAAAGGTGCAATAAATAAGGCTATATACTTGTTTATTGTAAACTTAGGATATAACACATTTACATCATCCGTAGCCCAAAAATCTTTTTCTTGATAAAAAGTTTGACCTATCGAACCATTGTATGTAACAGTAAGAGTTCCTGCTGGATGTATATGCTCGTTATTTCCAATATGATTTGTAATTCCATTATTGAATGCAGTAGCACCAATATAATTAATGTTACCTTCAATCATATCTTTTTTTGTTAAACGACTACCTTTTACTATTGTAAACAATGTCTCTAAGGTAAATTCTTTCCAATTTTGAATATTTATTTTTGCCATTTTATAACTCTTTTTTTATTTCAATAGAAATTTTTTGACCTTCTACATTTTTTATCTCTGAAGAATAGAGAACTCTTTGCAGAATACGCTCCGAAAAATCCTTAACATCAATTCCCAGATTGAACATTTCGTAATCAATCATTGTTTTCATGAAATCTTCTTCAAAAATTTCAAATGGTTTTTCAGGCATTTGATATGACAAGTGCTCAGACGGATTTATAATCTGTCGCGTTCCAAATGTTGGTTCATAACCATCTCTGATAGACTTAACCCAATAGTCTTCAAGTTCAGGCCAAGCATTTTTGATGTCCTGTCGCCCTTGATTTTTTACGGTTTCCAATCCGTCTTTTTCTATATAATATCCTATTACATTTTGACCATTTTGAGGTTTGCCTGCTTCAAAAATAAAGATGGAGGTCGTTATACCTACACCGAAGAATAGATTTTCTGGCAATTTGACAATAGTTGTCAGCCGATGTTTCTTTAGAACTTTGTTGCCATATTTTTTATCTGTATGAGCTTTTTCTAATTTTTTATCGGGTAGTATAAAAGCACACTTTGTTCCAGTGGGTACTGAATCAAGAACATTTTGAACAATCTCCATGCAGCCATATTTTGTTTCATATGGTGGATTCATTAAGACTTTAGATATTTTTTTGCTTTGAATCCAACTACATGCTTCTTTTGTTCTGGTATCCAGTTGCTCGAGATTTGTTTTTCCATCTTTATGTATAAGCATATTTGCACACGCCAAGGCAAAAATTTCTCTATCGAATTCTATACCAAACAAATGACATTGCTTAATCTCTGCTGCTTCTGCTGTATTCACACCTCCAGCTTCTTTTACCATGTTGCACATTGATTTTACAAGGAAGGCTCCAGATCCACACGTTGCATCAAGAACACGATCATTCATATTCACATCTATAAGACGATACATAAAAGACGTAATATGATCTGGAGTAAAGACTTGTCCACTTTCAGATTTTTTCTTATAACGATTGAATTCGTTGAAGAATATACCCATAACATCCTCTCCATTCCAATAATCAGAGTTTATACAATCAGAAATTGCAGAGACACATTTTATAAAGTTGTTTATTGCTTCCTGGTTATCCTGTTTATTCATTTTTATCTCAGAATACACATTAACCAGCAAATTTATTTTAAGATTTTTCTGAAGATCTTTTGTTAATTCCTTCTTTAAAGTGCTCGTAATCGCAGCAGACATAACTGAATAATCCATATCTTCCACCAAAGAAGCTCCATATCGTTTAGCTACCAATGCACAGGCTGTAAAAATCATACGATGATACAAGTTCTTGATACCAAACTTAAAATGTAAACAATCATTTATTTGCTTGGTATAACTATAGATGAGATATTTGTTTATTTTGTTCTCACGAAATAACGCAAGATAGTAATGCTTATGCTGAAGTGTAGGAGCTAAGCCCTCAACGGGCTCCCACATTTCTCCCTGAGGATATTTCTGAAATTTAACAACAAGCACATCCTCTCCATTATAAAGTACGCCAACAATTTTTGAATATTGTTTGGAAGCTATTTTAATATTTTTCTTGAGTTCTTCTATCCATTTTTCTGTATGAACATTTTCTTGACCTGATTTGGTCTCAAGAATAATTGCAACATCCCCTTTATCTTCGGGCAAATACCAACCATCAGGCTTATTATTATTACCCTTAAATCCCAATTGATTAAAAGTTGTAATTTGCCCCGTACCTTGCAGTACACCATCTTCCTTTGCATCAAAGCCAAGAATAACCTTTGCTTTGTCGCGAACAACATCTTCAGTTATAATATCTGCATTCATTATCATCAATAATTAAGTCTTTACTACTTATAAAAAGTAAATTATTTTTTTGACAGCATCGGCGAAACGTTAATGTTGCCTTCTTCTATCATTGTTTTCAAAGCCAGCTCTTATTAATTTCCTGTACGGTTACATCCGCACCATTAATTTTCCGGCATTGCTAACTCCCTAACGCTAACACCTTACTATTATCAATGAAGAACCTATCAAATAAGAAACGGCGTAGGAGTTCCATCACATGTATTTACTCTTGTAGATTTGAGGCCCTAGGATAGCCCATTTACACCAAGAGTACAAAGTGACAGAAGCCTACGCCGCCATGGTATATATAGATATAGCACTTAGTGCACCCCTTCGAACCGAAAGGGTACACCTCGTGCTGCATATATACGGATATGCATAGGCGTTCACATCTGTAACCCTCTGAGTGTAAATGAAATTTCCTAGGTTCCAAATCTATCAGAAGAAAACGCAGTAAACGTCTTTCTCATAAAATAGTGCCAACCTTAGGACTTAGTAGCCAACATCTCAATGCCAGCCATCCATAGGATGACGTTGCAAAATTACGGAAAAGTTTCGAAAACACCAAAAAGACTGAAGAGTTTTTGTGTATAATGGCACAAAAACTCTTCAGTCTTTCTTTTAATAGTTATAAAAGACTCGGATATTTACACCGACAATTAGAGCTAATTTACACCGACATGAACCTTGCCTTCATACCTTATAATACCTGTTATTTTCATTACCGCCAAATCATTTCTCCGTTCTTGAAGTCTCCGACATGGTTACCGACAAAGTCTCCGACATTTATTGTCGGTAACCAACTTCCCATAAAAACGATAACATATTGGTTTTCAATTATTTTTCTTTCCGACATGTTACCGACATGTCTCCGACATTTTTCTCCGACATTTACATCGGCATTACCGCCACTATTACCGCCACATTACCGCCAAAACAATATTTGCACCGACATTTTACACCGACATTTACACCGACAAAACAGCAGCAACCTTCAGCGTTCACAGACCAACTGCAAATTGATTACTTTCCCCAAATTATCCCAAAAGAAAGAAGAAGAAGGAGATCATCGTAAAAAACAGGTTTACACCTTATTATATAAAGATAACACCTCGACCGTACTAAACATACAGGCAAAGTGCTAGAGTACAAAGATCCTGTATTTTGATTAAGCATTCAAACAAGCAACAGACTTATTCTAACGTTAAATAACTGTTTGAAAAAATTGGCTCAGTTCACAAAAATGGAATTGCCATCAGCCGCAACGGGATTTGTGCCATTTGAAATGGCACAAATAATGCCAAAAGAATTTGTGCCAACAGAATTGGCACAAATTCCAAGTGTTCTCTTTTTTACTGGTTGGAGTAATCATCAACTCATCTTGAACCGCTCGACCAAGAAGAACGCAAGTCTAATGAGAATCCGACAATCGGCATCATCTTGTGCAAAGAATCAGACATGGAAACTGTTCGTTTTGCCCTCAATCGCAGCATGAGTCCTATGATGATTATGCAATACAAAGAGCAATTAAAAGTAGGTGGAGTTATCCAACGCAGTATCGAAGAATACTGCAAATATATCACATCTATATGATACAATCCAAGAAATAGTTATTCATAAAAGCGCAAGCACAATCATCCCAGCATTGTGCTTAACTTTTTCTAGAACTCGGATATTTACACCGACAATTAGAGCTAATTTACACCGACATGAACCTTGCCTTCATACCTTATAATACCTGTTATTCCCATTACCGCCAAATCTTTTCTCCGTTCTTGACGTCTCCGACATGCTTACCGACAAAGTCTCCGACATTTATTGTCGGTAACCAACTCCCCATAAAACGATAACGTATTGGTTTTCAAGTATTTTTCTTTCCGACATATTACCGACATGTCTCCGACATTTATCTCCGACATTTACATCGACATTACCGCCACTATTACCGCCACATTACCGCCAAAACAATATTTGCACCGACATTTACATCGACAAAACAGCAGCAACCTTCAGCGTTCACAGACCAACTGCAAATTGATTACTTTCCCCAAATTATCCCAAAAGAAAGAAGAAGAAGGAGATCGAAGGAAAAAAACAGGTTTACACCTTATTATATAAAGATAGCACCTTGACCGTACTAAACATACAGTCAAAGTGCTAGAGTACAAAGATTCTGTATTTTGATTAATCTTTCAAACAACCAATTGGCACAACGTACACACCATCAGGTCTACGAACTGCATAACGAGACGTACCTGTCAGAACCATAAGGAAAGATGGGGATTTCATTTTCGTATCATCGATTTTAGAAGCCAAGAGCTTTAGATTCTTTGCTCCTTCTTCGATGTTCTTCTCACCACCCAATTTAACTTCTATCAGTCCATAATTCCCATTACGCAAATGAACTACAGCATCACACTCCAAACCATTACCATCACGATAATGATACACTGTTCCATCAATAGCATCGGCATAAACACGCAAATCTCTGATACACATTGATTCAAAGAACAAACCCATCGTACTGAGGTCATTCACCAAATCATTTGGACCTATACCTAAAGCCGCAACACCAATAGAAGGATCAGAAAAATATCGGGTATCCGAAGTGCGAATAGCCGTTTTACTTCGCAAATTTGGATTCCATGCCAAGGAATCTTCCAATACGAAAATTTTCTTCAAAGCCTCTATATAGGAAGCCACTGTATTGCGATTAGTGGCTACAACATCATTATTCTCCAAATCAGCACAGATAGTATTTACCGTTACCTGAGCACATTGGTTTCTTGCTAGAGAACGCAATATTCTTTTTGCTCTTTCCGGATCACGGCTCACATTATCTACACGAGAAATGTCAGAGTGTACCACGGCTTCATAATATCTATATGCCATATCAAGTGCTACCTCCTTACTAACCATCGTTGCCTTTGGCCAACCACCCCGACATATCAACCATGCCAAAGAATCAATGTTGAGAGGATTAGTTGCAAAAACATCTGCTATGGGATTGGCAAACAATTCTTCTAGACTGACTTCGTTTGTAGAATCGCCAGATTCAGAAAGACTCATTGTTCTCATTGTCAACCATGCAAATCGACCAGTCCCTGAATGGTGAATTTTGCTTGTATCAACAGGGACTGCAGAACCAGTAAAGATGAATTGCCCTAGTTCATCTCTATGATCAACCTCAAAACGAGCAGCATCCCAAAGTTGCGGGGCTAATTGCCATTCATCAATAAGACGAGGCACTTCTCCTGAAAGCAACTTTTTGGGAGAAAGATTTGCAAGTTCCACATTCTGCTCCATGTATTCTGGATCATCCATATACACAACGCTCTTTGCTTGCTGTTCTGCAGTAGTCGTCTTTCCACACCACTTGGGGCCTTGTATCAAAACGGCACCACTCCCCAAAAGTCTCCGACTTAACATTTTATCTGCTATTCTTGCCTTATATTTCTTCATAATCATATTTTTTAAGCACCGCTGCAAAGATAATCAAAAGTTACTGAATACTAGCATTTTAAACGTTAAATTATGCAAGTTGAGGCATTTTCATTGTGCAAGTTGAGGCATTTTCATTGTGCAAGTTGTGGCTATTTCATTATGCAAGTTGTGGCTATTTCATTGTGCAAGTTGAGGATTTATACTAAAAAAATGGTGTTTCATTCCTCAAAATGAAACACCATTGACCTAAATTTTATGCTGATAATCGAATTTCGCAATTAGTTGCTATAAGCACTCTCACCATGCTCGTAGATGTCGAGACCTTCCTCTTCTACTCGCTTGTCAACACGTACACCTACACTCTTATCTACTACCTTGAAGATAATATAGGTAACTACTACGCTGTAGATGATGCTTACCACGGTGGCTACCACCTGAACCCAAAGCTGATGCCAATCACCATAAAGGGCACCCTGTACGCCATCGGCTCCTGTTACATACTGAGTGGCGAAGACACCGGTGAGGATAGATCCCAGGATACCACCCATACCATGAACACCAAAGGCATCGAGGGCATCATCATACTTGAACTTCTCCTTCACTACCGCTACCATGAAGAAGCAGACGATGGTGGAAATGATACCGATGCAGAAAGCTCCGAAAATATCGGTACTGCCGGCTGCTGGAGTGATGGCTACCAGTCCGGCAACAGCACCGGTACAAGCACCTACTGTGGTTGGCTTCTTGTTGACAATCCAGTCGATGAGCATCCAGGTGGTGGCTGCTGCAGCTGTGGCAATATGGGTTACAAGGAAGGCGTTGGCAGCCAGACCATCAGCTGCCAATCCGCTACCGGCATTGAAACCGAACCATCCCAACCAGAGGAATGACATACCCATGAACACGAAGGTGATGTTGTGAGGTGTGATAGGATGACCCGCACGATAATCATCACGCTTGCCTACACAGAGTGCCATGACCAGAGCGGCTACACCGGCATTGATATGAACCACGGTACCACCGGCAAAGTCGATGGCTCCCATCTCCTGCAGGAAACCGCCGCCCCATACCCAGTGGGCCATTGGAAGATAGGCGATGATAACCCAGAGAATGGTGAAAAGTACATAACCGCTGAATTTGACACGCTCGGCGAATGCACCGAGAATTAAGGCTGGAGTAATGAGGGCAAACATGCACTGGAACATCACGAAAGTGAGCTCAGGAATGCCCGTTGGCATGATGGCATCCAAACCGATGCCGTGGAGGAAGCACTTATCGAAACCACCGATGATGCAAGCCAAAGGGTTGCCGCTATCCGCATATTCTGTAGAGAAAGCCCAGGAATATCCGAAGGCTACCCATATCAAACTGACTACTGCCACGATGAATACCGTCTGCATCAGGATGCTGAGGATATTCTTCTGGCGAACCAGACCGCCATAAAAGAGTGCAATACCTGGGATTGACATCAAGAGCACCAAGATGGTGGCCATGATCATCCACGCTGTGTTACCCGTGTCGAGTGTTGTCAATAATAAACTGCTCATAAATATCTTATAGTTAAATTTGAATACAATATTATAACAATGTCTTTCTATCAAAAACTTCTATACTAATCATAAAGTTCAATGTTCAAACCTCAAAGTTCAAAGTATCTTTATTCCTCTTTCTCAGCGTTATAGAGAGCAATGTCGCCTCGCTCACCGGTTCTGATTCGAACGGTATCCAATACTGGAATCACGAAGATTCGACCATCTCCAACTTCACCGGTCTGTGCTGCACCCTGGATGGCTGCAATGGTTGGTTCCACATTCTTGTCACGAACCACGATGTTCAGGAGCACACGCTCGATGCTGCTGGTATCGTACATCACACCACGGTAAATGCGAGCCTGGCGCATTTTTCCCTCTCCTCTTACATTATAAT
>OJJU01000747.1_pt1 | contig 11551 bp, 7 predicted proteins | sample 1596141 | NCBI WGS metagenome assembly OJJU01 (sample SAMEA4350150, study PRJEB24818) | metagenome | biome: human; feature: gut; material: faeces | place: Denmark | collected 2013-09
TTATAATAATACATAACGCCGTGACCCTGCTGATAGTCGCGATACCACATACCCTCATAGCGGTTATTGTTCATAAACCAGAATGTGCCGTATCCGTGCTGTTGGTCCTGAAACCATTCGCCATCATACTTTTCTCCGTCAGAGAAGGTATAGATGCCTTGCCCTTGGCGCTTTCCCTTTACATACTCACCCTCATAAGTGTCCCCATTCTCGAAAAGTGTGTTACCTTTTCCGTGTGGTTTTCCAGCTTGCATTTGTCCCTTGTACTGGCCGTTGTCATGAGTCTTGCACGAGCCAAGGGTTATCTTCTGCGCCATCATCGTAAACGGGATGGCGAGAGCCAATAATGTAGAAAATATATGTTTTTTCACTTTATTCCTTCTTTTAAAGTCGTCTTGAAACGAAAACTTACTGCCAAAATTAGCCAAATAATACGAAACAACAAAATGAATTTAGGATTTTTATGAAAGAAGAAAAGGAAAAAGCCAAGTCACGCAGGATGTCGTGTCCTGTGCGACTTGGCTATTATGTGCGTTTAAAGTCCCTGATTGATAGTTCTTGAGAGCACGTCGAGCTGCTGCTCGCGTGTCAGCTTGACGAAGTTTACGGCATATCCGCTCACACGGATGGTGAGCTGCGGATACTTCTCAGGATGCTCCATAGCGTCGAGCAGAAGCTGACGGTCGAAGACGTTCACGTTGATGTGCTGGCCTCCTGAAGGAGTGAAGTAGCCGTCGAGCAGACTCACGAGGTTGGCTGAGCGCATCTCAGGAGTCTTGCCGAGTGCTGAAGGAGCGATGGCGAAGGTGTAAGAGATGCCGTCGCGTGAATGCTGGAAGGGAAGTTTGGCTACTGAAGCAAGAGCTGCAACGGCTCCCTTCACGTCGCGTGCATTCATCGGATTGGCACCCGGTGCGAACGGCACACCCTTCTCTCTTCCGTCAGGTGTGGCGCCTGTGTTACGGCCGTACACCACGTTGGAGGTGATGGTCAGAAGGCTCTGTGTCGGGATGGCGTCGCGGTATGTGCGGTGCTGACGCAGATACTCCATAAACTTCTCTGTGATGGAAACGGCGATTTCGTCTGTCTCGTCATTATTGTTACCGAACGGCACGTACTCGCCCTCCTCTATCTTGTAGTCGACAGCCAGACCGCTCTCGTCGCGGATAATGCGCACCTTGCAATGCTTCATCGCTGCGATAGAGTCAGCCACGATGGACAGACCTGCAATACCCGTAGCACGTGTGCGCTCTACGTCACCGTCGTGCAGAGCCATCTCGAATGCCTCATAGTCATACTTGTCATGCATGTAGTGGATGATCTTGAGGGCGTTGACATAAGTCTTAGCCAACCATCTCATCATCTGCTCGAACTTAGGCATAAACTCCTCGTATGTGAGGTAGTCGCCCTCTACGGGAGCATACTGCGGAGCAATCTGCTCGCCCGACATCTCGTCGCGTCCGCCGTTGATGGCATAGAGCATACACTTGGCGAGGTTTGCACGAGCTCCGAAGAACTGCATCTGCTTACCTATCTTCATCGGCGATACACAGCATGCGATGCCGTAGTCGTCGCCGAGATCAGCACGCATAAGGTCGTCGTTCTCATACTGGATAGCTGAAGTGTCGATGCTCACCTTGGCGCAGTAACGCTTCCAAACCTCGGGGAGATGCTCGCTCCAGAGAACCGTGAGGTTAGGCTCGGGCGAAGGCCCCATATTATATAATGTATGGAGGAAGCGATAGTCTGTCTTCGTAACCATCGAGCGTCCGTCGATGCCCATACCGCCGATAGAAGCAGTAGCCCAGATCGGGTCGCCAGAGAAAAGGTCGTTATATTCCGGTGTACGGAGGAAGCGTACGATGCGGAGCTTCATCACCATCTGGTCAATGAGTTCCTGTGCCTCGCTCTCTGTGAGCGTGCCGTTCTTGAGGTCGCGCTGGATGAAGATGTCGAGGAACGCACATACACGACCGAGCGACATGGCAGCTCCGTCCTGGTCCTTAACGGCACCGAGATAACCGAAGTAAGTCCACTGTACAGCCTCCTTGGCATTGCGTGCGGGCTTTGTAACGTCGAAACCGTACGAAGCACACATTCTCTCAAACTGCTTCAGAGCCTGTATCTGCTCCGAAACTTCCTCGCGATGACGAACTATCTCTTCTGTAAACTCCTGTATGTCGATGCGCTTGAAGTAGCGCTTCTTCTCCTCGATGAGGTTAGTTGTTCCGTAGAGTGCCACACGACGATAGTCGCCGATGATACGTCCACGTCCGTAAGCGTCAGGCAGACCTGTGATGATGTGGGCATGACGTGCAGCCTTGATATCATCGTTGTATGCTGAGAACACGCCTTCGTTGTGTGTTTTGCGATACTTTGTAAAGATGGTCTTTGTTGCAGGGTCGAGCTCATAGCCGTAAGACTTGAGAGCCTTCTCCACCATACGTATGCCGCCCTTCGGGAAGATACCACGCTTAAGGGGCACATCGGTCTGCAAACCTACGACAACCTCGCTATCCTTGTCGATATAGCCGGCACCGTAGGTATCGATGCTCTGCGGCAGCTTGGTCTCGGCGTCGTACACACCCTTCTCACGCTCTGTCTCGAACATGCCAGAAAGGATGTCCCACAAGTGCTGGGTACGCTCAGTCGGACCTTCAAGGAACGACTCGTCGCCATCATACGGCTCATAGTTAGACTGGATAAAATCACGCACATCGATTTCTCTCTTCCAATTGGAACCCTTGAAATCGGCTTGCAAATTTTGAAGAATCATAAATTTGTGTTTAAAAAATGAATATTATCTGTGTGTAATCTCGGTGCAAAGTTACGTTTTTTCCATCACATATACAAGCTTATATTATCTAATTTCGAGGTTTCGCCGTCCAAGACAATATATTCTCATTGTTTTCAGGCTTCCCTATTTCCCAAGAGACTTAAACATCTTGGTGATACACTTTTTCTTCTGCTCCATGTTCGGGTGAACATAGAGATTAAGGGTTGTGGTGATGTTGGCATGACCGAGCAGTACGCTTACTGTCTTGTAGTCGCAGTTGCTTTCAATGCAGCGTGTGGCAAAGCTATGGCGTAGTCCGTGGTATTTCAGCCGAGGAATGTCAAGGCGTTTCATCAGCCGATGATAATAGTTGCGATAGGTGCGTGGCTCTGTTGGCTTTTCTTCATTGGTCAGCACATAGAAGTCTGTGTTTACCACCTTTTTCAGAGACTTTACCATCGCCAGCAGTTCCTTGTTCATCGGTATCTCACGGCATGAGTTCTTGGTCTTAGGCGTGTTGATGACCAGTTCTGTGTGCTTGCGTTCGCCCTCCACAATGTAGATGCGCTCAATGGTGCGGTTCACGGTAATTGTGCCGTTGTCGGTGTTAATGTCCGACCATTTCAGACCGCAAATCTCTCCGATACGCAAGCCTGTGGTCAGACTGATATAGATACCAAGGTTGCGGAAAGTGAAGTTCTGTTTGATGAAATCGAGGATCTTCTTGTGGTGTGCCACCGTCAGCACCTCAATTTCCTTGTTGGTCTCTGTCGTAGGGTACTTGATGTCCCACTCACAATAGTTCATCCATTCGTTCTTTACTCCGAACTTCATCACCATTTTCAAGACAATCAGAATGTCCTTCACGGTCTTAATGCTTAGTCCGCCATTGAGTTTCTGCAAGACGAACTCCTGCACAAGTTTCTCACTCAGAGCATCACAATCACCAAATGATGGCAGAATGTGATTCTCCAAAACTAACACATAAGCAGCGTATGTGGACTGCTTTACGTAGCGTTGCTTGTCACTTTTCCAAGCCAACGCAATTTCTCTAATTGTTTTTGTTGTCATTGTAATCCTTAATTTTGAAGGTGTATATATTAATTAGAGAAAATAAACCTCTGATGTCCCAAATCTCAGATTCCCTGAGTTTCAGGGGGAGTGGGAGAAGTGTAAGCTATCAGAGATTTGTACTTTCTTCTCGGGTGGCACTCCAAGTTCTTCTAACAAAGATTTTTATGGAGGAAATATTGCATTTATTCGTTCTGGAGAACTCCATGCTGATAGTACAGAGTTGTTCATAACACAAGCAGGATTTGATAGTTCTTCTGCCAAAATGGTAGAGATCGGAGATTTATTATTGGCAATGTATGGTGCAACAAGTGGTGATATCGCAGTCTCTAAAATAAAAGGAGCTATCAATCAAGCAATTCTATGCATTAGAACAAAACAAAACAAGAAATTCATAGAATCAGTTTGGAATAAACACGTTTCAAAAAATCTTAGAAAATACTTACAAGGAGGACAGGGAAATCTTTCAGCTGACATTGTAAAAGGTATATCTTTCTTTTTTCCAACTTTAAAAGAACAAGAAAAAATAGCAAATCTTGTATCTCTTCTTGACGAGCGCATAGCGACCCAAAACAAAATCATTGACAAGTTGCAGTCCTTAATCAAGGGAATTAGAAACGATGTGTTTGGGAAACTTAGAAAAAGTGTCGGGTTTAATGCGATGATTAGCGATGTCCTCAGCTATGAGCAACCACAATCATATATTGTTGAAAATACAGAATATACAGCAGAAGGGATCCCGGTATTAACTGCAAACAAAGCCTTTGTTTTGGGCTATACATCAGAAATTAACGGAATATACGACAAGGACGATTGTATAATATTTGATGATTTTACTCTTGATTGCAAATATGTTGATTTTCCTTTTAAGGTAAAATCATCTGCTATCAAAATTCTAACGGCAAAGAATAAGGAACTCTTACGTTATACGTTTGAGTTTTTGAAGTATCTTGATTTGTCAACAGAGGAACATAAAAGACATTATATTGCAGAGACACAAAATCAAGAATTTATTTTGCCAACTGAACAAATTGTTAAAACAATAGCCCACATATTTTCGACATTATCAGTACGAATGGAAACAGCTGTAAAGCAGAGAAACGTATTTGAAAAACAAAAGCAGTATCTGCTTCGCCAAATGTTCATATAAACATCTGGCGGAGCAAGTATTGCTTCTGCAAACTTAGGCTTGTTAGAATATTCTTTTCTATTGATAGTTTGCTTTCTATCGCATACAACAACCGAGCATATTGGAGTTGTTCTGTATATGATGGACAAAATACCTTGGCTTTACCATAGTCCTTGAAGTATATGTGAGGTATAGCCATACCTGTTTTGTAAGGCTCAAAGTTAAAAACTTTCAGCAAATAGTAAAAGTATTGGAGCGAATAGCCTTCTTTTGCTTGTAAAGTATTCAAAGTTCCTGTTGCAGAGCATTTGCCCGTAACGTAAGAAACTGTTCCTACACCAGAACCATCTTTGATAATATAAACGGCTTCACCCTCTGTATTATAATTATTAAGGTAACCTACGATGTCATTTGCGCCATACACAGGATATGTACCATGCTCACAAACATCACTTTCTTGCAGAGTGGAAGAATTACACTCCAAGCATTCTGATAAGCGAACATTGGGCTTGTTGCTGCGAACTATCTTCTGTGCAATTCCCTTGATTAAGGACTGCAACTTGTCAATGATTTTGTTTTGGGTAGTGATGCGCTCGTCAAGGAGTGAAATGAATTTTGAAATTTTCTCTTGCTCTTTAGCAGCTGGCAATGAAATAAAGATATTGCCCATTGCCATTTGTGAAAGAGTTGGAACAGCTCCACCAACTGTTATTCGTTGTATCTTATTTTGAAATTTCCGAGTTGACATAATCACACTAAGGATGTAGTTGTCACATTTAATATCCTTCAAGACAACAACCTGTGGATTGAGTGTCGTTTTACAAATCATTTTATCTACATAAGCAACTTTGCCAACTGTAGAACCTGTTTTGACAAAAATCACATCTCCTCGCTTAATCATTATTTCTGGAGACTCCTCGTATTTGGACATGCTGATATAAGTATTATCTTTATCATATGTCAGTTGGTTATTCACAATGTTTGTTGGACTGAGTGCTATAGCTCCCATTCCTTCATCCACAATATCGTTTGTTGTATATCCGCGAAAACCTATACGTCCTACAATGGAAGAAATATCACATAACTTTTGTTTCTCCCACTCCCCCTGAAACTCAGGGAATCTGAGATTTGGGACATTGAGTTTCTTATGTTCGTTATTATTTGTCGTTGTCATTTTTAATCCTTAATTTGATCGTTCTGAAATAGTCTACCAGCTTGGTGGACAAATTATTTCCCTAAAATTTCCACAAGTTGTGGAAGATTTCAGTTTTCCTTTGGATTGAGGTCGAAAGGAAGCAGAGGCATATCGTCATCACCATTATTAAATCTGTCGAAATCAGAAATATATGAACGGTCTTGGATGAGTTTATATTTCTCATATTCTCCATAAGCCTTTGCTCTTGCTTCATCTTGCGAAACAGTTCCTGCCGAAGGGTTTGCCTCATAGTCCATTGCCGCAAGGAACTGGGCAAGTCGCTTTCGCCAATCTTCCATTGTTGTAATGATATGGCGTTGGGCACGAGTCTCAGCAAAGTCAAGGAATGAAGTAGTTATGCCATTGAGTTGATTAAGTTCGGTATCCGACAAATAGTTCTTGGCTACAATTGTGTCCGACTTTTGTACTCGTCCGTTAGGTGCTTTTTTCCATGTGGTAAGCCCCATGTGTGGTTGTTCGGCATCAGCTCTGTTAAAGACAATCTCTGCTGCGGTATGATGTGTGACAGCCAAGTGCATCATATTCTGCACCATCTTGAAGAACAATTTGGTACTTTCTGATTTTGCATCATAATCAGCACTACACTCTGCATATACATCCGTTATCTTCTGATAGTAGCGACGTTCAGACGTCCGTATCTCACGGATGCGTTCCAGCAAGTCATCAAAGTAGTCCTTGCCGAAATGCTTGCCTTGTTTCAAGCGTTCGTCATCAAGTACATACCCCTTGATGATAAACTCCTTCAACACAGAAGTTGCCCATATACGAAATTGAGTTGCTTGATAGCTGTTCACACGGTAACCTACGGCAATAATGGCATCAAGGTTGTAGAACAAAGGAGTACGTTCAACATCACGCTCACCCTCAAGTTGAACTTGTTGAATTTTTCTACAAGTTGCCTCTTTTGTAAGTTCTCCACTTTCATAAATTTGAGAAAGGTGATAAGCAATCGTTGCTCGGTCTACGCCAAACAAATCCGCCATGCGTTTTTGCGACATCCAAAAAGTATCGTTATTGAATATAACTTCAATACGTGTTTCGCCTTGTGCTGTTTTATACAGCAATATATTGGATTCCAGCGAGTTTTGAATGAGTTCTGTCGTAGAAACAGAATGAGAAAAATATTCCCTTGCTTGTTGCACTAAAGGTTTCTTTCCGTCTGCATTTTCAGCTATAATCATGCAAGCTATACGAGACAAGCGGAAAATGTTCACCTTTCTACATGCACCACTACCGAGTTTGACCATATCAACCGTTTGGTTGAAATGGTCATCAATCTTCATACCTTTTTGATTGGCTACGGCAATAGCCTTGTTTATTACATTTTGGAATTTCCAATTAGTAGAATACCCCATAGCATTGCATAGGTCGCGCGAACTCCAATATTCATTGTTGTTCTCGTCAGTCCTGCGGATAGCATCAAACGTAGGACGCATCTCTGGTATATTATCTTTCTCAGCCATATTCTAAAATCTGCTAAAATTGTCCCTACTTGGTACAAAAAGATTATTCAACCAATCCCAACTCTTTCAGATATCCCTCTATCTCCTCGTCGAGGTCGGCGCGTTTGGCTTCCAGCTCCTTGATTTCCTTCATCACGGCATGGATGTCGATAGGTTCTTCTTCCTCGAAAGTATCTACATAACGAGGAATGTTGAGATTGTAGTCGTTCTCGGCTACCTCCTGCAATGTGGCGAGATGACTGTACTTTTCTATCTCCTTGCGCTCACGGTAGGTGTTTACAATCTTCTGGATGTGTTGCGGACGGAGCTTGTTCTGGGTCTTGGCCTTTTCAAACTCCTTGCTGGCATCAATAAACAGAATGTTGTCATCCTCCTTACGGCATTTCTTGAACACCAAGATACATGTCGGGATGCTTGTGCCATAGAAGATGTTGGTAGGAAGACCGATGATGGCATCCACATAGTTCTTCTTCTCAATGAGGAAACGGCGGATTACGCCCTCGGCATTGCCACGGAACAACACACCATGAGGAGCGACACAAGCCATTGTGCCACCCTCATTGAGGTGGTAAATCATGTGGAGAATAAAGGCATAGTCGGCTGTCTTGCGTGGTGCCAAGCGTCCTGCCTTACTGAAACGATCATCGTTATTGAACTTGTCGGCAGCACTCCATTCGGCAGAGAAGGGAGGATTTGCTACCACAGCATCAAACTGTGTATCGCCAAAAGCATCAGCCTCCAAAGTATCGCCATTCTCTATGCGGAAGTTGCTGAACTTGATGCCGTGCAGAAGCATGTTCATACGAGCCAAGTTGTAGGTCGTAGGGTTCTTCTCCTGTCCGAAAATCTCGTTTGCATGACCTATGCTTGCAGCACGGAGCAACAGCGAACCACTACCACAAGTTGGGTCATAGACATTGCGTAGACGAGCGTGACCGATGGTTACAATCTCTGCCAAGATACGGCTCACTTCCTGAGGTGTGTAGAACTCACCAGCTTTCTTGCCAGCACCAGCGGCAAACTGGCTAATCATATACTCGTAGGCATCACCGAGAATGTCGATCTCTTGCGATGCTTCCACACCAAAGTCAATATCATCAAGGGCAAGAAGAACATTGCTGACCAAAGTATTCTTGTCATCGGCAGTCTTGCCCAACTTGGGTGAAGCAAGGTCAATGTCAGAGAACAGGCCGCCAAAGTCTTCTTCGCTGTCCTGTCCGAGGGTACTGTCCTCAATACGCTTCAATGAGCGTTCGAGCATCGGCAGAATGTTCTCCTTTCTCTTAATGCTCTCAATGACAGACGAGAACAGGAAGTTTGGCTCAATGAAGTAGCCGATATTTTCCAGACATTCGGTCTTTACTTCTTGTTGCAATGCCTCAATATCCTCGTCTTTCTCCATTGCCCACAATTCTTTAAACGTAACTTCATCATCTACCAATGCATCATTGGCGTGTTTCTCTATCTTCTCCGACAAATACTTGTAGAAAATAAAGCCAAGGGTGAAGTACATGAAGTCACTGGCAGACATATTGCCACGCAGTTTGTTTGCAACTTCCCAAAGTTGGTCACGGAGTTTCTGTTGTAATTCTTCGCTCATATCGTTTATTTCCTTTTTATTTTCAATGTTTCACTAATAAAGACATTGTCATCGTCTTTATCTGTTATATACAGATGGCTATACTTACCTTTCCCCTTATTTAGCATTATAACGCTATTCCAAAAAGAGGTGTGGTTGATTGAATAGCCTGGGTCTAAACAAAATATCTTTTCAACGCCCCATTCTTGTTCTTCATATCCAACAGCAAGTATTGCATGAGCACCACTCCTAAATGATGTGGCAGTAACCAAAGGCAGGTTGTCATCTATTGCAGCTTTAAGTTCTTTTACGAATGAGGCTTGATCTGATAATGAAGCCGTATATTGCTGTGCAGATGCTGTAACCTCTTTTGCAAATGAATGAGATAATTTTTCTTTGATTTCAGAGAAATAGAAACCATCACGACAAAGTCCTTCTGTCACAAAGAACTCTTTGAAAAGCCTTCCTTTGGCGGTATTCCCCTTAAAGGTTGTGTTCAAGTTGACAACTTGACTACGAGTGAAAACCTTCAATACAAGAAGATTCATCATCATAGAATACACAGCACATGCCCCATCCATTTCACCTTGTTGTAAATGGATAGGTTGCCACTTGCGGTTATATACGCTGACTCCAAGAGTCGTTATATCTATATCTTCTATTATCTTTATCATTGCTTCTTTGTTTATTCCCAACTGAATGTTCTTATAATAGAACGCAATTTATCGAGTATTCTTGTCAATGCCTTGCGCTTCTTTATCAGTCCCAAGTGTTTCTCTTTCAATGCCTCTTGTATGATTTCTGGCTGTTCCTTTTGCAGGTAGTCATACTCCGAGAGGTAGTGATTGAGCACGGATGCATCCAGATCCTCGTCCTTGGCAAGCGTATTGACTGCATTGTTGCGCTCGGTGACGATGTAGTTGTTCAACCGTTCTTCAAGGTCGCTTGTACCATCAGCCTTTTGTTTGCGAGCCATGAAATTGTCACGGTCATCATCCACATTCTTCTGGATAAATCCGTCAATGAGTTTTGCCTTACTGCGAAGTTCGGCATCCTTAATCATTGTGTCGATGATGTGCTTACGCCTCTCTTCGTAGTCCTCGCTATAAGGATTGAGGTCTGCAATCAACTCCAAGATATAGGCAACATTGATAATGTCGCTATGCAGAAGTTCCAAGCAAAAATCAATATCGCCCATACCAGTTGCGGCTTCTTCATGAGGGCCTGGTTCACCAACCATGCTTGGGTCTTCCTCTAGAACTTGATAACCTTTCTTTGGATCATCGTTCTTGACAGCAAACGAATCGTATATGTCAAGATACTTGCTGCGGAAGTCCATAAACTGTTGTTCGGTCATTCCGAGGTCTGGATCATCCTCTTCAAATTCATCATAGACCTGTATCTCTGCATGCTTCTTGATGATGTCGCGGAAAGCGAGGATAAACTGCTTCTTGTCGTTCTCACTCTGCAAATAGTCCACATAGTGCGGTTCGGGATAATGCTCCAAGAAGTCCTTTATCAGTTCTTGATAGTGGGTTTTGACATCATCAAATGGTGGGCGCACAATTTCTATTGAATTGCCATTGCTGAAAAGTTTGATAGACTCGTCCACCTTGCTTTTCAAGTCACGGAAGCAAACCACCTTACCGAAACGCTTCTTCTCGTTCAACACACGGTTGGTACGGCTGAACGCTTGCAATAATCCGTGATACTCCATGTTTTTGTCAACATAGAGTGTATTAAGTTTCTTGCTGTCAAAGCCAGTAAGGAACATACCGACAACTAAGCAGAGGTCAAGAGGCTTCATGTCTGCCTTCTTTTTCTTCATGCGGAGGTTGATGTCATCGTAATACGCACGGAAGTTCTCGGTAGTGAAACTCGTACCATACATATCATTATAGTCATCCATGATGGCTTGCAGTTCGTCTGCCTCGCCTGTACTTTCGCTTGCAAAACCGCCGGTGTTCATACCGGTCTGCTCATCGTCTTGACTACTGTTGGCAGCATATGTGAACACCGCTCCGATTCTGATCTTCGGGTTGAGGCTCTTGAATATCTTGTAGTAACGGATTAGCATCGGCACTGACTGCACGGCAAACAATGCGTCAAACTCACCGTCGAATGTTGACTTATTGAAATTATTAAGGATAAATTTTGCTATCTCCGTCATGCGGTCTTGGTCGGCATTATCCACATCCTCATTGCCGTGATAATACTCCACAAGGAAACCAAGCACGTTTTCATCGGCAATGGCATCCTTTATCAAGTATTTATGAAGACAGTTGCCGAAAATCTCCTTTGTAGTATGTCCGTCTAT
>OJJU01000754.1_pt1 | contig 11473 bp, 7 predicted proteins | sample 1596141 | NCBI WGS metagenome assembly OJJU01 (sample SAMEA4350150, study PRJEB24818) | metagenome | biome: human; feature: gut; material: faeces | place: Denmark | collected 2013-09
CAAGGTCACCCTCCATTGAGAACACGCCGTCAACGATGATGAGCTTGATAGCCTCCTCTGGAAGGTTCTTCAGCACGCGCTCAAGATCTTCCATATCGTTGTGCTTGTAGTGAAGCTGTGTAGCAAACGAGAGACGACGTCCGTCAACGATGCTGGCATGGTCGCGATCGTCGCAGATGATATAGTCGCCACGACCTACAACTGCGGGGATAACACCGCTATTAACGAAGAAACCTGTAGAGAAACAAAGAGCGTCGTCCTTGCCGATGTACTCAGAAAGTTCTTTTTCAAGCTGTACGTGAATATCGAGCGTACCATTGAGGAAGCGGCTACCTGCGCAACCAGAACCGTATTTGTCGAGAGCCGCCTTACCAGCATCGATGATGCGCTGATCACCGGTAAGTCCGGTATAAGCGTTCGAGCCGAACATAAGGACCTTGTGTCCGCCCATTTCTACTTCTGTGCCCTGCTTGCTCGTAATCTCACGAAAATAGGGATAAACACCTTCTGCCATGTACTTCTGTGGAAGGCGATAGCTTTTATACTTTTCTTGTAACTGTCCCATTATAATTTAAATAGGTATATTTCAAATTTGTTATTTCCAAGGTGCAAAGGTACGAAAAATATGTTAAACACGCACATTTTTCGCAAGAAATATGACTTTTTGATATTTTTCACCAAACGAAATTCCTACGTATAACATTATTTTATTATCTTTGTGCCTTATTTATAGCATTAATAAATATGAAGAAAAAAGCCATTTTCATAATCAACCTCATTTCAGGCACGTCGGACAAGGCTGCCATCCCCGGACTGATCGACCAGCTTCTTGACAAAGAGAAGTTTGAATATGAAATCGCAATAACCGAATACGCCGGACACGCCTCGGAGATAGCCGCCAAGGCTAAGGACGACGGCGTAGACATGGTTGTGGCTGTCGGAGGCGACGGCACCGTAAACGAAGTGGCACGCGCCATCGTGCACTCCAACACCGCTCTCGGCGTCATACCGTGCGGTTCGGGCAATGGACTGGCACGCCACCTGCAGTTGCCTATCAACGTAAAGAAGTCGATTGAAATAATAAACGCTTTCGAGGTGCGCGATCTCGACTACGGCATCATCAACGGCTACCCGTTCTTCTGCACTTGCGGAATGGGATTCGACGCCTTCATCAGCCTGAAGTTCGCCGAGGCTGGCAAACGCGGACCGCTCACATATATAGAGAATGTGCTGCGAGAAGGACTCAAATACGAGCCCGAGACATATACCGTGATGGCAGACGACGAGACGAGCCAGCACAAGGCATTCCTCATATCGTGCGCCAACGCGTCCCAGTACGGCAACAACGCATATATCGCACCGCAAGCTTCCATGAGCGACGGACTGATGGATGTTATCATCATGGAACCGTTCGGACTCATCGACGCTCCGCAGATAAGCATCGAGATGTTCAACAAGACACTCAACAAGAACAACTCGAAGATAAAGACATTCCGCTGCAAGAAGCTGCACGTTCATCGCGACAACCCCGGCGCCATCCACTACGACGGCGACCCCGTAATGACTGGTGCGGACATAGACGTCGAGCTTAAGCCGAAGGGAATAAAGATTGTAGTGAACCCGTTCGCCGACAGAAACCAGCGCAAACCGAATGCGCTACAGAACGCTGCTACCGAACTGTTTAACGAGATAAATAACATACGCGAGGAAATAAGCAAGAGTCGACAGAAACTGCAGCAGTGGAGCAAAGCTGTGCAGAATAAGCTCGACTTGTAATACAGCGGAGGCGCTACGCCTCCACCAACACATCTTTACTATCACGAATGTTTGCTTTTAAGAAGTTTGTAATCCACCAAGACCACTGCGCCATGAAGGTGGGCACCGATGGCGTGCTACTCGGAGCATGGGCTAATGGCGGCTCACGTATTCTCGACATTGGCACTGGCACCGGACTCATTGCGCTCATGATGGCTCAGCGTTTCGCTGACGCCACCATCGACGCCGTTGAGATAGACGCTGAAGCCGCCGCTCAGGCGCGCGAGAACGTAGCCGCCACTGCATACGCCGACCGCATCAGCATTGCGGAAACGGCTATCCAGCTCTACCCTACTCACCACAAGTACGACGCAATAGTGTCAAATCCTCCTTTCTTCATCGACAGCCTCATCAACCCCAACGCACAGCGTACTACAGCAAGACATGCTTGTGCGCTGAAATACTGCGAGTTATTCGCCGCCGTGAAAGCGCTACTCGATAGCGACGGCGAGTTCAGCGCTATAATACCTACGGAGTGTCTGCAAGCGTTCATTGCGGAAGCTTATAAGGCAGGACTTGCGATGTCACGCCAATGCGCCGTGCGCACCACCCCACGCAAACAACCTAAACGCCATCTTGTTGCGTTCCGTCACGCCTACTGCAGATGTGAGAGAGAAATGGAGGAAGTATGCCTGCAAGAGGCAGACGGATCAAGATCAGAATGGTACGCTAATCTGACCGCTGATTTCTACATAAAATAACAGCAAAAATTCACTCATTAGCAGAATTTTAAGTAACTGTGCACGGAAATACACACGCCCCGATACACAGATAACGAGATATGAATAAGAGAACGAGTACTTCAATACAGATGATTGCCGATTACGACGGCGATATTTCAAATTTGTTCAACGTAAATATAGAAGGCGAATTGCCCATCCTTGCCACACGTAACATGGCAATGTTCCCGGGAGTGATTACTCCTGTCATCATCGGAAGAAAACAAAGCCTCAATCTGCTCGACCATTTACGCAAGAAGCAGGACATAAGTTTTGCTGTGTTCTGCCAACACGACCAGGAGGTTGAGCATCCAAGCACCAACGATCTCTTCGAATACGGAGTTTATGCACGCCTCGTAAAGATACTTGAACTGCCCGGACCTGGCAATAACATTACAGCCATAATTCAGGGCTTGGGTCGTTGCCGTCTGAACAAGCTCACGACCAACAAGCCGTTCCTCATGGGCGAAGTGGCGCCGGCGATGGAGGAGCTGCCCGCTGCCGACGACAAGGAGTTCAACACCGCAATGGAGGACTTACGCTCAACAACCATAGAGTATATCAGACAGAACGAAGACCTGCCAGACGAGTCACAGTTCGCTCTGAACAACATATCGAATGATGTTATAGCAGTCGACTTCGTATGTACGAATCTGCCCTTCTCCATAGACGACAAGGCAGAACTTATCTCTACAAGTTCTATCAAGGATCGTGTAATCAAGACGCTGAAGGTGCTACACAAGGAGATTCAGTTGCTCGAACTGAAGCAGAATATCCGCACAAAGACTCGCGAGGATCTCGATGAACAGCAGCGCGAATACTTCCTGCAGCAGCAGATTAAGAACATCAAGGAGGAACTTGGCAGAGGCGAAGGTTCGCCAGAACGCAAGGAACTTGAACAGAAAGCGGCTAAGAAGAACTGGTCGGAGGATATTGCAAAGATTTTCCGTAAGGAACTCGACAAGCTCGATATGTTCAACCCACAAAGTCCGGAGTATAGCATACAGTTCAACTATCTGCAGACAATGATTGCTTTGCCTTGGGGCGAATATACCAAGGACAATCTCGACCTGAAACGAGCACAGCGCATTCTCAACCACGACCACTACGGCATGGAGAAGGTAAAGGAGCGCATCCTCGAATACATGGCTGTGCTGAAGTTGCGCGGCGACCTCAAGTCGCCTATCATCTGTCTCTACGGTCCTCCGGGAGTAGGCAAGACTTCGCTCGGAAAGAGCATCGCCGCAGCCATGAAGCGCAAGTATGTGCGCATGTCGCTTGGCGGTCTGCACGACGAGAGCGAGATTCGCGGACACAGACGCACATACGTCGGAGCAATGCCCGGCAGAATCATCAAGAACATTCAGAAGGCAGGCTCTTCAAACCCCGTATTTATACTCGACGAGATTGACAAGGTGACGCAGAACACCATCAACGGCGACCCGTCGTCTGCGCTGCTCGAAGTGCTCGACCCAGAGCAGAACAGCGCTTTCCACGACAACTATCTCGATGTCGACTACGACCTTTCAAAGGTGCTCTTCATTGCAACCGCCAACGACCTCAACACCATACCGCGTCCGTTGCTCGACCGTATGGAGCTTATCGAAGTGAGCGGCTACATCACAGAGGAGAAGATAGAGATTGCGAAACGCCATCTTATACCGCGCGAGATAGAAAACTGCGGACTCGACAAGAACGAGGAGAAGCCTACATTTACAAAGGCAGCTATCGAGAGAATCATAGAGCAATATACACGCGAAAGCGGCGTACGTCAGTTGGAGAAGCAGGTGAACAAGGCTCTGCGCAAGATTGCTTACAAAAAGGCGCTCGACAGCGAGGTGAACGAGAAGATTACGCCTAACGAAATTGAAGGATTGCTCGGCAAGGCTCCGTTCTACCGCGACATCTATCAGGGCAACAGCTATGCAGGTGTCGTTACGGGCTTGGCTTGGACAAGCGTGGGTGGCGAGATTCTGTTCATCGAGACTTCGCTCAGCAAAGGCAAGACGGGCAAGCTGACACTTACCGGCAATCTTGGCGACGTGATGAAGGAGTCGGCTGTCATCGCTCTCGAATATGTAAAAGCACATATCGACACACTCGGCGTAGACTATCGCATCTTCGACAACTGGAACATTCACATCCATGTACCAGAAGGTGCTACACCGAAGGATGGTCCGTCAGCAGGCATAACTATCGCAACATCTATTGCCTCGGCACTCACTCAGCGTAAGGTGCGCAAGAACACAGCAATGACTGGCGAAATCACGCTCCGCGGTAAGGTTCTGCCTGTTGGTGGCATCAAGGAGAAGATTCTTGCAGCAAAGCGTGCCGGCATCACCGACATCGTAATGTGCCAGGAGAACCGCAAGGACATCGAGGAGATTCCTGAGATGTACCGCAAGGGTGTGGACTTCCACTACGTCGAGAACGTACAAGATGTGTGGAAGTTTGCGCTCACTGATGAGATTGTAGACAATCCGATTAATTTTAAAATTGAAGAAGAAAAGAAAGAATGACTTTTGAACTGCAACATACCGACCCATGCAGCGACGCTCGCACAGGTTTAATCACCACCGACCACGGACAGATTAAGACCCCGATATTCATGCCTGTCGGCACGGTAGGCTCCGTAAAGGGAGTACATTTCAACGAACTCCGCGAACAAGTAAAGGCACAGATAATTTTGGGCAACACCTACCATCTGTACCTTCGCCCGGGTCTTGACACTCTACAAAAGGCAGGCGGACTGCATAAGTTCAACACATGGGACCGCCCGATACTCACCGACTCTGGCGGCTTCCAGGTTTTCTCGCTAACCGGCATACGCAAGTTGCGCGAAGAAGGCTGCGAGTTCCGTTCGCACATCGACGGATCGAAGCACATCTTCACACCGGAGAACGTGATGGATACGGAGCGCATCATCGGTGCCGACATCATGATGGCATTCGACGAGTGCCCTCCGGGCGAGAGCGACTACGAGTACGCAAAGAAGAGTCTCGGACTCACTCAGCGCTGGCTCGACCGTTGCGTCAAGCGTTTCAACGAAACAGAGCCGCTCTACGGTTACAACCAGAGTCTCTTCCCTATCGTGCAGGGCTGCAAGTACAAGGACTTGCGCCGCGAAGCAGCAAAGCACGTAGCCGACAAGGGAGCTGACGGCAACGCTATCGGCGGACTGGCTGTGGGCGAACCGACAGAGGTGATGTACGAGATGATTGAGGTGGTGAACGAGATTCTGCAAAAGGACAAGCCTCGCTACCTTATGGGCGTCGGCACTCCGCAGAACATACTTGAGGCTATTGAGCGCGGCGTAGACATGTTCGACTGCGTGATGCCTACACGCAACGGTCGCAATGCTATGCTCTTCACTTACGAAGGCACAATAAATATACGCAATAAGAAATGGGAGCAGGACTTCTCTCCTATCGACCCTGATGGATGCGACATCGACCGCATTCACACTAAGGCTTATCTACACCATCTCTTCAAGGCGCAGGAGCTGCTGGCTATGCAGATTGCGAGCATTCATAACTTGGCATTCTACCTGCGACTGGTCACCGACGCACGCAAACACATAGAGCAAGGCGACTTCGTACAATGGAAAGCAAGCGTTATAGACAATCTCGGAAGAAGAATTTAAATGAAAATAAAGAACATCAGGCGTTTACACAAGCTGCTGCATTTGCAGCAGACCTTGCACAGAAAGACAAAAGGGATACGCACGGCTTGGGCATGGTTATGCCACAAGCTGCGCTTCCTTAGTGTCTTGAACGTGATAAACCCATTCCATTATATCAGCATTCTCGACTGGTATATCATACGCAAGTTCATCGGCACATATATCTACTCCATCATACTGATCATCTCTATCAGTATCGTGTTCGACGTGAACGAGAACCTCGTAAAGTTCGCACAATACCACGCACCGCTTAAGGCTATCGTCTTTGACTATTACGCCAACTTCGTGCCTTACTTCGCCAACTTGTTCAGTCCGCTATTCGTATTCATCGCGGTGATTTTCTTCACATCAAAGTTGGCATCTAACTCCGAAATCATATCCATGCTCGCCGCGGGCGTATCATTCCGACGCCTCATGCGCCCTTACATGATTTCGTGCGTACTCATCTCTACTTTGTCCTTCTTCCTTAGTGCATACATCATTCCGCACGGCACGGTTGTTAGACAGAACTTCGAGACGATGTACAAGAACAAGAAGAAGAACACGTCGGCAGAGAATGTTATGCTGCAGGTGGACAAAGGTACGATTGCGTACATACAGCATTATGACAACAACCAGAAACGTGGCTACGGATTCTCACTCGATAAGTTCGAGAACAAGAAGCTTGTTAGCCACCTAACGGCAATGGATGCGCAGTATGATACTATCTCCGACTCGAAGTATCACTGGACTCTGTCTAACTGGAAGATTCGCGAACTGCGCGGACTGCGCGAGCATATCACAAGCGGAACCAAACAAGACACCATAATACAGATGGAGCCGACAGACCTCGTCTATTCGAAAGGTCAGCAGGAGACATTCACCAACCCCGAATTGAAGGAGTATATCGGCAAGCAGCGCAACCGCGGCAACGGCAACGTAGTGCAGTACGAAGTGGAATACCACAAGCGAATAGCCTCGTCATTCGCTTCGTTCATCCTCACGACAATCGGTCTCTCGCTGTCTTCGCGCAAACGTAAAGGTGGCATGGGTATGTATCTCGGTATGGGTCTCGCCCTGAGTTTCGGATACATCATGCTGCAGACCGTATCGTCTACCTTCGCCATCAACGCCAATACGCCACCGATACTGGCGGCGTGGATACCGAACATCATCTTTGCTATCGTAGCATACTTCTGCTATAGAAAAGCACCAAACTAATAATAATATAAATAATAACACAATATGTATTTCGACGAAACACAACTCAATGACAATGTGCTCGACGCATTATATGACATGCGCTTTGACCAGTGCACACCTATTCAAGAGAAATGTATACCGCCAATACTCGAAGGCCGCGACCTTCTTGGCGTAGCACAGACTGGAACTGGAAAGACAGCAGCTTATCTGCTCCCTATACTCTCTAAACTCGACGATGGCGGCTATCCGCACGATGCCATCAACTGCGTAATCATGAGTCCAACACGCGAGCTCGCACAACAGATCGACCAGGCTATGCAGGGCTTCGGCTACTATCTCAACGGCGTAAGCAGCGTAGCTGTGTACGGCGGCAACGACGGCAACCGCTACGACCAAGAGCTGAAAAGCTTCCAGATGGGTGCCGATGTGGTTATCGCCACACCGGGACGCCTTATCAGCCACATCTCTCTCGGCTCTGCCGACCTGAGCAAGGTGAGTTTCTTCGTTCTCGACGAGGCAGATCGCATGCTCGACATGGGATTCTCTGAGGACATCAAGATGATTGCAAGCAAACTGCCTGCTACTTGTCAAACCATCATGTTCTCGGCTACTATGCCCGAAAAGATCGAAGAACTGGCAAAGAGTCTGCTGAAGAACCCCGTGGAAGTGAAGATTGCTGTGAGCAAACCTGCAGAGAAAATCAAGCAGAGCGCATACGTATGCTACGAGACACAGAAGATAGGCATTGTAAAGGACCTCTTCCGTAAAGGCGACCTCAATCGCGTAATCATCTTCTCTGGCAAGAAGCAGAAGGTGAAGGCTATCAACCGCACTCTGCAGCAGATGAAAATCAACTCAGGCGAGATGCACTCAGACCTCGAGCAGGCTGAGCGCGACGAGATTCTCTACAAGTTCAAGACCGGACAAATCGACGTGCTCGTGGCTACTGATATCGTGGCTCGCGGTATTGACATCGACGACATCGCAATGGTTATCAACTTCGATGTACCGCACGACCCGGAGGACTATGTCCACCGCATCGGTCGTACAGCACGTGCACAGCGCGACGGCGTTGCCATCACATTCGTAAGCGAAGACGAAATCAGCAGCTTCAAACAGATTGAAAAGTTCCTCGGACGTGTCGTAGACAAGAACGAACTGCCGGAAGGTCTCGGTGAGACTCCTGACTACAACGCTCCTCGATCAAGAGGCAGAGGCGGAAAGGGACGCGACGAGAAACGCCCGAGAAACGGTTCTAAGTCAAACCGCTCACAAGGCGACAACAAGCGCCGCGACAACAACAGAAAGAAGAACGGCGCCAACGATCAAAACAACGGCGAGAAGCCTGCTACAGAAGCTCAGCAGACTGATAACGCTCAGGAGAACGTAGCCTCTACTACAAATCCCGACAACACGCAGACAGCACCGCAGAAGAAGCGCAGACGCAAACCTAACCGCAAGCCTGCCAACGCTGAATCTAACAACGTTCAGCAAACAGAAAAGGACGCTAAGGACAGCAACGAGAACAAAGGCGACAACGCAAAGAAACGCAACGAGCGCCCTGCTCGCAATAATGAGCGCCAAAATCGTGACGGAGAGCGCCCTGCTCGTGACGGCGAACAGCCAAAACGCAACAATCAGCAGCGCCGTCAGCGCAAAGACAACGCTTCACGCCGTTCAAACCAGAACCGCAAGCAGGATAGAAAGGATAATGCACAAAGCGCAAATGCAAAATCCACGCCGAATGTACCGGCAGTAAAACAGCCAACAACACTCACAACTATCCTCAAAAAGCCCTTAAGCTGGATAAAATCGCTCGGAAAGAAGAAAAATTAAAAAAAATAGCAAAAAAGGTACGCAAATATTTTGGAGTTTCAAAATAAATGCGTACCTTTGCACGCGCAATTAAGGAACAACACTTAATGCTTAATAAAAAAAGGCTCCGTAGCTCAACTGAATAGAGCATCTGACTACGGATCAGAAGGTTGCAGGTTTGAATCCTGCCGGAGTCACAAAAGAGGATATTACATTACGTAATGTCCTCTTTTTTTTTGTGTCTTTTTGTTCGTAATGCTTTATTTTATTCGTACATTCGTGAAAGATTCAAGACACCACGACTTGATTGTATCATCGTCTTTCTGTAACCTACAATGATTTTGTTACACTTTATCATCGTGCTCCGAACGCAAACCGATTGGACGGCGAACGCAAACCGATTGGACGGCGAACGCAAACCGATTGGACGGCGAACGCAAACCGATTGGATGGCGGACGCGAACGGTACAAACCTGCGACTATTTACCTACAATATAATCGTGAATCTTCTTAACGGCGATATGGTAGCTGGCCTTCAATGCGCCTTCTGACGTGTTCAGAAGATGGCTCATGTCGGAATACTTCATCTCTTCGAAATAGCGAAGATTGAAGACTATGCGCTGCACGTCTGGCAACGTAGCGATGGCTTCCTGAAGAAGGGCTTGCGTGGCGTCGCCATCAAAGTATTCGTCGGCAATGAGGCGCGAACCTACCCCATCGCTTAGGTCGGTATCGTAAGCAACGAAATCGCGCTTACGACGCAGAAAATCGAGCGACTCGTTGATGGCAATGCGATAGAGCCAGGTATATATATTCGAGCGCTCCTGAAACTGTTCAAGGTTGTTCCATGCCTTAACGAAGACATTCTGCATCACATCGTTGGCGTCGTCGTGGTTGAGCACAATACGGCGTATCGTCCAATATAGTTTCTCGCTATATCGGACGACGATATCTGAAAACAGTTTGTTCTTCTCAGCACTTTCCATTTGCCTTGAACCCCTTTATTAAAGATATTTCTGTATATTCTCGTATATTATTCCGTCGAAACCGTATATATCCTCATGCCTTACAAGGTTTCCGGCGGCGTCGGGATAAAGTGTATAGTAAGTGATGTATACCGGCACCAGCGGATCTACCTTAAGGCTACGTACCATCTCCGAACGTTTTGGACGTTCGTCTGTCGTTTCGTATTCTCTCGGCCGTTCGCTGAAATCGGCTGCCATAGAGTATTTAATCTTCTCCATCAACGCCTCATCTTTGTCTTTGAGCATGAAGACAGCCAGATCGTATGGTTTCTCTACACGTATGCAGCCATGCGAGACCATGCGGTTCGTACGGGCGAAGACGCCTGGCGAAGAGGTGTCATGCAGGTATATGCTGTAATCGTTATCGAATCGGAATATCAACCTGCCGAGCGCATTGCCGCGTCCGCCCCACTGCACAACGGAATAGTTGGCGCTGAGGAGCATCTCACGCGTCACGTTCTCGGGTTCTACAATCTTGCCGGTGCTGCGCTCACGCACGAAGTAGTTGTGACGGTCGAAATAGGCATGGTCGCCTACATGATGCACAATGCTCGTCTTGATGATGCTCTTCGGGATAATCCATTGTGGGTTGAAATCCATTCGCTTTATCTTGCTGTGGAGCAGCGGTGTCTTCGTCTTAAACGTTCCTACCGCCACCTTCATCACGAGGCGTTCGTCGCCGTCGTGGGCATAGAGATGCAAAGCCGGCACATTAACAACCACATACTTCTTGTGCAACTGCGGATAATCGCCGTCGTTCTCCCAACGGCAACGCTCCATATTGCAGAGCAGCAGTCGGCGATAAGCCTTGTCGTTAGTCTTGTTGAGTTCGGCTACGTATTTGTTGTACAGCGGGTTGTGAGGTTTCGATTTGGCAAGAAAGTCGGTAAACTTCTCGCCATCGCCCTTTATCACGCTGCAAGCCGTGGCAAGATAGTTGCTGCCAGGCAGACTGGTATTCCAGCCGTACAGCGATCGGTAGGACACATGAATGGTGTCGTCGTTGCGCTTGTCGAGGCGGTTAAAAGCTTGGAAAGGATTCATGAAACCGAAACGCTGTCCTTCGGTATAGCGCAGGGAAGCCCTTGTAAGGGAATACTGCCAACGGGCCAACACTTTTTCCGGTGTATTTCTTGACGGATCAAAGGGGGATGAAATGAGGAACAAGACGCGCTTTCGGAGTTCCTTCAGCATTGAGGAGTGTGAATGCTCGCGCGGAAAGGAGGCAGGAGAGG
>OJJU01000755.1_pt1 | contig 11417 bp, 8 predicted proteins | sample 1596141 | NCBI WGS metagenome assembly OJJU01 (sample SAMEA4350150, study PRJEB24818) | metagenome | biome: human; feature: gut; material: faeces | place: Denmark | collected 2013-09
TTATGCAGCAGGTGCTCCACGACCATCTCAACGTAAGGAAACTCTTCATCGGCTACGACCATCGCTTCGGTCACAACCGCGAGGAGACTTTCGAAGATTACGTGCGCTATGGCAAGGAGATGGGCATTGAAGTAATCCGGAACGAGGCCTTCCAGATAGATGGCATCAACATCTCTTCTTCTGTAATCCGCTCTTTCCTGAAAGAGGGAGAAGTGGAGATGGCAGCCCATTGCCTCGGTTTCCCTTATACCCTCATCGGAAAGGTGGTGAATGGATTTCATGAAGGCAGAAAGCTCGGCTTCCCTACAGCCAATCTCGATATCTCGCATTTCGGACAGTTGATTCCTGCTCCTGGTGTCTATGCCGTAAAGGTAAGACTGGAGAATACGGTGGTATGGAAACGGGGAATGATGAATGTGGGCAATCGCCCAACCTTCAATGGCAAGCAGATAACCCTGGAGGCTCATATCTTCAATTTCGATGGCGACATCTACGACCAGCTCCTGCTTGTAGGCTTCATGAAGCGGATACGGGGCGAGCAGAAGTTTGATTCGCCTGAGGAACTGGCAGAGCAGTTGAAGGAGGATGAGAAAACAGTAATGGATTTTTTTTATAAGGAGATAGATAACAATGGCAAAGATTAATTTAAAGAGAGGTTTGACGGATGTGGTCCTCTACCTTATTATATTTATAGTAGTACAGATCATCATGATGTATGCCGGTGCAGGAATCTGGGCAGGTATCAAGGGCGAAGGTTATCAGGCAACGCTTCAGGCTGCAAGTACGGGCGGTAACGCCATTCTTACGGCGCTTGTTTCGGTGTTCAGCAGTGTCATCACCCTCGTCATCTTCCTGAAGACGAAGTGGACGCCGCTTACCCGCAGTTATCTGCTTTCCAAGCCTTGGGGCACGCTTCTCTGGGTGGCATTGTTCTCCCTGGGAACCATCATTCCCCTGTCGTTCCTCTATGAACAGCTGGGCATCGAGATGGATGAGAATACCCAGCAGATATTCTCCTCGCTGATGAAGGAGCCTTGGGGCTATGTAGCGGTCGGCATCCTGGCGCCTCTTGCCGAGGAAGTGGTGTTCCGTGGAGCTATCCTCCGCACCCTGCTGGGTATCATGAGCAAGAAGAACCATTGGGTTGCCATCATGATTTCGGCAGCCATCTTCGGAGCGGTTCATTGCAACCAGGCGCAGTTTATCAATGCCCTTCTGATGGGCTTGTTCCTGGGTTGGATGTATTATCGCACCGGGAGTCTTGTTCCGGGCATCCTGCTCCACTGGGTGAACAATACGATGGCGTATGTACTTGCCAATATCATGCCGCAGAGCGACGGTAAGCTCATCGACCTCTTCCATGGCGATGAGAAGACCATGTATTATGCCGTAGGCTTCTCTCTCTGCATCATGATTCCAAGTTTTATACAGATGATTATCAGATTAAAGAAAGCAAAGGCTTAAGAGATAAAGAAACGAGTAAAAAGGTTACCTGAATGGGTAGCCTTTTTTCAGATATATAATCAGATAGATAAGTAGATTTTATGAAGATTATAGAAAGCAGCATTATAGGAAAGAAAAACCAGGAGGCTTGTGAGGATGGAATGGTAGTTATCGATGATTTCATCGCAGTGATTGATGGCAGTACAAGCAAGACTCCGAAGCATCTCAATCCTGATATGAAGAACGGAAGATACGCCATGATGCTTATCTCGGAGTATATTCGTGAGGAGTTGAAAGCGGATGCCTCGGTAGATGATTTCTGCCAGGGCGTTACTGCCTATATTTATAATAAGGTGTATGAAAAGCTTGGGGTGGAAGAGCGGTTGAAGGAACATCCCGAAGAGCGACTTACCGCCTCTGCTATCCTTTATAGCCGGACAAGGAATGAGGTCTGGATGGTGGGTGATTGCCAGGCAATCATCGATGGAAAGCTTTATGAGAACGGCAAGCCTTATGAGCAGGAGATTGCCAGAAAGAGGGTAGAACTGATAGAGCAGGGCCTTTCGCCTGCTGAGGCTAGAAAGCAGATAGAGCCATTATTGATCGAGGCGATGCTTTCCGGGCAGAACCAGACCTATACGGTTATCGATGGATTTCCGATTTATCAGGAGGGAGTGAAGGTTGTAGCGTTGAAAATGAAGTCTGCTTCAAGTAGCATTGAAGTATACTTTCAAGAGCAAACGAAGCCTATTTCATCTCCCAATGAAGTAGTCTTGGCTAGCGATGGCTATCCTTTCCTGAAACCAACCTTGGCAGCGAGTGAGGCGGCATTGGCAGAGCAGATTGCCAACGACCCTCAGAACATCCATTCCTTTATCGCCACCAAGGGCATTGTTGAGGGCAATAAGAGCTTCGATGATAGAACCTATATCCGGTTTTCGGTTGAGTAAAAAATAATAGGCTATTCTTCCATCCACATTCTGAATCCTTCACCACGAAGGGTATCCAGGTGGATGGAGGCATCCTTGGCGAAATATTTCCTGAGGTTATAAACCACGTTGTTGAGGTTCTCATCCGAACAGATGATGCCTCGCCATACTGAATCCTTGAGGTCCTGACGGGTAACTACTTCTCCTTTGTTGATCCATAGAGCCTTGATGGTAGCATATTCCGTGTTACTCAGCGTTTTCTCGTTGTTCCCATAAATGCTGAGAATATGGGTTTCCGTATCAAGGGTGTAGGCTCCTATATTGATTTTTCGGGAGTTGCTGAAGTCGCTATGCTTGGCGTAACGTTTCACCCACAATAACAGTTTCTCTTTGCTGAACGGCTTCTCCAGATAAACCACTGCGCCATTTGTTACAGCCCGTTCCTCTGTTTCCACCCCGCTGTCAGAAGATACGAAGATGATAGGAATGTCTTCGGCGGCGAGTCGGATATCGTTGATTCTCTCTAGACTGTTTTCTTCTCCCACCATCACATCTAGGATAATGATGTTGGGGTTCAGTTTCATGATGAGACTCTCTATGCCAAACAGAGAGTTCTGAAAATAGACCTCATAATCTGCAGCCTTCAGGATCTTGGTTGCGATGTTGCCAAACAACAGGTCATCATCTACCAGCAATACTTTTATCTTTTCCATTGCCTTGTTGTTTTTTCTGTTCTTATTTTCTATTTTCTACTTCTTGTTCAGGGGAAGAGTAAAGGTAAAGGTGCTGCCCTTGCCCGGTTCACTTTCTACCCTGATGGTTCCTCCATGTGCCCTGACGGCATATTTCACCAGAGCAAGTCCGATGCCATATCCGTTCTTATGCTGGGTTCCCGGTATGCGATAGAATTGCTCGAAAATCTTCTTCTGATATTTTCTGTCGATTCCGATACCGTTGTCTTTTACGCTGACGATGGCGTTTTTTTCATCCGAACGGATACTTACTTCTATGTCAGCTTCCGCTTCAGAATACTTCACGGCGTTTTCAATCAGGTTGCTCAGAACATTCTCTATCAGATAGCGGTCTGCCGGAATCTCTTCCTTGTCGGTTCTTCTGTCATGGATATGTATGCTGTGTGGCTTGTCTGCATAGTTGCTGTCTACCTGTTCCTGTGCCAGCTTTGCCAATTCCATGAGATTTACCGGTTCTTTGTTTAGAGCAAGCTTGTTTTCTCCAGCTTTGGCAGTAATGAGAATCGTCTTGATGGTATTGGCAAGATTCTGAATCTTCTTCTCCGAAGAATGTAGCAACTCCTGGAGCTGCATGTCTTCTATGCTGTCTTTGATGAACCCCAACGTGAGGAGTACGCTTGCCAATGGAGCTTTCAAGTCGTGTACAGTTCCATGAAGGCTTACCTCACGATTCCTCAGGAGGTCTTCCTTGTATCTGATGGCAGTCATCTGGTATCCTACGCAAAAGACGATGATAAGAGCAAGCAGTATGGTAGAGATTAGAGTCTCTATAGAATTTATGATGAAAGAAGATGGAGTTATATCCACCCTTGCCTGTACGAAACGGATAGGTTTGAGCCCGATGCCGATAGGCTTGCTAGCCTGCCAAGTCTCAATGTCCTTTGTTTGTCCATAACTCTTGATGACCTTTTTGTTCTCATCTAATATCAATAAGATATAAGAGAAATCCTCATTTAGATTCTTCTTGAATATTTGAGAGAGTTTCTTGAGATTAATAGGATTGCCCTTGGTAGTAAGTATGTCTTTTGTCAATAATCCCATAGCTTCTGCTTCTGTTTCTGCAATGCCTTTGTCTCTTAGGTCTTGGATGTTTATTTCGTCAAAATCAATAATATCTTCTTTCTTGGGCTTTGCCTTGAGAAAGTCTTCTTCCGTCATTTCTTTATAGTAAACTCGCTGTTTCCCATCATTATGTGAGTGCTTGTTCTTATGTGCTCGAATTGCATATTCCTCATCGATGGCAACTTTAAAAATCGAGTTTATTTTTTCTATTTTATAGTGCAGATAGTCTTTGTATTGCAGGGAAATGTTATATCCTTGCAACAATGTGATGACTATGATGGCCAAAATCGTTATACTATAATACCTTTTCATACCTATGCGTTTTGTTGTCTGATACTATAAACTGCAAAAGTACTAATTTATTTTTAAACTCACACACTTTTCTACATCATTTTTACATAATAATCTAGGGAGCAAATATTATGTGAGAAATGATGTAAAAGGTTTGGCGGTTTGAGTAATTTGCCGTAATTTTGCACCTAGATAATTTTAATTAATATAAAGAGAAAATAGTATGAAAGAATTGTTGTTATTGACTTTGTTGGCATCTTCGGCTACAGTTTCTGCTCAAGAGGTAGATTCTGTGAAAACTCAGCATATCAAAGAGGTAGTGGTCACTGCTAAGAATCACGTTGCAATCAAAGATGGTGTTTCATACACTCCAACTCCTGAAGAACGCAAGTCTTCATCTAATTATTCTGCATTGCTGGCTCGTATGATGGTGGCAGGATTGCATGTAGATGAATTTACAAATAAAGTTGAGACAAATTGGGGCAAGGAAGTTCATTTCTTTATCAATGGTTTTGAGGCTAGCGATTGGGAGGTGAAAACTCTTCGACCAAAAGAGGTGGCCCGTGTGGAATTCTTACAATCACCATCTGAGGCAAAATATAAAAACTATCAGGCTGTAGTCAACTTTGTATTGCGTGAATACAAATATGGAGGTTATGTAATGGCCGAGGCTAACCAAAGCTTTGGTAACTATGATAGTGGTGATTATGATGTAGCAGGAAAGCTGAAAAAGGGACATATGACTTATCAGGCAATTGTGGGAGCGTATTATAAAAATGCTCATGAAATAAGAGGTAACAGAAATATCACTTATACTTATAATGATGCTTCTACGCTTAATAAAAAGGTTGACTATGAGCAAGTTGAAAAACAGCGAATTTATTCTACAGGTATCAGCGCCAGATATGATTCCAATAATCTGATTTGGCTGGTGCAAGCTGGTCTGAAATATAACAAAACTCCTGATATTTATACCCGACAGAACATTAGATACAATGAGTCTGAAGAGACTTCTTCTGTTTCTGATGCTACCTCTCAATCTCTTACGCCCTATGTGAGCTCACAATTCTATCTGGAGGGACTGCCTCATCGTGCTTATGTATATGGTGGACTTTCTTTCTCTTATAACCATAACAAGGGTAGCGAGGATTATCAATTAATGGAATCGGAAGGTCAAAGCATCATCAATGGAACAAGGGAAAATGCTTATTTGCCAAGCTTATGGCTAGGTTATGGATTGCCTGTTTATAAACAAAACTATTTGGTGTTTACTGCTCAACTCAACTCTGAGATTTATCGCACGAACTATTATGGAACCGCCGATACTTATCAGAAATTAGTGAACTCTTACTATTCCTTTGACTTAAATTATAATCATAAGTTCTCTAAAAAGTGGAGTGGCAGTTTGAAAATGTCCATACCAGTACAGAGTTATAAGGTTCAAGATGAAACAACGATGACAAAGGCTTATATTAATGGAGGCATGACGCTTAGTGGACGGTTTGATGAGAAGCATTCCGTTTATGTACAGGCTAACATCACTCAAAGTTCTATTAATCCTACTTACTACAATACAGTAGTGCGCCAGGACGATGAGGTGACAGGCAGCAAGGGTAATGCTGATTTGAAAACTGTACGCCAGGCCTATGCCCTTTTGTCATATACATGGATGCCTTCTAATTTGTTCTCTCTTAATTCATCCTTTAGTTGGGATAATATCATCAATGATATTGTACCTTATTGGCATGAAATAAATGGACTGATGGTAAAGGAGATGATTAATAGTGGCTCGTTCAATCCAATATATATCAATGTGACTCCATCTTTGAACCTTGCGCATGGTAAGATTCGTTTGAGTTCTAAAATTTCGTATGTGCATGAATGGCATTCCGGTCTGTTTCATATAAACAACGGTTATTGGGGACTATATCCTACCTTGTATTGCAGACTAGGAAAATACTGGGCTGTAAATCTCAATTACGCTTATAGTTCTGGAGAAGGATATATGCGTGGAAGTTCCAACCTTACTCGCTTCTCAGATAATTTGAAGTTAGGATTACAATATACTAAGGGAAATTTATTTGTTAAATTACAGGTTAATTCCCTTATACTTAAAAATGGTAATACGAAGAGTTGGCTTATCTCTGATTATATTGATAGTTATTCTTATCAAAGCCGTCCATGGGATAGACGCTATGTGTCATTATCTGCAAGTTATACTTTAGATTATGGCAAGAAGATTAATCATGGGAGCAATTTGAAATTTAACGGAACGACAAAAACGTCAGTATTGTAATTGTTTATGCGTAATATTAAGGTTGTTCACCAACATGACAGCATGCAATGCGGTATCACCTGCTTGCAGATGATATGTAGATTTTTCGGCAGGGAGTACTCCTTGGACTCTCTGTCGAAGATTTGCTTTGCAACAACGGAAGGTGTCTCCATGTTGGGCATCAATGAGGCTGCAAGAATATTGGGATTTCACTGGATAAGTACTCGCTCTAATTGATATCCAATCAAAGTCCAATTTGGAGCGAGTTTGTTTTGTTAACACATAGATAAATCTCTCTTGCAAAATCGCCAGTGAAGCCTTTCTACAGCTTCGCTGGCGATTTCTCAGTATATAATCTTACTCAATCATATTCTTGAGTATCCATTTCCTGAAGAATGGGTCTTCTATTTCATATCTGTCACTTCGGATGATGTAGCCTTTCTTGCTTAAACGCAATAGGGCACTGGTCATCGTGCTGGTAGGCTGGTTCCTGTCTTGTGCAGGATTGTTGCCCTCGCAGATACTGACCATTACATATTTGTCTGTCTTATTGAAATTCAACCATAAACGTTCGTAGTCTAAATCATGAGTTGTTATGATGTCTTCTATGGCGAGTTGGAGTACATCCTCGTTTTTACCAGCTACCAGGTTGTTCCAAACTGCGAATGAAAGCTGTTGCGTGTAGTATGGATGGCAATTTGTAAAGGCCAGTATCTCGTCTGCAATTTGAGTAGGCTGCTCTGATACATCTTTCAATCTGTCTGCAATATATGATTTGAAATCTTCGTATGGAATCTTGTTGAGTCTCATCAGCATTCCAAAATGATAGAACGGCGATTTAACTCGTTCAAAGATATCTGTCATCATCGATTCCTGACTACCCAGAAAAATGTAATTGATGCCTGTCTGTTCCTGCATGATGGAACGGAGCTGCTTATCCATGTTTTTATCGATTTCCAGGATGCTTTGGAACTCGTCCAGGACAACTATCAGTTTGTTTTGAGGTGTAGAAACCTTCTGAATTGTATTTAAAACATCTTCTATTGCAGTTGTTCCATTGTCGGTTGATGGTTGGAATGAAACCGATACCTCGTCTGTCATCGGGTTCATGTTGATAGATGGAATGATACGGAAGTTACGAAGATAGTGCTTCATCTTTTCCAGTTTGAATTGATTGAGCAGTTCCTTCAGAAGCTTTGCCGCAAAATCTTCTTTGCTGAGTACGGCTTGCATATTGAGCCATAGGTATGGTCGTTGGGTTTGGACAACAGCCTTTTTTACGAGGCTTGATTTGCCAAAACGTCGTGGTGACATAAGAACGAGATGGTTCTCGCTCTTGAGAAACTGTACGATGTAGTCCAGTTCTTTCACTCTGTCTGTAAAGTATGGGGCATCAACTAATGAGCCAAATTTAAACGGATTTTCCATAATCGAAATTTTTCGTAACGAAACTTTTCGCAAAGATACGAAAAATAAAGATGCTTAGAAGATAAACAGTCTTAAATTATTATTGTTTAACAATTTTCTACTCAGGAAAGATCGTCCGTGGATAAATAATCTCTCCTGAGCTGAAAAGAGATTGTCCGTTATCTGCGTGGAAGAGAAATCTTTTCTATCTGTGTACTGCTTTATATATTCAGGAATATCTCTTATATATTTGCGAATCTCTCTTTATACAAAATGACTCAATGTTTGCAGAATTTGGAACTTTTTTCTGCTGTTTCGCCGAAAAGTGTTTCCTTTGCAGTCATTAATAGATAAAATTAAAAGAATTATGGCAGAAAATAGACAAGAATTGAACCGCAACTTGGCTCAGATGCTCAAGGGTGGTGTGATTATGGACGTAACAACTCCAGAACAGGCAAAAATCGCAGAGGCAGCAGGTGCATGCGCAGTAATGGCGCTGGAACGTATTCCAGCTGACATCCGTGCAGCAGGTGGTGTTTCACGTATGAGCGACCCTAAGATGATTAAGGGTATCCAGGAGGCTGTTTCTATCCCTGTAATGGCTAAGTGCCGTATCGGTCACTTCGCTGAGGCTCAGATTCTTCAGGCTATCGAAATCGACTATATTGACGAGAGCGAGGTGCTCTCTCCAGCAGATAATGTTTATCACATCGACAAGACTCAGTTCGACGTGCCATTCGTTTGTGGTGCCAAGAACCTGGGCGAGGCGCTCCGCCGTATTGCTGAGGGTGCTACGATGATCCGTACCAAGGGTGAGCCAGGAACAGGTGATGTGGTTCAGGCTGTTACCCACATGCGTATGATGCAGAGCGAAATCCGCCGCCTGGTTTCTATGAGCGAGGATGAGCTTTATGAGGCTGCCAAGCAGTTGCAGGCTCCTTACGACCTGGTGAAGTATGTTCATGAGAACGGCAAGTTGCCAGTGGTTAATTTCGCTGCCGGTGGTGTGGCTACTCCAGCTGATGCTGCCCTGATGATGCAGCTCGGTGCCGAGGGTGTATTCGTAGGTTCTGGTATCTTCAAGAGCGGTAACCCTGCTAAGCGTGCACAGGCTATCGTGAAGGCTGTTACCAACTACAACGACCCTAAGATGCTGGCTGAGTTGAGTGAGGATCTCGGCGAGGCAATGGTAGGTATCAATGAGCAGGAGATTGCTTTGCTCATGGCTGAAAGAGGTAAGTAATAAATGATGATGTTTTAATTGGAAGGCCCCTCCTGAAAAGAAGGGGCTTTTGTATTAGGAAAAATATGAGAATAGCAGTATTAGCTTTACAAGGTGCTTTTGCTGAGCATAGACAGAAGTTGGCTCAGTTGGGTGTGGATAGTTTTGAGGTGCGCCAGTTGAAGGATTGGGACCAGCCTAAGGATGGCTTGATTATTCCGGGCGGTGAGAGTACCACCCAGGCGAAGCTCTTGAATGAACTGGGATTGATGGAGCCTGTGAAGAAGGCGATTGCTGCCGGCTTGCCTGTTTATGGTACCTGTGCCGGTTTGATTCTTCTTGCCAAGAAGATTGAGGGCGAGCCTAGTCAGCGCATTGCTTCGATGGACATCACGGCTTTGAGAAATGCCTACGGTCGCCAGTTGGGCAGTTTCTACATTGAGGCTCCGATGAAGGGCATCGAGGGCAACATCCCAATGACTTTTATCCGTGCCCCTTATATTAAAGAGGTGTGGGGAGATGCTGAGGTTCTGGCTGAAGTAGATGGCAAGATTGTGGCTGCCCGCCAGGGTAACCAGCTGGTTACAGCCTTTCATCCCGAATTGAATGAAAGCCTGGAAATTCATAAGTATTTCCTGGGGATGTGCAAGAAGTAAAATTCAGGATTCTATTTGCAGAATCCATATCATAAAGCAAAAAGCCTTGCGGAATCCCGCAAGGCTTTTTGCTTTTATATTTTATTCATTCTGAATGTTCTTCTTATAACAACTCAGGAAGCTGGAAGAGCTTCACGCTGTTGCTGCCCTTGATGAGGATGTAATGGTCGTGAGGCTGGTTCACCTTGAGCACTTCCTTCACTTCCTCTACATCATGGAACTTGCGATAGTCGCAGACGATGTCTTTGAACTCATCACCTACCAACCACACATTCTCCAAACCTGCAGCCTGGAGTTGGTCAACCACCTTCTGGTGTTCCTCGTGACTAACCTCTCCGAGTTCGCCCATCTGACCTAAGATGGCCATCTTGTGAGGAACCTCCATCACGCGGAAGTTCTCGATGGCAGCAGCCATGCTGGAAGGGTTGGCATTATAGGCATCTACCACCAATTTGTTGTGAGCAGTCTCTTCGAGTTGTGAGCGGTTGTTGCTGGGTATATAGTTTTCTAAGGCATGGTCTATGTGCTGAGGCTTCACGTCGAAATGAAGACCGATGGTGATGGCTGCCAGCATGTTGTCGATGTTGTAAGAACCAATGAGGTGAGTCTGTACCTCATGCCAGTCGAAGTTCTCTGTGCGCCAGCGGAACTTCAGAAAAGGAGCGCATGAGATGACCTCTCCCCAGATGTCACAGCTGTCTTCCTGACCATAGGTGATGAGACGATTGATGTTGCGCTGGTCTGCCATCTGCATCAAGTGTTCGTTATCGGCATTGATGAAGACGAGGGCATTGTGGGCAGCGAGGTAGTCGTATAGTTCACCCTTGGTCTTCTTTACTCCCTCAAAACTGCCGAAGCCTTGTAGGTGGGCACGCCCCACATTGGTGATCATGCCACAGGTAGGTTCTACATATTCTACCAGTTTGCGGATATCATCGGGATGGGAAGCTCCCATCTCTACAACAGCTATCTCGTGCTCAGCAGATAGGCGGAAGAGCGTCTTGGGTACACCCACGTCGTTATTGAAGTTGCCCTGGGTGAACATCACGTTGAACTTCTCGCCGAGAACGGCAGAGACGAGTTCTTTGGTAGTGGTCTTGCCGTTGGTTCCGGTGATTCCTACTACAGGAATATCGAAGTGGCGGCGATGCTCACGGGCTAATTCCTTGAAAGTGGTGAGGCAATCCTCAACCAAGATGTATCGGTTGTCGCCTTCCTGGGCATACTCTTTCTCGTCTATGATGACATAGGAGCAGCCTTTCTCCAAAGCCATGTCGGCAAACTTGTTGCCATCAAACGATGCGCCCTTCAAAGCCAGGAAGATGCTGCCCTCTGGGCAGTCGCGGCTGTCAGTGGTAATCACTGGGTGCGCTTGGTAAA
>OJJU01000756.1_pt1 | contig 11414 bp, 8 predicted proteins | sample 1596141 | NCBI WGS metagenome assembly OJJU01 (sample SAMEA4350150, study PRJEB24818) | metagenome | biome: human; feature: gut; material: faeces | place: Denmark | collected 2013-09
CTTCTGGATGTCTTCCAACATATCCTTCACGCGCTCTACGATGCCGTCGAAGCTAACGTTCTCCTTCTCCAATGTATCACGACGCATGATTTCGATGGTGTTGTTCTCCAAGTCACGTCCACCCATAGCCAGACGAACAGGAACACCCTTCAACTCGTAGTCAGCAAACTTGAAGCCAGGACGCTTAGCTGTATTGTCATCATATTTCACAGTGATGCCGAGCTCACGGAACTGGTCGATGACTGGCTGCAACTTGGCAGTAATCTGAGCCAACTGCTCATCGCCCTTGTTGATAGGGATGATAACCACCTGGATAGGAGCCAGCTTTGGAGGCAATACGAGACCGTTGTCATCGCTGTGAACCATGATGAGGGCACCCATCAGTCGGGTAGAAACACCCCATGAAGTAGCCCATACATACTCAGGCTTGTTCTCCTTGTTCAAGTATGTTACGTCGAAACTCTTGGCGAAGTTCTGACCCAAGAAGTGAGAAGTACCGCTCTGGAGAGCCTTGCCATCCTGCATCATAGCCTCGATGGTATAAGTGTTGAGAGCACCAGCAAAGCGCTCAGTCTCACTCTTCACACCCTGCAATACAGGAACGCCCATGTAGTTCTCTGCAAAATCAGCGTAAACCTTCAGCATCTCCTGAGCCTTTGCCTCAGCCTCTTCCTTGGTAGCATGAGCTGTATGACCCTCCTGCCAGAGGAACTCAGAGGTACGGAGGAATGGACGGGTACGCATCTCCCAACGCATTACGTTGCACCACTGGTTGCAGAGGATAGGGAGATCACGCCATGAATGGATCCAGTTCTTATATGTGTTCCAGATGATGGTCTCTGAAGTAGGGCGGATGATGAGCTCCTCATCGAGCTTTGCGTTAGGATCTACCTCAACTTCTGTGCCATCCTCAGTAGAACGGAGGCGATAGTGGGTAACTACTGCACACTCCTTGGCGAAACCTGCCACGTGCTCTGCCTCACGAGAGAAGAAACTCTTCGGGATGAGGAGAGGGAAGTATGCGTTCTGTACACCTGTCTGCTTAAACATCTTGTCGAGCTGCTGCTGCATCTTCTCCCAAATTGCGTAACCGTATGGTTTAATGATCATACAACCACGAACAGGAGACAACTCTGCGAGGTCAGCCTTCACTACCAAGTCGTTGTACCACTGACTGTAGTTGTCAGCGCGCTTGGTCAAATTCTTAAGTTCTTTAGCCATATTACTATTTTATATTTTATTTTTTATTCTTCAATAATATATAATAAGGTATCATCTTTTTTTTGTCATATATAGGGATTTTCCACCCCAAAATAGGAGATTTCCTTACCCTGTTTGGACAAATACCTTTAATTTTGCATGCAAAAATACAAAAAAATATTAGAAATCTCTCCTTATTGGAGAAAAAATACGTATCTTTGCATTTAAATAACATAAAATATAGGAGAATAAGTAATGAAAAAGATGAATTTTACAGTAGTAGCACTTTCAGCGCTGCTCGTTTTGGGAAGTTGTGGAACAAGTCAGAAGACAGGTACAGCTGCTGGTGCAGGTGCTGGTGCTGCCTTGGGCGCAATCGTTGGTGGTTTGTTGAATAATAGCCATCGTGGTACTGGTGCTGCTGTAGGTGCTGTTATCGGTGCTGCTGTAGGTGGTACTGCCGGTAATCTGATTGGTAAGCACATGGATAAGGTGAAGGCTGAGGCTGAGCAGGTGAAGAATGCACAGGTTGAGTCTGTAACTGATGCTAACGGTTTGGCTGCAGTAAAGGTTACCTTCGATTCTGGTATCCTCTTCCAGACCAACAAGTATGTTCTCAATGCCAATGCTAAGAACGATTTGGCTAGCTTTGCTACTGTATTGAAGAATAATACCGACTGCGAGGTTTCTATTCAGGGATATACTGACAGCACCGGTAACGATGGTATCAACTTGCCTTTGAGCGAGAACCGTGCTAAGTCTGTATATAACTACTTGATGTCTTGCGGTGTGAAGAATTCACAGATCAAGTCTGTTCAGGGTTTCGGTTCTTCTAATCCTGTTGCTGACAACTCAACAGCTGCTGGTCGCCAGGCTAACCGTCGTGTAGAGGTATATATGTATGCTTCTCAGGCAATGGTAAATGCTGCTAACAACGGTACATTGAAATAATGATACTCAAGAAGATTAGAAATATAGTAAGATGGGTGGTGGTGCTGTTTTTCAGTACCACCATTCTTGCTGTTGTAGCCTATCGTTTCATTCCGGTGTATTTCACTCCCTTGATGTTTATCCGCTGCTTTCAGCAAGTAGCTGATGGTGAGAGTATTACCTTGCATCATCATTGGGTTTCGATGGACAAGATTTCGCCTCATATGCCTGTGGCTGTGATGGCGAGTGAGGATGCACGATTCCTGAAGCATCACGGTTTTGACTTCAATGCCATTGAACATGCTGCCAAGAATAATGCCCATGGAGGAAAGGTGCATGGAGCCAGTACTATCAGTCAGCAGACGGCAAAGAATGTATTCCTCTGGCCTGGAAGATCATGGACCCGTAAGGGTTTTGAAGTTTATTTTACATTTCTTATCGAAATGATGTGGAGCAAGCAGCGTATCATGGAGGTTTATCTCAACAGTATCGAGATGGGACCGGGAATCTATGGAGTGGATGCTGTGGCTGAGTATCATTTCGACAAGAAAGCGCAGGATCTTTTCCGAGACCAGTGTGCCCTGATTGCTGCAACATTGCCTAATCCCCGCAAATTCAGTTCTCTTCATCCGAGTGCCTATATGAAGAAGCGTCAGCGCCAGATAGAGCATCAGATGAGATTCATCCCTTCCTTCCCAAAAGAAGGTGAGGATTATGACCCAGGTACTGCTGTGGGAGGATATAGGGGAAAGTAATGAGTGAGTAGTGATTAGTTATTAATGATTAGTTATTAGTGATTAGTGATTATTTTTCCGGCTAAATATTGATTAATGGATTTACTGAACGACTTGAATGAGGCGCAGCGAGCTGCGGTAGAATATATTGACGGACCATCGCTGGTGATTGCTGGTGCTGGTTCGGGAAAGACGCGTGTACTAACCTATAAGATTGCTTATCTTCTGAGCAAGGGGATGAAGCCTTGGAGCATCATGGCTCTTACCTTTACCAATAAGGCGGCGAGAGAAATGAAGGAACGTATCGGCAGACTGGTGGGCGACGACTTGGCGCAACATCTCTATATGGGTACCTTCCACAGCATTTTCTCACGCATTCTACGTGCAGAAGCTGAGCATATCGGATTTAATAATAATTTTACCATATATGATGAAACCGACTCACGCTCACTGATTAAGGCTATCGTGAAGGAGATGGGTCTGGATGATAAATCATACAAGCCTGCTGCTGTTCATGCCAGAATTTCGATGGCTAAGAACAACCTGGTGAGTGCCGAATCCTATGCCAGTGATGCTGCTATCTTTGAGCAGAACAAGCGTGCGCAGATGCCGGAATTGGGAAAGATATTCGTGGCTTACGTGCAGCGCTGCAGACAGGCAAATGCCATGGATTTTGATGATCTGCTGGTTTTGACCTATCGGTTGTTCAGAGAACATGAAGAAATCCGACAGAAATATGCTGCACGATTCGACTATATCCTGGTGGATGAGTATCAGGATACCAATCATGTGCAGATGTCTATCGTGATGCAGCTGTGCAAGGAGAAGCTGAGGGTATGTGCTGTGGGTGATGATTCGCAGAGTATCTACAGTTTCCGTGGTGCCAATATCGACAATATTCTGAATTATCAGAAGCAGCTGAAGGGGACACGTCTCTTCAAGCTGGAGCAGAACTACCGTTCTACCCAGACTATCGTGAAGGCAGCCAACAGTCTGATTAAGTTTAACCGCAACCAGATCAAGAAGGATGTATATAGCGAAAATGCGGTAGGCGAGAAGTTGCAGTACAAACCGGCTTACAGCGACAAGGAAGAGGCGGTAATCGTGGCAAAGAACATTAAGCGCATCAAGCGTCAGGATGATTGCGAATATCATGATTTCGCCATCCTGTATCGTACCAATGCACAGAGCCGCAGCTTTGAGGAGGAGTTCAGAAAACAGGGCATTCCTTATCGAATCTATGGCGGATTGAGCTTCTATCAGCGCAAGGAAATCAAGGATATTATCGCTTATTTCCGACTGGTGGCCAATCCTGATGATGAGGAAGCCATCAAGCGTATCATCAACTATCCGGCTCGCGGTATCGGCGCAACAACGGTGATGAAGATTGCTGACTGTGCGCATCAGAACCAGGTGAGTTTCTGGGAGGTGATAGGCGAGCCTGCGCATTATGGACTCAATGTTAACAAGGGCACATTAGCGAAACTGGATAATTTCCGTCTGCTCATTTCTTCATTTATCGAGCGTTCGCATACCACGGATGTATATGAATTGGGTGATGCTATCATCAAGGAGAGTGGCATCAGTCAGGATATCATGAGTGGTAGGGATGCCGATGATCTGGCACGACAGGAGAACCTGGAGGAATTCCTGAGCGGTATGTCTGCCTTCGTCGAGGAGCGCAGGGAAGAGGGTAGGATGGATGAAGCCTTTCTTACGGATTATCTGCAGGATGTGGCATTGCTTACGGATGCGGATAGTGAGGGAGCCAAGGATGAACCTCGTGTGTCCCTGATGACCGTTCATGCGGCTAAGGGTCTGGAATTTGCTACTGTCTTCATTGTAGGATTGGAGGAAAATATCTTCCCGAGTCCACTGGCAGCCATGTCTGTCAGAGAGCTGGAGGAAGAGCGCCGTCTGCTTTATGTGGCAATCACCCGTGCCGAGAAACATTGTATTCTGACGAATGCCAAGAATCGTTTCCGCTATGGCAAGATGGAATTTGATAATCCTAGCCGCTTTATTGATGAGATTGATGCCAGCCTGATAGAGGCGCAGGATGAGATGAACGGTTCTTACTTTGGTGGTGGCTCTTCTTATGATAGAAGTGCTTCTTATGGCGGTGGATATGGCAAACGGATGCCTTGGGACCAGAAGCGCAGAATAAGCGATAGAGATGAGGATGTTCCGGAATGGAAGCGTGTGACATCGCAGTTCCGTCCGGATCCTAAACCGGCATCGGATACCTCATCGTCATCATCTTCTTCCCGTGAGTCATTATCTTCCGGTAATTTCAAGTCGGTAAGAGCTTTGGATGCTGCTCGTCGCATATTGGGGAATAACAGAAATTCATCGGTATCTTCTGCCTCTTCGGTGTCTTCTTCTGGTTCTTCTTTTGGGGGATTAAAGGAAGGTTGCAAGATAGAGCATCAGCGCTTCGGGGTAGGCATTGTTCGTAAGATTGAAGGTCAGGGTGAAAATGCGAAAGCTACAGTAGAGTTTCAGAATTCCGGTATCAAGCAGTTGCTCCTGAAGTATGCGAAGTATACTATTCTGGATTAAACTTCTTTGATTGCAATGAGGGTGTGTCACAAGTCTAAATAATGACAGCCGAGGACGGGCTGAAAGCCCAAAAGCTCTTAGCCCAGGGCGTATGGGATGTGGCTTATGATACACCCTCATTGCATTTTTTTATTTGTTATTGCAGATAGAGATACAGAGCGAGATGATGGCGAAGACCGTTCCTATTGCACAGACTCCCAACCATCCAATCTGGGTCCAGGCAATGCCGGCACAGTAAGTACCCAATGAACCGCCGATGAAATAGGTAGTCATGAAGATGGTGTTGGCTCTGTTGGCTGCTTCAGGGATTTCCTGGATACAGCCACTCTGATTGCTGAGTTGCTGACATTGCAAGCCGATGTCTACCAGAATGATGGCGATGATGAGACCTGCATATGTATCTCCGTAGAGATTGGCAATGCTCCAGGCGATAATCTGGAGTACTGCTCCGTAAAGACTCAGTTTTCTGATGCCGTATCGCGGAACCAGTTTGCCGATACCGCTGGCTGCAAGGGCTCCGGCGATACCGCAGGCACCCAATGTTCCTACCATCTCACTACCTGAGAAGAATGGGGCTTGAGCCAGGTGGAAAGCCAGACAGGACCAGATAGCCATCATGCTGCCGAAACCGAAGGCTGCTCGAATGGAGTAGAGGCGGATGCGCGGATGATAGGCAAAGATTTCGAAGACGGTAATCATCAATCCTTTGTAGCTTCCGATATAGTTGCGTTTCATCTCTGGAATAATCTTGAGGGTGAGTGCCATGCAGATCAGCATCACGACAGCTGCGATGAGAAACATCTCTCTCCAGCCTAGCCAGTCGCCTACATATCCGCTGATGACTCGTGAAGCCAGGATGCCGGTGAGGAGTCCGGATAGTACGATTCCCATATTCCTGCTTTTGTTCTTGGGCGCAGAATACTGTCCGGCAATAGGGATGAAGAACTGCGGAATCACCGAACAGGCTCCCAGAAAGAGGGAAGCGCCCCAGAGGAGCCATACATGATGGGCAAAGGCTATGATGATAGCCATGATGGCTGCCACCGTCATGTTGGTAACGATGATGCGGCGACGCGAGTAGAGATCGCCCATGGGAATGAGGAAACATAGGCCCAGGGCGTAACCTATCTGTGTGGCTACGGTGATGAGGTTGGCACTATGCTGGCTGATGCCCAGGTCATGGCGTATCATTTCCAGCAGGGGCTGATTATAGTAGCAGTTGGCTACAGTTAGTCCTGCTATCACAGCCATCGTCAGTAAGAGACTGCGAGGTATTCCATTGTTTTCTTTCAGTTGTATCATTTTTCTTTCAGTTATTTCTTCTGTTCTGTTCCGGAATCTGTTTGTGTTCAGGGAAAATTCCTCTGAAACATAGTGCAAAGTTACGAAAACTTTTTCTTTTCTCAAAAATCTGCTGACTGTTTATGCCATTTCCTTTGTATATTCTTCTATGCGTTCTTCCCGCTTTCCCTCGCGCGTACCTTATTATATATGCAGAATTTTTCGATAGTCAAGAGCCAGGACAGGAAAAAATCGATGTTCGGGCACACATTTTACGATTTTGGGGCTTCAGGAGGATGGGAGTATGGCATCTTGTAAATGCACTTAAAATGCATGAAAAGTGTTAAAATCTTGGTGTTCCCGAGCACATTAAAAACTTTAACCTTTGTTAGCACTTTGTAAGTTGCTGATTATTAGGTGATTGTGATTTTGTTACAAAATACCCCTAAAAAAAGTCGCAAAAAAAAGAACAACATATCGAAAAAATGCTTACCTTTGCATCAGTTTTAATAAACGAATGATTGTTTTACAGATTTAAAAAGCAAAGAAAATGAAGAAATTAGTTTTTATGTTCGTAGCTATCGCAGCTATCTCTTTCGCATCATGCAATGGTAACAAAACAGCTCAGAACACAGCTTCTGCTGATTCTGATACAGCTCAGGTAGATACAGTTTCTGCTGATACTACTGTTGCTGACTCAGCTGCTGCTGATTCTGCTAAGTAATTTTGAATTACTGACGAACAGAAATGAGAGAAACAACCGCTGGACCTTGGTCTAGCGGCTTTTTTTGTTTTATAGACCTAGAGTCTTAGGGGAGGTGAACGCCTTTTCTGCTAGCTACACTCCCTAAACCAATGGTCGCTGCTCGAAGGGTAAGGTAAAGACCAGTAGCAACTGCATCCCCTATACGCCCTGTAAGGGCAAAAGCTTAAAAGAAACCAAAGAAAAAGATAAATATATGATAGATTCAAGTGCCTTCCAAGGCAAAAAGGCTGCCTATTACACTTTAGGTTGCAAACTCAACTTCTCTGAAACTTCCACTTTTGGCAAGATGCTCGAAGATATGGGCGTGATTACTGCTAAAAAGAGGGAGAAAGCCGACATTTGTCTTATCAATACTTGCTCCGTTACTGAGGTTGCCGATCATAAGTGTCGACAGGCCATCCATCGCATGGTGCGTAATAATCCAGGTGCTTTCGTGATAGTTACGGGTTGCTATGCACAGCTGGAGTCGGAAAACGTGAGCAAGATAGAGGGAGTAGACCTGGTGTTGGGCGCCAATGAGAAGGCGAACTTGATTCAATATCTCAGTGATGCCTGGGCGCAGAAGTTTGCTGCTGAGAATGGTTTGCCTACTAATAGTGAAACTCAGGAACAGGTGGATTCTTCTCTTCATCAGCATCATAGCGTGAAGACGAAGGAAATCAGAACCTTCCAGCCTTCATGTTCCCGCGGCAACCGTACCCGCTATTTCCTGAAGGTACAGGATGGCTGCAACTATTACTGCACCTATTGTACCATTCCTTTCGCCCGTGGAAATTCCCGTAATCCTAGCATCGAGTCTTTGGTGGCTCAGTGTGAGCAGGCTGCAGCTGAGGGAGGTAAGGAGATTGTCATCACCGGTGTGAACATCGGTGATTTTGGTCAGACTACTCATGAGCGATTTCTGGATCTTGTGAAGGCGCTGGACAAGGTGGAGGGTATCAAGCGTTATCGTATCTCCAGTCTGGAACCAGATCTCTGTGATGATGATCTCATTGCCTATTGCGCAGAGAGTCGTGCCTTCATGCCTCATTTCCACATTCCGTTGCAGAGTGGAAGCGATGAGGTTCTGAAGCTGATGCATCGTCGTTATGACAAGGCGCTCTTCGCCCATAAGGTGAATCTTATCAAGGAGAAGATGCCGGATGCCTTCATCGGTGTAGACGTGATGGTGGGTTGTCGTGGTGAAACTCCAGAGTGTTTTGAGGAGTGCTATGAGTTCTTGAAGAGCCTGCCGGTTACGCAGCTTCATGTCTTCCCATATTCTGAGCGTCCGGGAACAGCTGCTTTGAAGATTCCGTATGTGGTAGACGAGAAGGAAAAGAAGAAGCGCTCTAAGCGTCTGTTGGAGCTGAGCGATCAGAAAACACAGGAGTTCTATGCCCAGTATATCGGTACTGAGGCAGAGGTGCTCTTCGAGAAGGCTTCAAGAGGCAAGGCTATGCATGGTTTCACCAAGAACTATGTACGTGTGGAGCTTTCACCAGCTCTTGCCAAGGAAGAATACGACAATCAGCTTCTCAAGGTTCGCCTGGGTGATTTCAATCACGACAAGACGGCATTGAAAGCAGAGCTTGTTGATAGTTTATAGTTAATAGGGCTAATTATAAAGTTCAAAGCTCAAAGTTCAATGTACTACAATGATTTTGGTTCCTGGATCCGGAAGCAGTTTCCTGCCTTCCGGGTTCAGAAGATTTCGATAGATGCAGGATTCTCCTGTCCTAACAGGGATGGAAAAATCTCGAGCGGTGGATGTACGTATTGTGACAACCGTACGTTCAATCCAAGCTATTGCGACCGTAGAAAGTCGATAACGGAACAGTTGGAGGAGGGCAAGGCCTTCTTCAGTAGAAAATATCCGGATATGAAATATCTGGCTTATTTTCAGGCTTATACCAATACCTATGCCAAGGTGGAACTTCTGCGGGAAATGTATGAGGAGGCACTGCGGGTAGATGATGTGGTAGGCATTGTGATTGGTACCCGTCCAGACTGTGTGAGCGATGAACTCCTGGACTATCTCGAGGAGTTGAACCAGCGCACTTTCGTTCTTGTGGAATATGGTATCGAGAGTGCCAATGATGAGACCTTGAAGCGAATCAATCGCGGTCATGATTTCGCCTGCTGCCGTGATGCGGTAGAGCGGACTCATGCGAGGGGTATTCTGACGGGCGGTCATATCATCATCGGACTGCCCGGAGAGGATGCGGAGGAAAGTCTCAGGCAGGCACCGGTCATTTCTTCTCTGCCTCTTGATATACTGAAAATTCATCAGATGCAGATCATCAAGGGTACCCGATTGGCACAGGAGTATGCTGAGCATCCTTTTCACGTGTATACGGTGGAGGAATACATTGATGTCATCGTAAAATATATCCGGCTGCTTCGCAAAGACCTGGTATTGGAGCGATTCGTCAGCCAATCGCCGAAAGATCTGCTTATCGCACCGAAATGGGGACTCAAGAACTACGAGTTTACCAATCTCCTGAATAATAAATTAAAGAGTTTACTATAAAATATGGCAAAGGTAGCAATCGTTATATTAAATTGGAATGGGCAGAAGATGCTGGCAAAGTATCTTCCTAATGTCGTGGAGTATTCACGGCAGGATGCTGAGATATGGGTAGCCGACAACTGTTCTTCAGACCAGTCCATGCATCTTCTGGAGACCCAGTTTCCTCATGTCAAAACCATCGTACTGGAGCAGAACTTCGGCTTTGCCGAGGGGTATAACCGTGCCTTGAAAGAAATAGAGGCTGATTATTATGTTCTCCTGAACAGTGATGTGGAGGTTTCGCATCATTGGCTTACTCCGCTCATCGAGTTTATGGATGCCCATCCTCAGGTGGCTGCTTGCCAGCCTAAGTTGCTGGCTGAATACGACAAGGATATGTTTGAGTATGCTGGAGCATGCGGTGGCTATCTTGATAAGTTGGGTTATCCTTTCTGTAGGGGTAGAATCTTTGATACCGTAGAGCGAGATAACGGACAGTATGATTATCAACAGGAGATACTCTGGGCTACAGGAGCTTGTATGATGATCCGTTCGGAAGATTACTGGAATGCCGGTGGACTGGATGGCAGATTCTTTGCTCATAACGAGGAGATTGATCTCTGCTGGAGATTGCGCCTGATGGGTAGAAAGATATACTGCATTCCTGAGAGTGAGGTTTATCATGTAGGTGGTGGAACTCTGCCTAAAGGCAATCCAATGAAGACCTATCTGAATTTTAGAAACAATTTAACGATGCTCTATAAGAATTTGAGCGATAAGGAATTGAAGCCTGTGATGCGCAAGCGTTGGCTCCTGGATTATCTTGCCGCATTTCAGACGCTTATCCTGAATCGTAACCTGGGTGACTGCAAGGCAATCTTCAAGGCGCGTAAGGCATTCCAGGCATGGAAGCATGATTTTGATCAGGACCGAAAGAAGATTCAGGAAAGTAGGGTGGAGGAGAATATTCCTCAGATTCTAGACTGTTCTATTCTGTGGCAATACTATGCAAGGGGTAAGAAGTTCTTCTCGCAGTTATAAACGAATTATAAACAAACTTAAAATAAGAATCTATGATGAAGAAACAAACAATGAAGAAACAAATGATGCTGGCGCTGGTATCGCTCTTTGCCTTATCTGTCCAGGCGCAGGCAAACTTTAATGTGTCGGTATCCAATCCTTCCAAGTCGGCTAAAACCGATGCTCCGGTGGTAATCGACTTCAGTAAGTTGGAATCGATTGGCAACATTCAGCGTGCCGTGGTAACCGTTGACGGCAAGGAGATTCCTTCGCAGCTCGACGACACCAACCGCGATTGTACCAACGATGAACTCTGTTTCCTGGTTGATCTCGGCAAGAAAGAGACCAAGACTTATCAGGTGCAGCTCTTTCAGGAGGGTGAGCAGGCACAGTATCCAGCCCGTACCTTTGCAGAGCTCTGCCTGCCTAG
>OJJU01000765.1_pt1 | contig 11315 bp, 9 predicted proteins | sample 1596141 | NCBI WGS metagenome assembly OJJU01 (sample SAMEA4350150, study PRJEB24818) | metagenome | biome: human; feature: gut; material: faeces | place: Denmark | collected 2013-09
CTGCTAAGGGTTAAACTTTTGCTTTAATTTTCTGATGCCTTGCGCCAGATGCTTATAAACTGCCACTTCGCTGATGCCCAATTCCGTAGCAATCTCCCGATATTTCAGTTTCTGCCGAAAACGGAGAACGAGTACCTTGCGGGTTTGTGGCGTGAGTTCAGCATCCATATAAGTCTGAATTGCCTCGTACTTTTCTGTCTCCCTGTCTATTTCGGCAATCGTCGCTTCCAGGGAAGCTATCGAAGGCGAATTATCGGCTTTCAGAAGATGATGAACCCGGTCTTTCATCTTCTGTCGGCTCAACAGGTTGAGGCATTTATGGCGCACACACACCAGAAGATAGCTCCCGGCGTTGGCGGAAGGCAGGGGCGGTTCGCTGGCTATTGTCTTGTCGTTAGCCGTCTCGTTATCAAGTCCCAGTTGGGTCTTTCCGTTGAGCACATCGGCAAAGACTTCGCTCACCACATCCTTGCTGGCTGCATCATCCTTCAGAAGTACCCTGGCCAATTGGTACATCCTCAGATAATGCTGCCGGAAGAGCTGTTCTATCGTTTCTTTGTTTATTTGCATTACTTTATTTTCTTTTCTTTTGCCTATATTACAATCGAATTTTCATTTTCCTAACCCTTAGCAGAATATTTTTTAATGCAAATTTTTAAATAAATGAGAGCTTGGTTGTGCGGATTGCAAATCCGCAAGAAGTAGGTCGAACCTTTTTTGACTCCGGATTGCAAATCCGGAGGAACGCCTAGCGGACTTGCTCCTTCTTCAGATGCTTATAAAGCCACAGGAAGGCGGGAATGAGGAAGAGATCTGCCATGACCCACGCCACAGGGTCGCCGAAGCAGACACCCGTCCACGCCAGAGCAGGTACCAGCCAGAGACTCACACCGCATCTCGCTATCATTTCCATTACGCCACTCAGCATCGAGAGATTGCTGTAACCCAAGCCCTGGATGCTGTAGCGCAGGATGGTGAGCAAGCCCAGACAAGGATAGAAATAGTTGGCTATGCGCATAAACTGTGCTGCATAAGTTACCACCTCAGCCTCGCCCTTATCCACGAAGAGCATCATCATCTCGTCGGCAAACGGATAGATGAGCAGGAAGGTGAAGACGAAATAAACCAGCATCATCCTGATGGAAGCTCTTACGCCCTGACCGATTCTATCCAGCTTCCTGGCTCCCAGGTTCTGACCGCAATAGGTAGCCATTGCCACTCCGATGTTCTCGAATACGCAGGTAAAGAGATATTTGATGCGCATAGAGGCTGTGAATGCCGCCACATAAACCGTTCCCAGAGCGTTGTTGGCACTCTGCAGCATGATGAGGCCGATGGCGGTAATCGAGAACTGCAGACCCATCGGAACGCCGTTGTTCAGCAGAATGCTTACCTTCTTGTTGTCGAATTTCCTTTCCTCACCCTTCGGAATCAGAATCTGCATCTTCTTTTTGATAAACCAGATACAGAGCAGTACGGAAATGCCCTGCGAGAGCCAGGTGGCAATGCCCGCACCCTCTACGCCCAGTCCCATGCCGAGAATCAGAATGCCATCGAGAATGATGTTGATGACGGAGGCGGTGATGAGGAAATAGAATGGCTGCTTGGAGTTGCCTAAGGCACGAATCTGACCGGAGAGCAAATTGTAGCCTATGGTGAAAGGAATTGCCGCAAACTGCAGCATCAGGAAGATGTAGGCATCATCGAACACCTCCTTCGGCGTATTCACCAGGTGCAGAATCTTTCCGCAGAAGATGCAGGAAAGGAAGGTGATGACCACGGCAAACACCACGGCGATGCGGATGCTGTTGCTCACGTAAGCCCGCATCTTGGCGTAATCTCTGGCGCCGAAAGCCTGGGCGATAGGGATGGCGAAACCGGCACAGGAGCCGTTGCAGAAGCCCATGATGAGAAACATGATGGAGCTGGATGCGCCTACTGCCGCAAGTGCTCCCACGCCAATCCATCTTCCCACGATGGCGGCATCGATGATGAGATACATCTGCTGAAGGATGTAGCCCAAGATAAGTGGAATCGCAAATTTGATGAGGGCTCGCAAGGGCGAACCCACCGTCATGTCGTTTGTTGACTTTGAACTTTGAGTTTTGACCATTGAACTGTATGATTAGTTTTTGTTATCCTAAAAATATAAAAAAGGAGGAGGATGCACTCTTTATTTGAGCGCATCTCCAATCTTCTGTTTGATTTGTGCCATTTTATTGCGGCGCTCAATGGAAAACGTATCCCCGTGGGTTTCCACATAATCGAAGAGCATGAACGCTTTGTTCAGGAGTTCATCTCTTGCGGGTTGCCCCACGGTATCCGCCTCGTGATAGTAGAGTTCGGCAAGCATATCCATCTTGGAGAGTCGCTTCTCCTCGTCGTCGATTCCTGCCATTGCCTTCATCACGTCCTCAATGGTGGCGATGCTGTAGAAGACGTAAGGACCCACGTATTGATTGTAGAGCTCCTTAATCTTCTCACGTCTCACCTCTACCTCTTTCTTTTCGAGCATTCTTTCGAGTGCCGCCATAAACTCGCGAATCAGTCGCTGTATGTAGTCTCGTTGTAGCATATTTTTTTATTTTGTTGTTATTGTTGCGTTATCTAATAGACTCATTGGTATTGCCATGACTAAGGCAAAGTTCAGGGAGTATTGTGAGAAGAGTTCCTAGAAACTCTCCTCTACCCCGTACAATGGGACATTCTTCATCCACTCTTGCTCCTTGTATGGCGACATGGAGAAGCGGATGGCTCGCAAGTCGGGATGGGTGTCAAAGAAGGCGCGAAGTGACTTGGAACGCAGGTTCTCTTCCGCTTTTACCTCTATCGGAGTTATCACCCCTTGGTGCTGGGCAAGGATGTCTATCTCCAAGCGAGCGTCTTCCCTACTATAATAATAGGTGTAAATGTCCTGTTGACATAATAGTTGGGTAAGGACGTAGTTTTCCGTGAACGCCCCCTTGCTCTCCGTCATGGCTTTGTTGGAGATGAGCATTTGGGCAGGTTCCATCTCGCTCAGCGCACCCAGGAGGCCGACATCCAGGAGAAACAGCTTGAAGGCATTGAGGTCTTCGTAAAACTTCAAAGGCATTCCAACTTCTCTTACTCGGGAAATGCGATAGGTGAGACCTGCATCCACCAGCCATTGTATTGCCATCTCAAAATCCTTGGCTCGTGCTCCGCTTCTCACCGCTCCATAGATGAACTTCTTGTTTTCCTTGGCAAGCTGGGAAGGGATGGATTGCCAAACCATGCTGATGCGAGTGGCTTCATTTGGGCTGACATGCTTCGACATGTCACTACGATAAATGGTGAGAATGTTGTTCTGAACCTGTCTGACGAGATTTGCATCGTTAGTTGCAAGATAAGTTTTCACAGCCTCAGGCATTCCCCCTACAAAATAATATTCTCTTAATATCTTGATGAGTTTATCATGAAGTAATGTGATGGTCTTCCAGTCTTTACTTTTCAATATGTTCAGCAACTGTTCTTCGTCTTTTGCCATAAGAAACTCTTCGAAAGACATAGGGTAGAGTCGAATGATATCAACCTTTCCCACTGGGGCGGATTCTCCTTGGTGCATGGCAACGCCTAAAAGTGAACCTGCTACAGCCACATGGTATTCTGGTGCATTTTCACAGAAATACTTCAGCGAGGAAAGTCCCTTGTGAAGTTCTTGTATTTCATCCAGAATGATAAGCGTTTTGCCAGGGATTATAGGCTATTTGCTAATGGCTCCGATAACCATTAGGACTCGCTTCATATCATAATCTTCTGCAAATATGTTGGCAATCTCAGAGTTTCCATCACAGTTGATGTAGGCAAGTGGTCATATTCCTGTTTCCCAAACTCCTGGAGGATATAAGTCTTGCCTACTTGTCTTGCTCCTGATAAGATTAAGGGCTTTCTGTAAAGGCTCTCTTTCCATGCTTTTAATTGTTCTATGATCGTTCTTTTCATCCTTACATACATTTTGAAGTTGTTAATGGTGTTAATAACTTGCTGTTATGATGTTTAAACAGCTCTGTCGGTTGCAAAGATACACTTTTTTACACGAACTTCCAAATGTTTTCAACACTTTTTTACACGAACTTTCATCGCATGCATACACTTTTTTACACGAACTTTCCTCGTATTACGTTCATGACAACCGCTTTCCCATCTTATTCATAATTATTGATTGCCTCCACATACTCCCACAGTTTCTTGTAGAAAGGATGCTTCGTCATTGTGTCCTTGTTAATTAGTCGCTGCGTATAAGCATATAGTACCTGTATTTCGTTTCTTACCTTATTTATCTTTTAAAATGGGTGTAAAAATATGGAAAAGTTGTGGAATAACGCAAAATATTCTCAAAAAAAGAGATTTTTTCATATATTATTAGTAATTTTGCCTTGCCTTTCAGAAATTAAAATATTAAATCACAATAGTGATAGATAATTCCTAAAGTGGTAAGGCATAATTCAGTTTTTTACTGTTTTAAAATATAGTTAATTTAGAATAAATGTATAGCTGATGTATAAAAATGAAATAAATAAGATTTGCTCAAGCATTCATACGGGGTTAGTTGATTTTTCTCAGCCTCGTAGTGAGGCATCTATGCCAACTCAGGCATCTTCAGAATTTATCACAAATAAACAGCAAGGTGATTGGGCGGAAAATGTGATCTTTAGAGCGGTTAATGACAATTCACAAAAAATAGTGGCTGTAAAATATGGTAAATCTGACGATCTTGTAGCTGGAGATGTTGGGTTTGAAAGTTTTTATAACTCTTATCAGACAGAATTGGATTTGATAGGTAAACGCCCAGATTTGTTGCTTTTTAAGAGAGAAGATTTTAATGCGGAGTTGGGGTATGACATAAGTTCCTTAACTCATGTAGAAATTGCAGATTATGTGTCTAAAGCTATTGCTGGAATAGAGGTTCGTTCTAGTGCGTTTTTAGTAGATAGATATACGGCTGAGTCTAACCGATTTGTTCAAGAAAATATTGTCTCTATATTAAATAACAGAGATGTTATATTGGAGCAGTATAAAGATTTGCTTGAACAAAAAAGGCCAGAGTTTATCCCTCTGCTACAACAATTGGATGAAGTTTCTGTTAGAACATTGAAATTCAGGACTCCTTCTTGGCGTTCATCTCCAAGACTTCAAGAATTGTCTTCTTTACTTTCGGCTATAAATAAGTGCTTAAAAGCAATCCAGAAGAGGAATACATTGTCGATAACTCCTAAGGTAGAGGATTTGAAAGTCGTTCATAAATGGGTAATGACCTATAACGTTCCGCATTACTATGTACAGGTGTTTTTTGATAAAGTATATGGAATATCTTTTCAAGAAATTCTGCAGTTAATTTCTACTCCAGAATTAGAAGATGAAAAGTATTTTGTAGAGCATGATAATAAAAATCAGAATAAAACAACGATTAAAATTCCAATTCAAGAGGGTATATGTTTAGCACAAAAAGTATTGGAACCGAACCATCATAGTGTAAGAAAAGAGTTAAACAAGGGTCGATTGTTGTTTTATGTGAAATTTGAAGGAGGAGAAGCTTGCATAGATAAAAATGAGTTTGAAAAATTATTTAGTTGTAACTTATGATAACGGAAAGTGAATATTCTAAAATTGTCGATTTAGCGCATAGAAGAAAGTTTGCTCAATTTTTCACTCCTGAGCAAATAGCATTGTTTATGTCAAATTGGGTTTTGGAAGATTTGAGTAGTGATGCTGATGTGTTAGAACCAGCAATTGGACTAGGGGTGTTTAGCAGAACAATGTGTAGAATGAAGCCAAACCTTAATATTGTAGGTTATGATATTGATAAAACGATATTTAGCTATGCATTATCAAATTTTGGAGCCGCACATTATAAGATAAGCCTTAGTAATGAGGATTATCTAATGGCATCATGGACTCAAAAATATGATGCCATAATTTGTAATCCTCCTTATCTAAAGTTTCATGATTATGATAATGCGACTTTAATTCCTTTGGTTAACAAAAAATTGCAGACTCATTTGAATGGTTTTACTAATATTTATACATTATTTTTGTTGAAGTCTCTGTCTCAGTTAAAAGAATATGGCAAATTGGCATATATAATACCCTCGGAATTTTTAAATTCTGATTATGGTGTAGAAGTAAAACGAGAATTATTGAAGAGTGGTACACTTCGACATGTAATTATTGTAGATTTTAATCAGTGTGTGTTTGATGATGCGCTAACTACTGCATGTGTATTATTGTGTCAAAATACAAAAACGTCAAAAGAGGTGACTTTTTCAACTGTTAAAAATATGGAAGATTTGTCATCCTTTATGCGAAATAGTGTGTCTTATAATTTGAAAGAATTAGATCCTACTGTTAAATGGAAGTTGTATTATGAGCAAACTCAAGCTGGTAACTATTCTCATTTGGTTCCTTTTTCTACATTTGCTAAGGTTTCCCGTGGAATTGCAACTGGTGCTAATGAATATTTTACTTTTTCAGAGTCCAAGAAAGAACTGTATAATATACCAGATAGTTCTTTCCTTCGTTGTATTTGCCATGCTGTAGATGTTAAAAATTTGATTTTTACAGATGAAGATTTTTCAGTTTTGTCTAATGCTGATAAAGTTGTATATTTATTTAACGGATGTGCTGATTGTGTAAATTCCCAAGTGAGAACGTATATACAGTTGGGGGAAGAAAATAATATTCATAAGAGGCATTTAACATCAAAGCGTTCCCCATGGTATGCTTTGGAGAATAGGAAGCCTGCGCCTATTTGGGTCTCTGTTTTTAATAGAAAGGGATTACGTTTTGTTAGAAACATAACGCAAGCTTATAATTTGACAACCTTTCATTGTGTGTATAATATAAGTGAATTTAATACGGATATTTTGTTTGCCTATCTTGTTACGGATATGGCAAAAGAAATTTTTTTAGATAATTCTCGGCAGTATGGTAATGGATTGATTAAGTTTGAACCTAATGATTTAAATAAAGGAAAAGTAGCAGATCTCCGTTGTCTGTCAGAGTTAGAAAGACATTTTGTATTAGCGGTTTATGAAAAACTGCAATATTATGGAGGCGTTTGTTGTAATTATATTTCTTTGCTCGATAAATTTTTTAGAGAAAAATATTCTAGTAAAAAAATAGATTTAAATATGTTTTGGGATGATTTTTCTAAAATTAACCAGAAAGAGAATAATGTAAAGATGAAAAATAAAAATGTACGGGTAAAACAACTTAGTTTTATGAGTCTGTTTGAACAATATGGTGATTCGCCTATTGTAAATAATGGTATGGTGCATGAAGATATAAAAGATAGTAGAACTAGAATTTTATTGGATAAAGGTGAAATTAGTCTTTCGAAAAAGTGCTTGGTGAGTCTTGTTAAGACTGATAATTTTAAGTTGTTTCAAGAAAAATCGGCTAAAATATATTATACAGGAAGGAAATTCCCTGCTACTGTGGCATTAGATGAACTATATTACTTTGTTCCTTACTTAAAAGGGAAGGGCATTAGAGATTTGTACTTTATAAAAATAGTGCGTATTGGTACTCGTAAAGAAGGGCAATTTGATAATGATTCTAAAGATTTTCGGTTAGTATTTGAAATAGAATATATTGGTCAGTTATTTGAAGAATATAAACTTGTTGAATTGAAAATTTGGCGTACTTTTACCAATCAAACGATTGGTGATTTATTGGTTCGGCAATAGGATGATATAAAGCTTTTGATGGCAATCAATCACAGTGATTTCTATTCACTGTGATTGATTGCCTCCACATACTCCCACAGTTTCTTGTAGAAAGGATGCTTCGTCATCGTGTCCTTGTTGCCCAGGATGATGAGCTTCATGCGGGCTCTCGTCATCGCCACGTTCATGCGGCGGAGGTCTTTCAGGAATCCTATCTGGCCTTCATCGTTGGAACGTACCAGCGAGATGAGAATCACGTCTCTTTCCTGCCCCTGGAAACCATCCACCGTGTTTACGCTGATGAGGCGGCGGTAAGGCTTGAAGAACTCATACTTCTTGATGAGCTTCTTCAGATACTGCACCTGGGCACGATAAGGCGAAATAATGCCCACATCGATGCTCTCGCTCAATACCCGCTGCTTGCCTATCTTGGTGAAGTATTCCGCCAGGGTCAGCAGGGTAAGCTCGGCTTCCGCCTTGTTGATACGCCCGAAACTCTCGCCCACAAACTGCTCCTTGAAGTTCAAATCAGAATTCTGATTGGCTGCAGATACAGAAGATGCTGTGGAAGCAGAATCCTCAGGAGCATCTTCTCCTTCTATCGTTATCTGATTCTCCTCGTTCGAAGTATCAATCCACGTAATCGGATGGTCGTAATCCAATACGCTTCGGTATTTGATCTGAGGCGCACTCTCCACCTTGCCCCCGTAGAACCAGTCGCTGGAGAATCGCATGATTTCGTCGTTCATGCGGTATTGGATTTTCAGCAGGGTTACTACCTCCGGCTTGTTTTCGGCGATGCGCTCCATCAGGGTCTTGCCAAGTCCGGCTCTCAATGCCGCAATACTCTTCACGGTAGGTGGCAGCTGACAATGGTCGCCCGCCAGAATCACTCGGCTGGCTCTCTTCATCGGAATCCAGCAGGCGGCTTCCAAAGCCTGGGCTGCCTCGTCGATAAACAGGGTGCCGAACTTCATGCCTTCCAGCAACCGGTGGGCAGAACCCACCAGGGTGCAGGCGATGACACGTGCCTCGCCAAAGAGTTCAGAATTGATGCGGATTTCTATTTCGGCGGCACGGCTCTTCAGCCTATCCATCTTCTGATGATAGTTCTCGCTGCCTTTCTTCCTGTTTTTTCTTAATTCTCTGATTGCCTTGCGGATAGCCCAGAGCTGCGGATAGTCGGGATGACTCTCGAAACGGCGCTCGTAGGTGAAGCCCAGCATCTTGTCGTTCACACGGGTAGGGTTTCCGATGCGGAGCACGTTGATGCCTCTATCCACCAGTTTTTCAGAAATCCAATCCACCGCCATGTTGCTCTGTGCACACACTAGCACCTGGCTCTCCCTCATCAGGGTTTCGTTGATGGCTTCCACCAGGGTAGTGGTCTTTCCGGTTCCCGGAGGTCCGTGAACAATGGCTACATCCTTTGCCCAAAGCACCTCGTTTACGGCTCTTTCCTGTGTAGGGTTGAGCCAAGGAAACTTCATCGGTGCAAACGAGAATCTGCCCGCCTTCTGATTCGAATAGAACAAGTCGCGGAGATAAGCCAGACGGTTGTTCTTCGCCTTCATCACTCTATCCAAAGCCTCGAACATCAGTTTGTAGCTGGTTTCATCAAAGGATAATTGCACACCGATAGGCTCCGTAGACTGCTGCAAATCGAGCAGTGGGGCAGAATCGGGCACGGTAATCACCATTCTGTCGCCATCCACATAGCTCACGGTGCCGGTAAAGGAAAAGTATTTGATCTGTTCTTCACCTCTGAAGAACATGACGGGGCGACCGAACTCAAAATTGTGCTCGATATCCTGATCCGAGGTACGGAATACCTCGATGGCTGTTTGGTTCAGCGAATTATAAAAGCTCTTTCCCACCTGTAGCGGGAACCAGGCATCACCTCGTTTCACCTTTCGCTTCATGCCCATCTGTTCGGTGAGCTTGCGGAAGGCTTCCTTCTCGGTGTAATACTCCAGCTGGAGCAGGGTGCGTTGCTGCAACAATGCCTGAATTGGTGAAATCTGTTCCATAATTGGTTGCAAAGTTACACCAATTCAGGCAAAAATAAGAAGATTATAGGATAATTATATTTAAAAACTATCACTTTTTAATTGGAAATGATGGAGATTTCTTCTCTTTTCCATCATCTTGACCATCATCTCTGCCATCATCTCTGCCAGAGTTGATAGTCCTGAATCTCGTTGGCGTTATCATCTGGCGAAGCATTTTGGCCGGTTTCTGTCGGCGCATTCTGCTTCTCTTTTGACTGCGCCCTATGATAATAGGTGAAGGCGATGAGGCTGATGAGCAGCAGGGCGATGATGCCGAGAACGATGCCGCCTGCCTTCAGCAGGGGCGATTCATGCTTGTGTTCTCTTACCTCGCGGATGCTCTTGGGACGGATGCTCAGGTCGCGGCTTATGCATACTTCTGCCATCTGCCTGAGGTGCCTGTCGTGGGTGGCCTTCGCCATGTCGAGAAGCACCATGCCCAGCGAATAAATGTCTGCCTGAGGGTCTGATTTGGCTCCCGGCAGGAGTTGTTCGGGGGCAATATAGCCCGAGGTTCCTGCTGGCAGTTTGAGAATGGTGAAGGAATCGCTGTCGGAAAGTCCGAAATCGATGAGCTTCACGTTCTTGCCATTGTGGGTTACCATGATGTTGGCGGGTTTCAGGTCGCGATGAATCATCTGCTTGTTGTGCATGTATTCCAGGGCATCCATCAGTTCGTGGGCTATCTTGTGCGCCATTTCCGCCGTGAGCAGTTGCTGGTCTATCAGATATTGCAGCGTGTCGCCATCTATGTATTCCATCACGATGGTAGTGCCCAGGTTCTCCACTTCTTCCATGCCTATGGTATGGCAGATGTTGGGGTGCTCCAACTGCAGACCTATCTCGAATTCCTTGGTCAAAGCCTGTCGGTAGATGGGCGTATAGAGGAAGTCGTTCTTCAGGCATTTCAGCATGTAGCGCTTGCCGTATCTTGTGGCTGTGAAGATGCGGGTGTGCCCAGAGATGGAGACGTAGCATTGGCTGAGGTTGCTGAACTTAGATTCCACCGGCTGGGGGTCGGCAACGTTCATCTCCTTGTTGATATCTTCCGTGAATCCTGATGTTGTCTTCATCGGCTTATCTGATGCTGTTTTCATTGGCTGATGATGCTGATAAGGGTGAGACCTCCGTTTCTTCCTGCCACGAACGATGCGGTACGCTCGCCGTTTCGCTCGATGTAAGGCAGATAGAGCGGCTGCTCCTTGATGAAGCATCCGGTAACGAAATGATCGCCTGCTTCAAGCTTGCTGTTTTCTGAGGCAAGTATTTCGTAGGTACTTTCGCCCAGATAGCGTAGGCGCAGAATGCGGTTGGGGCTCCATCCGATGGCTACTTCCGCACCCTTCTTCAGGTCGCTGCTTACCAGCTGGCTTGCCTTGAAGAACGAGGAGTTGTAGCGGGTACTGGTCTTCAGCCATTGCTTGAACTCCATGTAGTTCTTGTGCCCAATATATTGCGCAAGAATATCGAGCGTCACCATGCGTGGCTTGTGGTTGTCGCTCACATAACCGTAGAGTCGCTTCAGGGTTGAGGGTGAAACCTTGCCGCCTGTATGCTTTTCGAGGAAGAACGAGAA
>OJJU01000773.1_pt1 | contig 11261 bp, 9 predicted proteins | sample 1596141 | NCBI WGS metagenome assembly OJJU01 (sample SAMEA4350150, study PRJEB24818) | metagenome | biome: human; feature: gut; material: faeces | place: Denmark | collected 2013-09
ACTATTTGATTATAGTTTTATTTAAGAATACCTTGCCGCATATTTTTTACTCCTTTTCTGGATTAAATCATTGTATCACATCAGTTTTAGGAAAGCAAGTACCTAAAAGAAATTTTTCTTCCCCTTACCCGCCCCGAAAACGCCTTGTAGGGCGTTTCTGGGGCGTTTACAGCCCTTTCTTAAATTCCTCCACCAACAGATCGCTCAAAGCCTGTGATGGGCGTATTTTGACCGTTATATGCCCCTCCGGTACGGTGTCCCACCATTTGCGGATCGTTTTCGGATCAAGTCCGGTGTCCCTATGACAATCGGCCTTGCGTCCCTCTGGATGCTCCTGCCGCCACGCATAGACTTGCGCTTTCTTTTCTTCTGCCCCTTTTCTTCTCCATGTGCCGCCAGGATAATCCACTTCCTGCACCGCCCTTGCTCTTTTCAAATGCTCTTTCTGTGATCTACCATTCCTCTTGTTGCGCTCGATGCGAACATCGGTCAGAGCTTCAATATCGGAAATCGTGAAATTGTAATACTCCTTGTCGTAGGCTTCCAGCGCACTCCGTATATCTTCCTCGGTCAATGCGTTCTCATGCTTCACCATCTGCAGATCATCAAAAGCCTCTTTCATATCCTGCCGGAGCTGCTGCTTCGACACACCGCATTTGTAAGCATAGATAGCAAGGCACATCAAAAAGAAATACCGATGCCCGCCCTTTATCTCTCCGATCTGCCGCAGCCACCAATGGTAGAGCGCATACGGATCATCACCATGCACCTTTCCGGCAATATCCCACTTCTTGCGTCCTTTCTCGCCTCTCACAACAACACGCTCATACCACTCCGGATATGCCTCCCTCGCCTCAGCTCGTGTCATTTTGGATGGGCTGAAAGGCTTATTGACATCCACCCTGTTTTCTGGCTTTGCGTAGGCGTTCAGATAATCCAGCGTTACCCGTTCTCCGGTACGGAAAGCGACCAGCTCCGTCCCATGCTTGTCATTGATGCTGCCCACCATGCGGAAGCTCTGATTGATGGATTGATACTGGATCGCCTTGACCTGCGAAGTGCTGCCATACTCCCATAGCCGGAAAGTGAGGTCATATTTCAGACTTTTAAGCTGAATTTTTATATTCGGGTATAGGTCAATCGGCTGCTGGAAAACATAGTAGATATGCAGCCCTGTCCCCGACAGAACAAGGAAAGTCGGCATCGGCAACCGGCGCACTCGCTCCGGATCGCCGCCAAAGCGCAGAAAGAGGTTGCGCAGCTCGGCAAGACCTACGCCATCCAGATCGAAGATCAGAGCATACATCCGCTGGGCGTTCTCCAGCCTGTTCTCCTTTCTGCGATATGCAAGACCGCTGCACAAAGTAAGGCTGTTCCCCTCGACAAACTCCATGTAATCCTGTTCCCATGTGTCGTTATACATCTTCCTGCGCCGGAGCTTCTTATCCTCGCTCTGTTCGTCCCGATACAGATACACAGCGTTCGGATGGGAAAAATCCGTGTGCCGTTCTCCGGAGTTCTCATTGTCCGGAAACAGCTCTTTATAAAACTCATAGCCTCCGACCTCCGGATATTGTGCGCTCAAATACTCGTAGCAGCCTCGATAATTCTCGGTCATATTACCACCTCACAAAAGAAAAAGTACCAAAAAGAAAATCCGCTGCGGCGGGGATCGCCTGCGGGCGGGAAGGGGGAAAAGGGGGAGCAAAAGAGCGGCGGCTACGCCGCCTTAAAGAGAAAGTCACCTCCCCCTTTTCCCCCTCGCTGCGGGGCATTGAAAGTGCCGCCACTATGGAAAACCCGATGGGTTTACCACAGTGGCTTGGAAAACCTCTAACGAGGTTTACCACACTTCCAACACCCCTCCGCTCACCCCCCTTTTCCCCTCCGACTTTCTCCCTTTCAGAGAGAAAAAATATAGGTTGGGAGTACCCTTACAGGGGGCTTAGATTATCAATACAGCAATTCCCTATTTTCAGTTGTTATTATAGCCTGTCCGAAAGAGATTTTCAAGCCCTCCGGACAGGCTTCTTTTACAGCTCCATGCCGCCCATTCCTCGCTGGTGCTGCTGTTGCTCCTGCTGCTGTCCAATCTCCGGATCGGGCAGCAGCTCCCTCGCCTTTTCAAGCAGAGGACGCAGACGCTCCGGCAAGTGTTCTTCCAAGAAGTCCAGCATCCGACCGATGCCGTCCGTCAGACGCTCGGTGAAGCTGCGTTCCTCCTGCAGCTCGGATTGCAGATAATAGTTTTCATCGCGCAGCCTCCGGTTTTCCTGTTCAAGCCTCTGCTGCCGCTGCGCTTCTTCCAGCCGCTTCTTCATGGACGGCACCTGTGACCGCAGACGGGTGTTTTCCTCCGTCAGCTCCTGTACCTTGTGCCGATCCGTCACGCTGCGCAGTGCCATTTTCTTTAGCTGCTCGACCTGATCCACCGTCACGCCCTTTACTGCCCCTGTGAGCGTCTTTTCCGGCTGAATATCATGCAGGGGTGCATTTACCCTGTCAGCCTCCTTTAAGAGCCGCACAGTGCCTTTCAGAGCGTCCCGCTGCCGTTCCAGCTCAGCAACCTCCCGCTCTACTGCCGCTGTCTGCTGCTGCACCGCTTCCAGCCTCGCAGCCGCTTCCTTGAACTGCGGCAAGTCCATGTGCGGTCTGTTCGTGCCGAGAGAGATAATTTCAAAATCGTGCCGCTGGGCGATCTCCGTCAGAGCTTCTTTCTCCCGTTCCATCCACGCCGCCCATTCGGTCTGCTTTCTGCCGACACCGACAAACCCCTGCTGCTTCAATGCCTGTTTCATAGATACCCTTGTAGAAAGTCCTCTTGACTGCTCCGTTGCCACAGGGATAAAATCGACATGGAGATGGGGCGTTGCCTCGTCCATGTGCAGCACCATATTGAACACCCGCAGATGGGGGTTGCGTTCTGCAAAAGACTCCGCAAAATCTTTCAGAGCTGCCGCCGCCCGTTCTCCGTCCGGCGTACCGCACCCACAGTCGCTCATGTTGCCGATCTGGAAGATCGCTTCATGGAACAGCTTTTCCTGTTTACTCTGCCGGATATGCTCATAGTAGTCCGGTATCTTATCTCTCGTTTTGGTTTTCTTTGCGTTGTAGGCTGCGAGAGCTTCATCAAAGACCATATGATAGACCTGCTTCAGATCCTCGTTGCAGAAAACAATGTTCTGCTCCGTCCGGCTCCGGTCTACATTCGCCGCTGAGAAGCTGCGGTTGTTGTGCCGGATGCTCCCTGCACCTGTCATACCCGAAATCGTAACTCCCATAAAATCGCCCCCTTTCCGCTTATTCTTCCGTCCTCTATTTTATCATAAATTTCCGCTAAAAACAACCTCTTTGTTACTTTCTGGTGAGAAAGTAACGCAAAAGCACTTTCACACCGCCACCCCATCGGTGCAGCGGTGTGAAAGTGCTTTGCGCCCCTAAAGGGGAGGGGTTGCCGGAGCTGCTTCACTGCCGGCTCGTGCCTGCTGCTCTGCCAGCTCCGGAGGGGCGCTGCCCCTGCCGTCTGCGGACGGCTCCCCGACCTTCATCCCACCGATAAACTGAAATTTAATACTCAATGACAATTTTCTTGCACTTCTCGCAGAGCCAAGCCTCCGCAGACGCTCCACCAAAAGGTCCACCGATTGACTTTTCATTGAGTTTGATTGACTTGCCCCCACCAATGTTGAGGGCCGCAATAACTCGTTCTTTTTCGCTCCAATAGACACCATCTCTGCATTGAATACAACCAAGTTGCATTTCTTCACCACAATACGGACATTTCATTTTAATCACCCCTACAAATTCCCGATTTGTCGTTCTGTTTAGTCCCCAAAGAACCTACTAAACCAGCTACGCTTTTGAACCGGTTCTGTCTCACGCTCCGGCTGATCGGCTCCGGACTTGCCGGAAAGAAGCTGCTGATGCATTGTCCCAGCATGGAGAGCCTGGGCCGCTGCCGCAGTCTGCTGTGCCGTCACCAACGCCGAGCTGACCTCCGCCAACCTTGCGTTCAGTTCCTCGATCTGCTTGTCCTTTACAGCAAGTTGCTCGCTTTTCCGGTCTAATTCTCCCTGCAGCATAGCGATCAAAGTGGTTTCGCAAGTTTCGCAACTTGCTTTCGCCTGTTGCGAAACTTGCTTTCGTTCAACACCTAAATAATGCTGATATATGGCGGTTTTTTGACTTTCGCTGATTGCGAAACTTCCTTTCGCATCTTTCGCAACATGGTTTCGCCTACACCATGCACGAACTGCCTGTTCCGACACGCCACATTCTATTGCAATTTCCGTTATTACACCCGCCAAATATCATCACCACTCTTTCATCCGGAGTTAATCTCAAAACAAATCGCTATGAGATCCCGTCCTTATCAATTTCAAAATCAAAGTCTGCCGAACAACTTTATAGACCAACAGCCAGTCCGGCTCGATGTGACATTCTCTCATGTCCTTATAATTTCTGGAATTAGTGAGAGCATGATCTCGATACGCCTCCGGCAACGGCTGCTCGTTACACAACAGCGTGATCACTTCCTCCAACTTCTTCGGATCGCAGCCTCTCTTGATCGCAAGCTTGTAATCTCGTTTGAACTGCCCCGAAAACTCCGGCTTAAGCATTCAGCGCCTCCATCAGATCTGCAACGCTATCAAACGGACCATACATATCCTCTCCCTTTTCTGCCGCCTCCATCGCCGCATAGGTAACAGCATTCGGCTCGTCAACCTTGACTTCAAAGGGAAGTCCATGACACCTAAGTGCCTGTCGATAAAAAATACCCGTTGCCGTACTCAAATCCATTCCGAGGGACTTAAAGAGAGCTGCCGCCTGTGCTTTCAGCTCCGGCTCCATTCTTATCGTCATATTTCCTTTAGCCATAATAGCACTCCTTTCCTCGTCATTTTTAGCTTGCACTAATATTATATTCAATATTCGTGACATTTGCAAGTGCATTGCAAATGTTTTTTTGCAACTTTTCTATGAACAGTGCTTTCTATATGCTAACACCGCAGCGTGTACATTTAGGGGGTGAAAAAGCCTTATTTCGCGCGGTTTTCAAGCCTCGTTTTCGGTGGGGTAATATAAAAACCCTTATCTTTACATTACCTTCTGAAACATATGGCGCACCTTGTCCAGGCGGCTGTTTGGACGGCGGGGCTGGATGACCGGCTGACCGACAGCGGCCTGATATCCTTTCAGCTCTGTAAGGCATACGCTCCGCCCGTTGGTGTAAAAGGCCAGATCAGTACGGTATGCCTGTATACAGCGGGCGGGAATCTCGCCAGTAAAGACAACTTCATCCTTTTTTACCTGGGCCGTTTCGATGGTGGCACAGTATTTCGGTGCATCATGATAAGCCCTGGAAAGGTATTCCTGGGGCGCATAGAGGATGAAGGAGAGATAAGGTTCCAGCAGCTGCGTCCCCGATTCCTTCAATGCCTGTTCCAATACAATCGGGGCCAATGAGCGGAAGTCCGCCGGCGTGCTGACCGGACTGTAATAAAGCCCGTATTCAAAGCAAATCTTACAGTCCGTTACGTTCCAGCCGAACAAGCCCTGCTCCAGCCCGTAACGGATACCATCCCTGACAGCGTTTTGAAAACTCTGGTTCAAGTATCCCAGCGAAACCCGGCTCTCGTATTGTACACCGGAGCCAAGCGAGAGTGGTGTAACAGACAGTCCTATGGATGCCCAAAACGGGTTGGGCGGCACCTCGATATGGATGGTGTGGCTGGCTGCTTTGAGCGGCCGCTCCATATAAATGACGGAGGGTTCCTTTACCACTGTTTCAAGCTTGTATTTTTCCGACAGCAAAGCGGAAACAACCTCCAACTGCACCCGGCCCAAAAAAGAAAGAATGATCTCATGGGTGATGGAATCCACTTCGCAACGCAAAAGCGGGTCAGTATCCGCAAGTTGCGTAAGAGCGTCCAGCAGCCGTTCTCTTTGCGCTGCCGTTTTCGGCGCAATCGTCGTCCGCAGCATGGGGAGGGGGTCCTCGCGCCACCTTTTACGAGGGAGCCGGGTTTGGTCCCCTAATACATCGTTTAACCTCACGCTGTCGCTGGGAAGGATAACAATTTCACCCTGATAAGCGGTGTCTGTCCGAACAATTTCCCCTTTGGATGGAATACGCATCTCTGTGATTTTCAGCTTTTCTCTCCCGGCCAGGGCCACCGTATCCCGCAGGCGCAGCGTTCCGCTGTATAACCGTAGATAGACACGCCGCTGGCCGCAATCGGTGTACTCAACCTTGAAAACGCTGCCGCATAGGGCGGCGCCCCCCTGTTCCCCAATCGGTTGGAACAGCCCTGTCACCGCATCCATCAACGGTTGAATGCCAAGGCCATTTTTGGCGCTGCCATGATAGACTGGGAACAGGGAGGCGTCTTGAACCCGCTGCTGTTCCTCCCGCGCAAGTTTTTCCCGGCTGATTGGTTCTCCTGCGATATACTTTTCCAATAATTCATCGTTATTTTCGATGACCGCATCCCATGCTTCTATGTCGGTATTTTCCTCCAGGACTATTTCCGGGGACAGCGACACCGTCTGCTTGATGATAATATCGGCGGAGAGCTTATCCCGAACAGACTGAACCACGCTCTGCAAATCAACGCCAGCCTGGTCGATCTTGTTGATAAAGATAACGGTGGGAATGTTCATTTTCCGCAGGGCATGGAACAGAATACGGGTCTGGGCCTGCACGCCATCTTTAGCGGAGATCACCAAGATGGCCCCATCTAAAACAGCCAAAGAGCGGTACACCTCCGCCAAAAAATCCATGTGGCCGGGCGTATCCACAATGTTAACTTTACATCTGTGCCACTGGAAGGAAGTGACTGCCGCTTGAATGGTAATCCCACGCTGCCGCTCCAAAAACATGGTGTCCGTCCTCGTTGTCCCTTTTTCGACGCTCCCCGGTTCTGAAATGGCTCCGCTGGCATATAGCAGGCTCTCCGTCAAGGTCGTCTTTCCAGCGTCTACATGGGCAAGAATTCCAATATTGATTATTTTCATGTGATTGTCCTCCCTTTACAGCCCCAAAGGGCATAAAAATCCCCAGCAGTAAAATACTTTTACCACTGGGGATTATAAGTTGCGGACATACACATATACAGCATACACCTGTTTGTGATTGCTGTTTTTGGGGATATGTCAAAATTGATAAGGCAAAAGTATTCTTAAATTGGGTACAAAAAACTAAGCCCCTACAAAAGGAGCTATCATAATCCTTTGTTCCCACTATTTGATTATAGTTTTATTTAAGAATACCTTGCCGCATATTTTTTACTCCTTTTCTGGATTAAATCATTGTATCACATCAGTTTTAGGAAAGCAAGTACCTAAAAGAAATTTTTCTTCCCCTTATATGTAACAATCATACCGGCTTCCTAGCGTTCAGAATGTTTTCTGCTGTCTGCTGTGGTGTTTGGTTGGAATTGTCCAACCAAAAGCCGATCCGTGGTGTTGTCTGCATTTTACTAAATACAAATTCAATGTATACAGAAAGATATAAGGAGTGGGAGGGATTCCGCCGTAGTTGGCATTGTAGGAAAATCCAAAAGTTTAGATTTTCCCACAATGCTTATCTTTTGGTCTTTGGTTCGGAATAGTGTAGTGCTGGCGGTCTATCTCTTGTTTTCGGTTGCTTGCTTCCTTACCGTACATGAGCATTGGAAGCAGGGTTGTCCTGGCCGTAACCTTCCAGAAGGTTGATAACGCCCCAGATACCAAGACCTGCGCCCAGGGCCACTACGAGAGTCTGCAAAACACCAACTGCACTGTTGAAAAATTCCATAAAATAATCCTCCTAAAAAATGTTTTTGATTCTGGGTTAAGTAGTTGCGTCAATCTCGTACACATCGAAGGTGTCCGTGGGTTTTACCACGGCACGCTGCTTCTTCATGTACCGTTCCATGTCAAAGACATTTTTAGGGTCGGCGTCGGCCGTGTATCTGTAATTCGGGTGCCGGGTGAGGTCGTACTTGTCCGAAAGGAACGGGCGCACGCCCCGCAGCATGAAGATACACTTGCCGCCGTCCATCACTGCCAATTCGTCCTGGGTCATCAACTCCTTTCCTAATTTCTGATAACTGAGGCCGTGAGAAACCTGGCTGCCCCGGTTTTCGGACTGGTTATAGAGATCAATGGTCTCTTTCCCCAGCAGCTCCGAAATTTCCTTGAGCGTGGATTTCTCTTTGCCTCCCAAAAACAAGGTGCTGTCACAGTTACCGACGATGGTATCCGCCGCGTCCTTGTAGATGGTCTTTAACTGGCTCTGCGACTGCAAAATAATAGAAGCCGATATCTCACGGCTTCGGATGGTGGCAATCAGCTTATCGAAGTTCGGTATCTGGCCGAATAGCGATAGGTAAGCCTCTGGCGTTTCCACCTCGGGCTTTTCCCCCGCTCCACACCGTGCGTGATAGTTTCCCATCACACGGCGTTCCACCGACTAAGATTACTTTTTAGTGCCTATATAGTCCTCGAATTGTATTTCCTCCAACTCTCTGTGTTTTCGGAGTTTATTGATTTTATCTTTCATTTCTTCGGTCAACTGTAAGTCTTTAAGCAACTTTCCAATTTTTACAGGATTCGTTGCTCCAACCAGTTCTGACACCTCTTTTGACAGGATAATCAAATTCCTGTAAGTGTCGTTTCGCTCTCCCTTACATGGTTTGATATGCACACATACCATATCTGATATTGACAGGGCATTGTGCGTTACCGCACATTTGCCTTTTTGTGCGATATATCTCGAAAGAGCGTTGTCTGCCATCTCCAACGTAGGGTAGAGATGTGCATTTTCCATCATGTATTTCATAACATCGTAGCTGATACAGTTTTCGATGTCTGAATACTTCCTCACATATTTATTGACTTCACGCCTTTTATATTTGGGGTATTCATAAGCCACATATCCAACAGGGATAATCATTCTTCCCTTTATCCATCGGAACTGCTTAGACTTTCCATACTTTTCCTGAATAAACTTGCTGGTTATCTCGCCTTGACGTTCTATGGGGTAACAGCGGTTATTATGATTCATGCCGTTACTTTTTCCCGTTACTTTAAAGGCGATTTCCGCAAAGTCTGCTGATACCATAGTTGCCATACAGTAATAGTTGTGCATTCCCATAACCATTGCATTATAAAGACTTATATTTCGGTCTATCTCGCTTTGTTTGCTCGGATCCTTTATGTCTTTCCAAACGTCACTTAGCTTTTTAATGACCTTTGCTTTACTCTTGTCTGCCATGTGGGAACGTATTACCCACTTACTGCCTTTTGGTACAACCTTAAATTTGATACCGAGGAAAGTAGTGTAATTCTTCCGCAAGTTTGTGATACCCGACTTTTCTCCACTGGTCTGTAAATGCAGATTTTCTGCCAACCAGAGTTTTGTGGCACACATTACCTTTTTCGCCGTTGCATAATCCCGACAGAATAGCTTAAAATCATCTGCATACCTTACGATATACATTTCTTTCAAATCGGTTTTTGCTCTCAGCTTATTCCATTTCTGCGTTCTGTCTACTGTGAGGACGTTTCCCTCTTTATCAGTCTTGTTAAACTCTAAACCTGTTTTACCCTCTTTGATTTTGAACATTTCCCACTGACTGGCAATCCACCAATCCAGTTCATTCAATACAACATTTGCAAGAAGTGGGGATAGAATCCCCCCTGTGGTGTACCCGTTTCGGGAGTGATTATAATGTCATTGAACAGGATTTCCGCTTTCAGCATCTGCTTGATTATCATAATCAGCTTTCTGTCCTGTATGCCGATTCCCCACAACTGCCGAATCAACTTACTGTGGTCGATATTATCAAAGAAGCCAACAATGTCTACATCTACTACAAAGTGCAGATTCTGCAACTGTGCCATTTTATAGCATTGTGCGATTGCATTCTGCGTTGACCGATATGGTCTGAAACCATTGTTCCGCTCATGAAATTTCGCTTCACAAATCGGCTCCAGTATCTGTAAGATACACTGTTGTATCAGTCTGTCCCAAATACTCGGAATCCCTAATGGGCGGGTTTTTCCGTTGTCTTTCGGGATTTCAACTCGTCTAACCTTTTTTGGCTGATAATAGTTCAACTTATTTCTGACGGTTTTAATGACCGATTCGATGGGCAGTGACTGTATCGCTACAATCGTTTTCCCATCTGTGCCGGGAGTTTTGCTCCCACTGTTTTTACAGATATTTCGATATGCAAGTATGATATTCTGCTCTGACACAATCAACGGCATGAGCCTGTCAAATGTCTTTCCATTCTGGCTGTCCTCAAATAATCGGTAGCCTGTTTCTTTAGCGTCATACCTTTCTGCATTTCGCTCTGCTTTGTTTACAATTCGTTTTGCCATAGTAACCAGCTCCTTATCAGAGAATGATTTTTTCTTAGTCGCACCACGACAGCTATGAAAATCTCCATTTTGGTGATTACTATATAGGCATGAAAGAAAATCTTAGTATCGGCTTGAGGCTATCCCTCCACCGCTTATTGTCACGGCTTCACAGGTACTGTGCCTCTACTCTCACAGCCACTAATGCACTTATTATAGAAAGGCTCTTTCAATCCCTTTCCTTTTCGATACAACTACGGTACTTTTTCCGCTGATACAGTCAGCTCCCGTATTGGCTGCTTTCCACGTTCCGCATAACTTAGGATTGTTGCCACTTAGGTCGTTCCTTTAGCCCTGCAAGCATTATCTTCGAGCGAATCCCTCAAGATACCTGTGTCCTGTAAACACAGAGGGCATTTCATACTAACAACTTTTACTTTGCCCCGCTTGCGTACCCATTGGTACACTTGCATTTCTGCAAGCCATTCGTTTAGAGCCGTACATTCGGAATCTTTGTCAGACCGCCTTTTTGGTCATTCTAACCATATGGCAACCCCACCCGCACTGTCACACACAACCCGTACCTCTACGAATCTTTCCTCGCCATTAAGCGTTAGGGTGTGCTTCGCACGACTTCCCCGAGCTTATAACCCCAACCGTCTGTATTCGGCTGACGCTATTCGGAGTATTAGTGAATCCCCTTCAGGGCGTTACCCCGTCATTTGAGATTTCAGTTATGCAGTTCTCTAAAACCACATTTATTTAATTGTTTGTGACTTTAGGCTACGCTTTTGTCGGTTATTCCCCCCTTTTTAGGCGTAGAACGTGTCACCCCATTTGCAAATTCGTCCATGAGGAAATGCACATGAACCGGAAGTCTCCCGCCGTATTTATGGTCTGCCAGATAGAAC
>OJJU01000776.1_pt1 | contig 11222 bp, 10 predicted proteins | sample 1596141 | NCBI WGS metagenome assembly OJJU01 (sample SAMEA4350150, study PRJEB24818) | metagenome | biome: human; feature: gut; material: faeces | place: Denmark | collected 2013-09
TGGATTAAATAGGTGTTTCCTTTCACTCACCCATGCCATGCCTCGTTACCGAAGTCGAAGCAATCGTCTTAACTTCTTTAACTTCTTAACTCCTTAACTCCTGATAAAATCTTCTTGACTTCTGATAAAAAACCTCGAAAGGCTGCTGGGCGTGGGTGCTCAGCAGCCTTTCGGTTATGAGATTGATGGGGATTGACTATTTGAAGCGCCAGGTGATGGTGCCGTCGCCGTTGGTGGTGCGGTTGTTAGGCACTGCAAAGCGGCTCTTGAGCGATTCGCGTTCGCAGTAGGCGCGCACGTCACGGTGACGCCATGCTTCGCCTGTTCCGCTGATGGCTCTTGCCTCAATCACGTTGCCACGGGCGTTGACGGTCACTTTCACGGTGATAGAACCCTCGTAGCGGCTGTGTGGGCGGCCCCAATATGAGCCAGTATAGCCCACAAGGCCCGAACCGATGGTGCCGTGACCGCTAATGTTGCCAGTGCTCGATGCGCCGTTTGGCGAACCTTGTGTTCTGCCGCTGCCAGAGCCCTTGCCGAATGCGTTTTTCATACGCTTGTCGGTTTCCGACTCTACTTTCGAACTTGCGCCTTGGCTGCGCTTGTTGGCGGCCTTAGCCTGTGGCTTAGGGTTGGGCTTCGATGCGCCAGTCTTTTTCTTGTCGTCATCTTTCTTCTCAACGGTCTTCACCTTCATAGGCGAAGGCTTCTCGGTGGTGATATTCTTTGGTGGCAGAGGAGCCACTTTACCCGCGTCCTGAAGTTCGTCGCCTTCCGCCTCGTTGCCAGTCTCCGTGCTTTCGGCGTTTTCTGGCTCGTTGTCGTCGTTGTGGTCGCTTTCAGTAGGGTCGGGAGTGTCACCGAGTTTTGCGAGCATATCTCCGCCAGCGTCCTCCATCATGGTGATGTAGGGCTGCTCCTGTGGTACTTCGATGCCTGGAAGCACGTACCAAATCATAAAGAGTAGCACCCCCAGCGTGATGATGGTGGTGATGATAGCGGATATTATTTCATTTTTTCTTTCGTTCATTGATTGGGTGGTGTTGCAGCATCGGTTGCTGAGGCTGCAGGTTGCGTTACGTCTTGTTCAGGGGCTTCGTTGGTGCTGGAAGATGAAGGTTTGGTGGCAAGCACCACTTTCAGTCCGGCCTTAGTGCCCAAATCAAGAATTTCAACGATTTTGCCGTATGGCACGGCTTCGTCGGCATGAAGTGCCACAAACTGGTGTTCGCTGTCGCTGCCGTTTTTCACGCTTTGCAAAAAGCCCACGAGTTGGGTTTCGTCCACAGGTCGTGCGTAGCCCTCGTTGAGGGAGTCGGCTTCAGTGACCCACACACGCTGCAAGCTGTCGATGTAGATGCGGCTCGAAGGCTTCAGCTGTGTGGTTTGGCTGCTTTGTGGCAGATTCACTTCCAGTGCCGACGGAAACACGAAGGTGGAAGTCACCATAAAGAAGATAAGCAGCAGGAACACCACGTCGGTCATCGACGACATGCTGAACGCACTTTGAGTATCGTGTTGTCGTTTTAATGCCATTTTTTTTATTCTGCGTAATAAAGTTTTGTTATTTAGCTGGCTCGTTGAGCAAGTCCATGAATTCCATGGTGTTTCTTTCGAGCTTGTTCATCACTTTCTTCACGCGGCTTGAGAGGAAGTTGTAGGCAAACATAGCGATGATACCCACAATCAAACCAGCCACGGTGGTTACCAATGCCTCGTAGATACCTTGTGAGAGCACGGTCACGTTGGCACTTGAGCCTGCACCAGCGAGTGCCATAAACGCCTGCACCATACCGGTAACGGTACCCAAGAAGCCAAGCATAGGAGCACCTGCTGCGGTGGTAGCGAGCCAAGAGAAGCCCTTTTCGAGTTTCGACACCTCGATGTTACCCACATTTTCCACAGCCACGAGCACGTCGTTCATAGGGCGGCCAATGCGAGAGATACCCTTTTCAATCATGCGGCTTGAAGGAGAGTTGGTCTGCTGGCAGAGCGCGCGCGCCTCTTCAATTTTGCCTTGGTGAATGAAAGTTTTGATTTTCTGCATGAAATCCTTGTCTTCACGACTTGCGCCAGTGATGGCGAAAGTGCGCTCGAAGAAGATATAAATACTCACGATGGCGAGCAGTGCCAGAGGAATCATAATCCAACCGCCTTTGAGCGTGAGGTCCCACAGGCTTTCGTTTGCCACTGTGGTGGCAGATGCTTTGGCTGCTGTGGTGGCTTGTGCCAAAATCATGTTAAGTGCTGTCATTTTCTGTAGTTATTGTTTTGTTTTTATTGTTTCAGAGCAGTTTGTTTTATTTCAGACATTCCTTGTATGCCTTGATGGTGTTTTCCAAGCCCATATACAGCGCGTCGCTGATCAGGCTGTGGCCAATCGACACTTCGAGCAGATGTGGTACATGCTCCTTGAAGTACTTCAGGTTTTGAAGATTCAGGTCGTGGCCGGCGTTCAGCCCCAGTCCCACCTTGTACCTCCTTTGAAAGCAATATGTTCTGCATACGGTAAGGCGTGCAAGGCTTTCAGCACTTGCGTTACCCACCAGTCCTTTTCAATGCTTGATGGTGGCAGTCCTGTCTTCAAAGCCACGGTGTTAATGGCTTGCCTCTGGCTGTCTTCTGGTATATCTATAAATTTCATCTCGTAATCAGTATTTTGCGCACCCATGCAGGGGCAAGTTTTATATCATGGTTGAAATCGTTGTCGTTTACATTCTTTGCGTGCTCGACAAGCACGTTGCGTTCCTCGTCGGTTATTTTTTCTTCGCCTATGGTGCGCATGGCTGTTACAACAAGCATCATCAGCTCTGATTTATAGGCAAAGTTCTTGCCCGAAGAAGAATGCTTGAACAGGATGCCACGCCCGTTTCCGATCTTTATCCTACGTGGTGCGCCGTTGGTCAGGAACACGACATTCATGGGCATCTGCGTAGACAATCCGAGACGATTCAAGGCATATGCTCCCATCGGTACAATCTTCGCCTTGTCTCGTTTGGCTATAGCCTGGGCAATGTCTTCAACAGACGGATAGATAATGCCAAGTCCATATTCCTTGTCCTCTTTGGGGTAATAATAGATACCATGAGCCAGCCGCACCAACAGTCCGTCGGTGTACATCCGATGGAATGTTGACTTCACGGCTGATGGTGTTCCGCAGTCTGCATAGTCTTGTTGAAAGACTATCGAACCACGTCCTTTTCCTCTAAGCCTCATTTCTATCTTATTTACAGTGCTTTGGCTTGATGTCTGTACCATATTTTTGAAACCTTTTTATTATATTTTTGGTTCTTGTTTGTCTGCAAAGGTATAGTATTTTCTTCTAAACGCCAACGTTTTTATTTAATATCCGTTTTTGAAACGCAATTTTGGCAAATTCGCAATAGGTCAGTCTATCAATTTCACCAGCTCGCGTTTCATCTCGTTGTCGATTTCTCTGTAACGTGCAAAGGCTCGACTGCCATCTGTGTGTCCCGAAAGAGATGCAACAAGATTTGGATCTTTCACCTTCTTGTATAGGTTGCCGATGAACGTCTTTCTTGCAGTGTGGCTTGTCGCAATATCGCAGATTGGTTTCTGTATAGGCTCACGCGTCTTGTTGTCAATAACAGTCACCATGCGGTCAATGCCGAGCAGTTTCAGAATTTTCTTAATCTGACGGTTGTATATGTTCTGATTTATCTTTGGCAACAACCTCATTTCAAGGTCTGCATATTTAGCGAGAATCGCTTTCGCCTTATCATTTAGCGGTACTCGGATGGTGCGTGGCTTGTGGTTCTTTGTCTTTTCAGCAATGTATTCCACAGCACCATCAACGATGTTGGCACGTGTCATCTTTTCAAGGTCTCCCACACGGCAACCGATGAGACAATGAAACATGAATATGTCACGATATACTTGTGTGGATGGTGTTTCGTTACTGAGGTCGGCATAGTAGACTTTGTCACGCTCTTCAAGTGTCAGATAGAATGGAGGGCTGTCCAGCACCTTAGGCATCTCAAAGGTGGCGAAAGGGTCGTTTGTCGTGATATTATGCTTCAAACACCAGTTCACAACCGTGCGTATTCTTCTGAATATAGTATTGATGGAGTTTTCCGTTAGTTGGCGTGGTTTGAAACGCTCCTCTATGTCATCGAAGATTTGAGGATAATGCTCATAATATTCAGCCTCGTTTACCAGATATTTATGAAACTCACGCAAGTCATCGGCTGTTATGGCATCAAGTCGCATGGTGTAACCTCGTCTACGCATGATTTCCCTTTGGAAACGCTCGAAGTGCTGCAACTTACGTACGTTATGCTCATGATGCCTTATAGATTCCTTTTCCATTGGGTGGTTCTCGGCATACTGCTGGCATTGATACACAAGACTGTATTCGTCACCTTTTCTGCCTTGGCGGATGTTGATGTTAGGATGATGAAACTCCTCAATAACACCTTTTAGCCAACGGCTGTCCGCTCCATGATAATATTGTGCGGATATAAGCGTCGTCAAGTCCTGCACGGCTTTGTCGAATGCCGTTCGCTTTGCCTCCGCTACAAGAGCCACACGTGTCTTGTAACCCTGCCGTTCCGCGCTCCAATGATTAGGATTGATGGATAACTCGCTGACAGCCTTGATGTCAGTCTTGCCGTCACGCACACGGAAATAAACGTGCGCCTGGTCGGTTATGTTGTTCTTTGCCGAGGTTTCTCGGATGAATGCTGTTACTTTCATGCTACTCTATATATAATGATGTATAACTGGTAGATTGTATAAACGTTAGTTGATGAGGTTGACAAGATTTACTTTCGTTTCCTCATCAATCTCTCTGTATCTGGCGAAAGCTCTGCTTCCGTTAACATGTCCTGTCATGGAACTCACAAGCTCAGGGTCTTTCACTTTCTTGTATAGGTTGCCGATAAAGTTGCGTCTTGCCATGTGGCTTGTAGCGACATCACATATTGGCTTCTGAACCTCCTTTCCTGTGACGGTGTCAAGGATAGTAACCATTCTGTTAATGCCACATTCTCGAAGCACGGCACGGATGCCCTCGTTGTATTGATACACTTGCTTTGTCGGCAGAAGCTTTTCTTGCTTGCCATCGTAACGTTTTAATATTTCCATAGCCTTTGTGGTAAGCGGGACGCTCACGGTCTGCGACCGTTTGCGCATGGTCTTGTGTGGAAGATACTGCAATATGTCACCGACTATATTGTCTTTGGTAAAAGAAAACAGGTCTCCGACTCTACAACCCACCATTGATTGGAAGATGAACAAGTCACGATACACTTCTAACTCTGGCTTGTTATGTAGGTTTGCATTGTAAACCTTGTCACGTTCTTCTATCGTCAGATAAAAAGGTGTGCCTTGTACCGCTGCAGGAATAGTGAACGCATCGCATGAGCGGTTTGTTGTAAACCCCATCTTGATGCACCAATGCCCAACAATACGCAGATGATGCATGATACCTATAATCTGTGTGCTTGACATCTGCTTGGGAGGGTGCATGTCAAGGCTGAACTGTTCATAAAACTCTGGATAGTCATTGTAATGAATATATTCGTTTATGACATACTCACGAAAATCAAGATACTCTTCGGGGCGGATTGTCTCGCAATAGAGCGTGAAGCCTTCCTTTCCCTCTATTTCCCTCTTGTAGGCTTCATAGCGTTGAAGCTTCTTGATCGTTGGTTTATAAACGAGTGCTGATTTCGGACTCATGGGATGTTCTGCAATGTATTGTTCCATTCTCGAAACAACTGTAGTCAATGTCTCTGTTGACTTTGAAGTTGGATTGACACATTCATCAATCACATTCTTCATCCATGCAACATCAGCAGTCGCAGAGTTATACTGCTCGCTAAGAGCCGTTGTAATGGTCTGCACCAAAAACTTGACTTTCTTCTGCTCGTCAGATGGTAATTTCTTTGTCCTTCGATAGGAAAGTGCATCATTGTCCCAATAGTCAAGCATAACCTCAATGTCGGAACGGACTTTGATGTCAACATCCTTATCTCGGAGTCGAAAACAAAGATTGGCTTTTGCAGGAGCGTCTTTGTCTTTGGTCTTGCATTCCTTTGTGATGATGGTAATCTTCATGTTCCTATGTTTTTTATTTCAGCCACAAAGGTAATATCTTTCCCGTAAATGTTCCCACATATCCCCAATTAACTATGATTCGTTTAAATCTATTTATGATTTGGTTTTTGCACTTTCTTTCCTTATTATCAGTTATTTGCAGGTATTATCGTCAAAATTCATCAAGTAGAATCATTGTTGTTTTAGTATATACAGTTTCCACGCTTTTTTTGTTATATATCGCTAATACGAATAATAACTGTTAATTATCAAATTACTGGCAGGAGCCGCCGGAACAACCAAATTCAAAAAACAACATGAAAAAGCTTTTAAGTAAATTGACAGGCTGTATCGTGCTTCTATTCGTTGCTATTTTCGCTGTTTCTTCACTTACCTCATGCGAAGAAGATGATGAGGAGAAAGATCGCAAGGAAGCGTGCTATTATCGCTATTGGAAAACTTATCCTAACTCTTATATCAAGATGTGCGACTGGCGCATGACTTTCCGCTTCACCAAGTGTGAACGTGTGGATGGTGGACTATACATCCAATATGTTATTAACAATACTGGCTTTGACAAGAAAGTGCAGATTTCTTTCTGGATGCCGTCGGCTGCCGCTCACGACGATTTGGGCAACACCTATAAATGTTCTTCACAAGATTTGTACTCGGATATTAAGGCAATGATTGACGGAAAATCGTTTGCGGATTACGGATGGGGTCGCGATGTTGTTTTTATGCCCAACCAAGCTATCAAGGGCAGTTTCATGATTAAAGACTTTGACCCTAACGCCACAGCTGTGTCTGTAAGTTGTAACACACGCCTGTCGAAACCGTCAGGAGAGTCGTTGATGTACGACCATATTGAGTTTGTTAACCTGCCAATAGGTGTAGAGGTGGACAACTTGGAGAGTATGTAGTATTACCTTATCAACAATAACTAAAGTATGAAAAATAATGATAACGTTACATTTTCTAACAACATGGAAACTGTCAAAAAGAAATATACTCTATCAGGAGTTGCCATTGCAGAAATGGTATGCTCGGTTATACTGTTAATAGCATTGTCTCAACCATGGGTCAAAAATGAAGCGAACGGGGAAAGCATATCTCTGATTGAGGCTGGTGGAATTGCTTTCTTCTATGTTGGCGTGTTTATGTTCAACATCATCTTGAAATTCTTTAAACGCAGTCGTTGGATGTCGGTGGTGACAGCTACTGTTGCAATCCTTATGCATACAGAACTGGGGGCAAATCATATCAATTCGAATTATCACACAACACAATGTACACCAGCTATTGGCGAACAGATTGTATTTATTGTGGGATTTATTCTGTTGGCTATAGTTTTTCTGTCTTGGATATCATCAATAGGCGGATCCATTGTTAGGGCATATTGCAACAAGCAATATTTTAGTGTATACTCTTCCTGCCTAGGTATATTTATGCTGTGTTTTATAGCCTTGCTATTATTCGGAGTGGCATTAACGGGCAGTACTGACGAGTTCTTTGAGGTTACACACAATCCATTTCTAAAGGTCGTAATTGTGTTCTTTATGGTAGGACTGGTAGTTTTCTTCTGTTGGGCTATTATTGGTGGTATTATTTGGATAATCCGCAAAATCCGTGGAACCACAAACTCATTAGACAGTCAAACAATATATAAAATAGATACACAGAAAGAAGCTATTCCAAGCATACGACAAAAGGATAACTCTATAATACAACAAGAAGAAACTACGCTTAATCCAGAATCTATACACGGCAATGATCAAGAGTCAGAAACCTCAAAAAAGAACAACAGTACTCTTGTCTATGCTATTTCCGGCATCATCGCCGTTTTCCTTATCGGCATCATCAGCTTCTTCGCTTTCGGCAAAAGCAAGCAGAGTGACAACGTTCTTGGCTTGCAGAAACCCACATGGAAAAAGTTTGTTGTTGTTAATAGTGATGACGCATATCTGTATAGACAGCCCGACACTAATAGTGATGAATTGAAGAATAGTGGATGTGATGGTGATTGTGACCCGATATATGTATGGACTGAAGCCGACTTGCAAGAAGGGTATTACATACAGGACAAAGTAGTTTCGGATGGGTTAGTGTATCCGGTTGTCGAGGAGACTTCTGACTGGTATAAAGTGCATATCAGTCAATACAATGTGCGTGAGGCTTGGGTTAAGAAATCAGCTTGTACAGAGGTGAAGCCAGAGCTGATAACTACGGAAACAATCAAAAAAATGTCATACGGATGGGAAAACTATAGATTTGTAGAGGAAGGCAAATACAAGGATATGTTCTTCCGTACATACGAGATGTTTGCTGGCCATGATGTACAGATGGGTGTGCTCGACAATGGTGTGTTGTTGGCATCAACGGCTGCTACTGACGTCACCGTCTGTTATGAATTGGAAGACTCTTTAAGATGGGTTGACACAAGTGATGCTTCGAACGGGGATTTTGCAATATACAAACTTGCCATAACTGACAAGCAATGCAAGGATGAATTTTTAGATGATCCTCATCTGGATCCTTCTAAACTATCTGACGCAGACATCGAGACGCTTGTAACAACCTTCAAGCCTGGCAAAAAAGAGGGAGTGAATGCCTATTATTATTTCCCTACAGTGAAGGGCAAGGATATCATACGGTTTACAATATATCCCGATGAGTCGACTTCGACGGACAACAATGAGACTACAACATCCAATGACAAAGAAAATGTCAGCGATTATAAGGTGGAAGGTAATGTCTTGTATGCTAAGATGGGCGAAGAATGGATTGCCACTGGCATCACATCAGAAGATTTTGAAATCATGATTGACAAGAAATACGACCTCGACAATGATGGCAGCATGGAAGCCATTGTCTATGAGGCGGAAGAGCATGGATTATGTTGGCCATTTATAGTATACTACGACAAGGAGAGGTCTTCATTCAAGAAAACTGAGAATTTGGAGTTTAATAGTATGCCTACAACACAAACTTCAACCGACGGAAATGTGCAACTGTTGCAGCGTGAAGGCATACGCTGGATAGTCTACTCATTCCGTGAAGGAAACCTCAAGTGCATAGAGGACCGCACAAAGGACGTAGGGCGTGTGCGTACTACTCTGCGTATGGACGACTTGTTTGCCAATGATGGCACAGGCAACAAAACTATATCAATAGACATTGATGGAGATAATGAGGAAGAGAGTGTGACAATCCATCGGGATGAGACACATGCCGGAGGCTATGGCAGCTATATGAGCATATATGTAATACGTTGGCAGGATGGTCATGAAATAGGAAACGAAAACTATAGTGTTGTAAGTGGCGCTACCATAAAAATCCTTGAAGTGAGTCATAACGGGATGCCCGATATTATTGCCGACAACTATCTGCAACGCTGGAATGGTAGCGACTATGAGTCGTGGGTTTGGGACGGTGAAAAACTGAAGAAAGAATAATTATATATTCACTTTAAAGCATTACTTTGTGGAGCAAGTGTGGAATATTTCCCCACTTGCTCCACACTTTTCCCCACTTCCACGCTTCTCTATTTTTGCGATGTTTTTCTTACATTGTTGATATTCAATGGTTTAAGCTTTTAAGCGTTGTTTTGGCACGCCCGTTGCATTATATTAATCGAACGACGCAACGAACTGAATGGTTCAGGCATGGTTCATTAAACAGTAAACAATAAAAATATTAACAATTAAAAGATCACGCATATGAAGAAGTTATTTTTTGCAGCTATCGCAGCTATCGTAATGGTATCAGTAAGCAACGTATTCGCTAACAACTCTATGTCAGGTCTCAACAACGCTCTCCCGCAGGACACAACAACTGTGGACACCGTGGCACCTGCAGAACAGCCCGCTGAGCAGCCCGCTGAACAGCCGGCAGACGTTCCCGTAGAGACAGAGGCAGAGGACTCAGCAGTAAGCGCAACCAGCGCTGACGACACAGCCATGATGATGTTCTCTGACTCAACAGAGGTGGACACCACAAAAGCTGAGGTTGCTCCTGACGTAGCATAATAGGAGGAACAAGGTCATATCCATAATATAATAATACCCCATGCCGCTTCAGCCTGCATCTTCTTGTGAAAGCAAGAGATGCAGGTGTTTTTCATCAAATTCTTCTGCGATTTTGATAGTTCTTAGCTAATTGTTCCCTCTTTACACTATATTTGCGTACTTCTTATACTATATTTTTGTGTGCACGTACACAAAGCGTTTGATATAGGTCAAATTAATAAGCAAAAGACGATAAAACAGGCGGAAAAGCTTGTTTGTGTGCCCAAACAGTAGTACCTTTGCATCGTCAAAACAAGGATACCGTGAGGCATCCGAAGACAAAGGACTATAAGAGAACTTTTAGAGAATAGGTAAAAAAGAAGGTAAAAAGGTAATCAGGTAATTTAATAGTAAGGTATAGAGATTGAGGATGACAACATGAAGGTATTGAGATTGTATAGTGAAAGGATGACTAAAAGGTAAAAAGAAAAGGTATTAGCCAGAAGGTAGAAAGGATTATCAAGGATAACACAGACGATTAGCAAGAGATTAGTAACGATAGGTAATTAGTGAATACAGGTAAGAAGAGAAGGTATGAAGATTGTGACAAGGTAACAATGAATGTATTAGTCAGTAAGGTAAACAAAAAAGATTAAGGGTAACTCAAGCGTCTCAATGGTATTTAGTCGATGCTTCAAGTCGACAATTAGGTGATTAGACCTTAGGCAAAAGGTCAGGTAAATGGTTTATTAGTCAAAAAAGAGGTAAAAAGGTTATGTTGATGACAATGATGATGACCCTATTCGCAGCCAGCGCTGCAATAGGAATGTGGGGAGATGGCGATGGCAAATAGCCTGAGCTACCCACAAGGAGAGGATGGAGCGTGCGTCGAACGCGATGAAGTTCTCGACATTAATACTGAAAAAAGTAAAAACAAATAGATCAGAGGCTGTTTTGGATGTATTTCCGAAACAGCCTTTTTCGTGCGCATGCCCCAAGGGCTATGTAGGAAAAGTGTAGTTTTTAGGCGTCGAAAGTACGTATTTTTTATAAGTGATTGAGAATGAGATAAGTTTTTATCTCATAAAAAGAAGAGGTTACGAATTAGAAATAAACAGAATGTAGCATCCTGCTGTGATTTGCATAACCATCCAAAGA
>OJJU01000780.1_pt1 | contig 11176 bp, 9 predicted proteins | sample 1596141 | NCBI WGS metagenome assembly OJJU01 (sample SAMEA4350150, study PRJEB24818) | metagenome | biome: human; feature: gut; material: faeces | place: Denmark | collected 2013-09
CGACTAGGGAACGCTTTCCCATTGCTGGGCGCAGTTCGCCTGGAACGGAAATGCCGGCACTGCCATCCGTGGCGCCGGCATGAGGACGGCGGACACCAACGCCTACCTCCATGATGGAAAGTTGGATGAGGATGCCGTGGAGGCGAACGCCATCGACATCACGGAGCAGCGTTTCTTCACCATGGCGTACCAGTCATCCTCCCAACGCTATGTGAGTGCGACAGACAGCGTGTATGTAACTGGTGCGGTGATGCGCCCATCCCGCCTTGGTGAGGATGACATCGTCATCGACTCCGTGGACTATGCCACTGGCGGTGAGGGGTTGGCGGCCCCCGTGCAGCGCACGTTGACCAAGGGAAGGAGCAAGTCATACAGTCTGGGAGCATCTGCAGGTGTCAGCATCGGTGTGAACAGGAGCGAGTCCACCCAGGATTCCTATACCAAGGTGTCGCTACAGGATATCAATGGTGACGGCTACCCTGATTGGGTGAACGACCATGATGGAAAGATACGGGCGCAGCTGACCTGCCAGACCGGCAGGTTGGGTGATGCCATGAACTATGCCGTGGAGGGTGCGCTCTCCAGGGGAAAGTCTAGCAACACGGGACTTGACATCGGAGCCAGCTTCGATGCCAAGGCATACTCCATCGGACAGTACTTCCAGTTTCCCAAGACATCGAAGGAGGCCGAGTCGTCCTCCCAGTCCACCGCTTATCCGTCCGATGCCGAGTCGGCAGGCAATGCCGGCAAGGTCTCAGAGAACGGCTCGTGCAGTGCCAGTGGCAACTTCTCCAGCGGCGAGACCATGACGGCGAGGGATTGGAGCGACCTCAATGGTGACGGTCTTCCCGACATGGTGTCCTCGGACGGCATGGTGCGCTATGGACTCGGCTACTCGTACACTGATGCTATGGCGTCGGAACTTCCAGGCACAGACCGCAGCGTGAGCAGCAACCTGGGTGGTGGCAACGGCGTATGCATTCCGGTGTTGGGCATGTTCAGCATCTCGAGTGGCATGAACGACACGCAGAGCCTCACCATGGGAAGGGGCATGCTCGCCGACGTCAATGGCGATGGTCTTCCCGACTACGTGAGCCAGGAGGTCGATGGAAGTCTCTCGGTCACCCTCAATCGTGGTGATGGCTTCATGGAAAAATGGGATATGGGCGGTCGCACTGCCATGTCTGCCAGCGTTGGTTCCTCCCTCGCCTTTTATGGCAGCGTGGCCTATACCATCCGCATCCCACTTCCGTTTGGGTTCCGCATCAACATTACCCCAAGTGTCCAGGCCTCGCACAGCGAGAGCGTCAGCCGCACGACGGCATCTCTCATCGACATGGACGGCGATGGCCTTCCGGACCTTGTGTGTGCCAATGGCGAGAATCGCCTGCTTGTTTACCGCAACCTCACTGGCAGGACCAACTTGCTCAAGTCTGTGACCCTCCCGTTCGGGGGAAGACATCTCGTCGAGTACGCCCAGACGGAACCAAGCCATGACTTGCCAGGCAGAAGATGGGTGATGTCAGCGGTGGAGACCGTTGGTGGATATGCGGAGTGCGGAGCCACCAGGACAAGGATGGAATTTGACTACCATGGTGGTTACCAGGATCGCAAGGAGCGTGAGTTCCTTGGCTTCCAAGAGGTGGTGACAACTGAGGTCAACACGCTTGATGGTGATAGACCATACCGCAGGACTGTGCGTGTGTACGATGGGGTTAGGGACTATTATACCCACTCGCTTCTCACTTCGGAGACCTTGTATGATGCGGACGCCAACAAGTTGCATGGCACATCGTATTCCTATGACTTGCGTGACCAGCAGTCCAGTGAGTCGAAGTTCCCAGCATTGGTCAAGGTTGAGGACATGGAGTATGACCCTGGGACTGGTGTGAGCATGGGCACGAACGTGGAGAATGACTACGATGGCTATGGCAATCTCACCTTCTACAGGCAGACCGCCATTGGGCATGAGTTGGAGGCAATCGTGGATTATCATGAGCTTGCCGACAAATACATCGTCGGCGAGCCAAGTCACATGGCAGTGTCAAGCGGTGGAAAGGTGTTGCGTGAGCGAACCAGCGAGGTCAACTCCTATGGTGACATGACGAGGCTGACGCTACGCAATGGTGATGGTGCTTCAGTCTATGACATGGAGTATGATGCCTACGGCAACATCACCAGGTTAACCAAGCCTGCCAACCATCGGGGACAACGCATGTTCCATGCCTATGCCTACGATGAGAGGCATCACTCCCTTGTGACAGGAGTGAGCGATGCCTATGGCTATAGCTCTTCAACATCTTATGATCCGTTGTGGAACTTGCCAACCTCCACCACTGATATCAATGGACAGCGCATGGAATACACGTATGACGTTGTGGGCAGGCAGTCCACCGTCCGTGCGCCTTACGAGATAAAGTCTGGCAGACCGTTCACCATCAAGTTCGAGTACAATCCTCGTGGCAGGATGGCGCATACCATCCACGACATGGGGAAAGGCTACATCGACACCTATACATTCGCCGACTCACTGATGGACGTGGTGCAAACCAAGCGTACTGGTGTGGTCTGGAACGGAACCACTGGTGAGAAGGTGTCTATCGTGTCTGGTCGTGAGGTGGAGGATGCCTTCGGCAGGAAGGTGGCTACGTATTACCCGACAACGGAGCCAGTCGGAGATATGGGCAGGTACAGCCACTCAGTGGGCGACCTGGAGATGACCACCGAGCATGATGAGCGAGACCGAGAGGTGCTTGTCACTCTGGCTGATGGCGCAAGGACTCAAACTGCGTATGCCATCGGCAACCGTGGCGGTGAGCCTATGCTTACGGCAACCTACACGGACGCTCTTGGCAGAACCTCTGAAAAATACTCTGACGCATTGGGCAGGGAGCGTGAGACCGTCCGTCATGCCGATGGTGCGGATGTAACGGTGAAAAAGGCGTATGACGCTCTGGGACAGCTTCTGGACGTGACCCATCCTAATGGGGCACACACCACTTATGCCTATGATGAGCTGGGACGGAAACTGTCCGTCGTTCATCCAGATGCGGGCAAGGTGGAATACACCTATGATGCCGCAGGCAATATGCTGACCAAGCTGACCGCCGAGTTGGAGAGGACGATTTCCTCAAAGGCTCCCATCACCTACACCTACGACTTCGAGAGATTGAGCGAGGTTCTCTACCCCGAGAACCTTTTCAACAGGGTGACCTACACTTATGGAAAGGCTGGTGACCCATTCAACCGTGCCGGCAGGATAGCCCTTGTGGAGGATGCCTCCGGTGGCGAGGCTTACAGCTATGGCAGGATGGGAGAGGTGACGAAGACCGTGCGAACTGTGATGGCGAGTCTCGCCGACGTGCGTACCTATATATATGGTGCGACCTACGACAGTTGGAATCGTGTTCGTACGATGACCTACCCTGATGGCGAGGTGGTGACCTATCACTATGATGCCGCAGGACAGGTGGAGAGTTTGACCAGCACGAAGCTTGGCAGGGAATCGACAATCGTTGAGAAGGTAGGCTATGACAAGGAGGGACATACCGTATATTCGAAACTCGGCAACGGCATGGAGACCACCTACAGCTACGACAAGGTGCGTGACCGCTTGGAGCGGATGGAATTGCAGGGCAAGGGCGGCAAGGTGATGTCGAATGCGTACAGCTATGATGCCGTTGACAATATCCTTGGCATGGAGAACTCTATCAGTCCTCAGTCCAATAAGGGTATGAATCCATCCAAGTTGGGTGGTACATTCTCCCATTCCTATCGGTATGACAAACTCGACCGTTTGGTGAATGCGTCTGGTAAGGCTAAGAATGCCAGCTATGTTATGGACATGGCTTACAATGTGATGAGTATGCCCCTGCACAAGTATCAGGAGGTGGATTCCTCATTGACGGCCCATAGCTACCGCAATGACTATCTTTATGAGGACACATCCCATCCGACGGCTCCGACGCAAATCGGCCATGAGCATTATACGTATGATGCCAACGGCAACCCAACGTTGGTGGAAGATGACAGCCTCGGTACGACTCGTCAGATGTTCTGGGACGAGGATAACCGTCTGATGGTCTTGTCGGACAATGGAAAGACAAGCCGCTATACCTACAATGCATCGGGCGAGCGTATTGTCAAGAGCCATGGCAATATGGAGGGAGTATATGTAAATGGTGCGCCTCAGCGTATCGCCTTCCATGAGACGGATGATTTCACGCTATATCCGGCGAGTATCTTGAGCGTGAGTCGGAATCGTTTCACCAAGCATTACTTCATAGGCAGTCAGCGCATCGCCTCCAGGATAGGTGTGGGCAGATTCAATAACGTCTATGGCATCAATGGAAGTCGTGTCACTGCCGGACAGAAGGATTATGCGGCGAGGATGAGCCAGATAGAGGCTCAGAAGGAGGAGTATTACAAGAGCCTTGGCATAGCCCCTGGTGTTCCAACGATGAAGGGCAGCTATGGAGATCCTGAGAACACAGGCGTAGGATATAATTCCATCCTGACGGAATTGGGCAAGCATGATGTTCCTGAGAACTGGATACAATTGCCAAAGAAAGATGGAAAGGGCAACTCAGCAGGGAGTGGCGCAAGTGCCACTCCTGGGACTCCTATTGCTTGGGAAGACCCGAGCAATCCCGAGAATGCCCAACCTGGTTATGGCTATGTCGCTGGTGATACCACAGAATTGGAGGAGACCTTTTATTATCATAGTGACCACCTTGGCTCAACAAGCTATGTTACCGATGAGGATGGTAACATCACGCAGTATGAAGCCTATCTTCCTTATGGTGAGTTGTTGGTCGATGAGCACTCGTCTTCAGAGTCAATGCCGTACAAGTTTAATGGCAAGCAACTCGATGACGAGACGGGACTCTATTACTATGGTGCAAGGTATATGAATCCTGTGGCTAGCATTTGGTATGGAGTGGATCCTTTGACTGATAAATACCCAAATGTCGGTGCAATTGGATATTGTGTTGGTAATCCAATATCATTCAAAGATATAGAAGGTAAGTTTCCATTTAAATGGATGGCAAATCTATCACGTTGTTGGTATAATTTGTTTCACAAAGTGAAAGCTAGTCCAGTAGTGAGAAATAATACTGGTAATATAAAATATAGATATACTTATAATTCTGTTAGCAGAGAAGGTACAGCTTATGTTGTTACTGCACATTACAAGTATGATAAGAGAATTGCAGAAAACGTCCAAAATTTCGGCGATATAACTTCTGTGGCTGGATATATTGCAACGTTAAGTGTTATTGGATCAGATATTGGAATACCTCTTGCTGCTGCTGGAAATACAATATCTTCAGCGGGTGCAATAATGGAAATATTAATTGATGGTGCAAACTTGGAACTTGACAATGTAATAAAAGATGCTTTATATATAGGGTTTGAACGAGCTACTGATAAAGTTACTAATAAGATTCTTTTTTCTCCAAATGCCAACAATAAAAATAAGCAGAAAATTGGCGATGAAATAATAAAGCAAGGTGTAAATTTGAAAGAAACAGGTTTGGAGCGCATAGTAGATACCGTAATAGAAAATAAAAAAAATGACAAACAATAGTGTTTTTTGGGGAGTGAGTTTGGCCTTACTTGGAATATGGCAACTTAGAAAATGTAAGGCAGTTATCATTAATGAGAAAAATATTGATTTCTCTATGTTGGCTAATGTTCTAATTTCCATTTATGGGATTGTTACTGCAATTCTAGATTTAAGTGACGAGATGTGTGCAGTTATTTTTGGAATTATCTATTTTCGACATACATATGTATATAATAAAAGAAATAAGATACATGAACTCAATACAGATTGGGCAAATCAAAAGAAAGGATACGTTCTTGCTTTTGCTGCTGTTTGGTATGGTGTAATAAAACTTATGGTAAAAACATGCCACTAATTACTCTGTACAAACAGCAATTGGCGTGGCAGCAGGAAAAATGACACCTTCAATGGTTTCATATGGTTATTCAATTTATAAAAGGTCTACTTCTAATGGCAAAAGATTTTAATATATATACATATCCTACCTGTCTTTCAAGGTTATTGATGATGCTAATACCATTTGCATTATCAGTAGATGATATTATGAATAATCCCCAAAGCGATATGCAAATAGCACTTTTGTTTTCAGTATTTATAATCATTATTTTTATTTATGATTTAGTAAAAACTCGCAATAGAAAAATAGTCATAAATGAGTTGGGCTTACTAATTACAGAAAAGGAAGGAAATATGAAGATTTCATGGAAGGAAATATCGCACATATTTTTTTGTGTGGAACCATTTTGGGGGCTATATGTAAAAATAACTTTTACCAATCGAAGGGATCCTTTAATTATTGAATTTGGAAAAACCAGTTTGTGGAGTGTTAATTTTTATCGTTTTCGGAAAGCCATATTGGCGTTTTCGTATAAAAAGGATATAATAGTTGTAAAATCTAATCAATGGTATCTAAAGCTAATATAAAAAATAAATACACAGATAGAGAATAAAAGTATGGAATTATATTGGAACATAACGCTTATATTTATTTATAATATGCTTTGTAAGGCAAGTTTAATTCTTGACAAGTATTCGCCTTTCTCATTGTTGCTCACAAGCCTCTTTCATGATAGAAAGAATGGTAAAAATAGAATTGACATAGAGGCTATAAATAAGGCCTTAGTTAATTTTATGAACAACCCAAACTTTGGTATGAACATTAGATATGCTAATTTCTTTATGTTATCATTGCCATTGATACTTTTATGGGGATGCATAATCTTTTGTATATATTTTTTTAATGAAGGAATTATGCCTAATGAGCATTTATTTGTATCTTTGATACTTGTGTTTATTTGCATTTCTTTCTTAATTAATTATATCTTCTTATGGAAAGATAATAAATATTTATTTTATATGAAAAAGTTTAAGTCAAAAAAAATAGATGCAAAGACAAAATGCATAAGTTTATTAATTGTCGTTGTGCCGTTTCTCATTCTTATTGCTAGTATATTCTGCATATCTCAATGCAGACTTGAGTGAAAGATCGCCCGAAAAATGCTAATAAATGCAATTTTATTTTGTTATCTCTTGGAAATAAAGTATCTTTGCAACAAATTTGGTGTATTATACCCTTTTTGTTATTGGTAAAATGAGAAAGAAACAATATAAGCCTAGCAATCATCGTGGATTGCAAGTGGCTACTCTATGTATAAGTACCTCCATGGTACTCGTTTTGTTGGGATTCGTCATTCTTTCCGTTCTGATGGGACGGAACCTGTCTTCGTATGTCAAGCAGAACCTCGTGGTGTCTGTGATGTTTGAGCAAGACATGACCAATCCTGAGGGCTTGCAGATGTGCAAGAAATTGAAGACACGCCCTTATGTCAATAGCTTGACCTATATTACCAAGGAACAAGCTTTGAAGGAGGCTACTCGTGACCTAGGTACCAACCCTAGCGAGTTTGCTGGTGTCAATCCTTTCCAACCTTCCATTGAGATTACGACTGTGGCTGATTATGCCAACAATGACTCCCTGAAGTGGATTGCCAAGGAACTCAAGGCTTACCCTAGAGTGACCGAGGTGTCTTATCAGCACGACTTGATAGAGCAGGTCAACCAGTCGTTGGCTAAGATTAGCATCGGCTTGTTGGTGGTGGCTGTCTTGCTGACGTTCATCTCTTTCTCCTTAATTAATAATACGGTGAGACTGGGCATCTATGCACGTCGCTTCTCCATCCATACGATGAAGTTGGTGGGAGCCTCTTGGAATTTCATCCGTGGTCCGTTTGTTCGTCGTGCCGTCCTCATCGGTTTGTTGTCGGCGTTTGTGGCTGATGCCTTCCTCGGGGGTTGCATCTATGCTTGGTATTATCACGAGCCAGAACTCCTGACCGTCTTGGGCTGGGAGGAACTTGCCATCACGGGTGGAGCCGTATTCCTCTTCGGCATCATCATCACCTCGCTCTGCGCCAGCATCTCCGTCAACAAGTTCTTGAAGATGAAGGCGGGAGACTTGTATAAGATTTAATAAAGATATGATAATGGATAAAAGAAATTTAGCGTTTGATAAGGTCAACTTCATATTGTTGGCTGTGGGAATGGCGATTGTCATTCTCGGTTTCCTCTTGATGAGTGGCGCTGGTTCGAATGAGAGCACATTCGATACCGACATCTTCAGTACTCGTCGTGTCGTAGTGGCTCCTACCGTGACTTTGATAGGCTTCCTGTCTATCATCTATGCCGTGATTCGCAAGCCAAGAGACTAATCGTAATGTATAATTTGTAATTTATAATTTATAATTTGACATACTGCCTGCGGCAGGATGTGAATAGACAAGATAATGAATTGGTTTGAAGCTTTGATATTGGGTCTCGTCCAGGGACTCACGGAATATCTTCCCGTAAGTAGTAGTGGTCACCTAGCGATCGGTGCCCACCTTTTTGGCATTAATGGTGAGGACAATCTCACGTTTACCATCATGGTGCATGTCGCTACCGTGTTGAGTACTTTGGTGATCCTTTGGAAAGAAATCGACTGGATATTGAAGGGACTCTTCAAGTTCCAGATGAACGAGGAGACCAAGTATGCCATCAACATCGTCATTTCCATGATACCTGTCGGCATCGTGGGTGTGTTCTTCAAGGACAAGGTGGAGGAAGTGTTTGGCTCAGGCTTGCTCATCGTGGGCTGTATGCTCATCGTGACTGCCTTGCTCTTGACTTTCTCTTATTTCGCCAAGCCACGTCAGCGTGAGAACATCTCTCCGCTCCATGCCTTCATCATCGGTTTGGGACAGGCTTTGGCAGTGTTGCCGGGACTCTCTCGCTCTGGCACCACCATCGCCACAGGTTTGTTGCTCGGTGACAAGAAGGAGAAGATGGCGCAGTTCTCATTTCTCATGGTGATTCCTCCTATCTTGGGCGAGGCATTGCTCGACCTCTTGAAGGGATTGAAGGGTGAGGAAGCCTTGGGAGGCATCGACGCGTTCCCAATGATTGTTGGTTTCTTGGCAGCTTTCGTCTCAGGATGCTTGGCTTGCAAGTGGATGATCAACATCGTGAAGAAGGGCAAGCTCGTCTATTTCGGAATCTATTGTGCCATCGCTGGTCTTATCACCATCATTTGCTCACTCTAAAAAGTATTTATGAACTTTCAAAAAGGAGAAATCATAGCCATCGACAAACCCTATCGCATGTCGAGCTTCAAGGCGTTGGCGCATGTTCGCTATCTGCTTTCTCATACCTTGCATCATAAGGTGAAGATAGGTCATGCGGGAACGCTCGACCCTCTTGCCACCGGTGTGCTGGTGCTCTGTACCGGCAAATGCACCAAGCAGATAGAACAGCTCCAGACGCATACCAAGGAATATACAGCCACCCTGCAGTTGGGTGCCACCACCGCTAGCTACGACTTGGAGCATGAGGTGAATGCCACTTATCCTACCGAGCATATTACTCGCCAACTCGTGGAGGAGGTGCTACATCAGTTTGAGGGCGACATCGAGCAGGTGCCACCTACCTATAGTGCCGTCAAGGTGAACGGCGACAGAGCTTATGCGCTGAGAAGGGCAGGCGAGGAAGTGCAGTTGAAACCGAAGAACGTGCATATCGACGAGATAGAGCTTACCGATTATGATGACGAGAAGAAGACAGCAAGCATCCGTGTCGTTTGTGGCAAGGGAACCTATATCCGCTCTTTGGCTCGTGACATCGGAAGGGCTTTGAACAGTGGTGCCTATCTCACGGCATTGCGCCGCACCAAGGCAGGAAGCTTCTCGGTAGAGAACTGCATCGACTTCGACCATTTCCAGGAATGGCTCGATGCACAAGAAATAGAAACCATTAACAACAATTAGAAGGTACAAAACTTTTAATCATAAATAAGGGGGTAATAATATAACATGAAATTATCACAATTCAATTTTAAGCTACCAGAGAGCCAGGTCGCTCTCTATCCACATAAGGCTAAGCGTGTCGTAAAGACTTTGGCAGGTGAGCGTACCTTCGAGGTGACTCGCCGTGACGAGTCTCGCTTGATGGTGTTGCACAAAAAGTCGGAGACCATCGAGATGTACAAGAAGGATGCTGACGGCAAGGAGATGAAGGATGCCGAGGGCAATCCAGTATTCTTGCAGTTCAAGGACATCGTTGACTTCTTCGATGAGGGCGATACCTTCATCTTCAATGACACCAAGGTATTCCCAGCTCGTCTCTATGGTACCAAGGAAAAGACGGATGCCAAGATAGAGGTGTTCTTGCTCCGTGAGTTGAACGCCGAGATGCGTCTTTGGGACGTGTTGGTGGAGCCAGCTCGCAAGATTCGTATCGGCAACAAACTCTTCTTCGACGATGTCAATGAGATGGTGGCTGAGGTCATCGACAATACTACGAGCCGTGGTCGTACCCTTCGCTTCCTCTATGATGAGGATGGTAATCACGATGTCTTCAAGCGTTCGCTCTTCGCTTTGGGTGAGTCTCCGCTGCCTCGCTATGTTATCGACAAGCGTGAGAATCATCATGCTACCGAGGAGGATATGGAGGACTTCCAGTGCGTCTTCGCAGAGAAGGAGGGTGCTGTGACAGCTCCAGCCACGGGTCTTCACTTCTCTAGAGAGTTGATGAAGCGTATGGAAATCAATGGCATCAACAAGGCGTTCATCACCTTGCACTGTGGTCTTGGCAACTTCCATGAGATTGAGGTGGAGGACTTGACCAAGCATAAGATGGACTCAGAGCAGATGATGATTGACAAGGAGTGCTGTGACTTGGTCAATAGCACCAAGAACAATGGTCATCATGTTTGCGCCATCGGTACCAGTGTCATCAAGGCAACGGAGACTGCCGTGGGCACAGACGGTATGTTGAAGGAGTTTGATGGATGGACCAACAAGTTCATCTTCCCTCCATACGACTTCCGTTTGGCAGACAGTATGGTAGCCAACTTCTATCATCCAGAATCCACCTTGATGATGAGCACAGCAGCCTTCGGTGGTTACGATATGGTATATGAGTGCTACAAGAAGGCTGTGAAGAATGGTTATATGTTCGGTTGCTTCGGCGACTCCTTGTTGATTTTGAACGACTAAATGTCTAATATAGGCGCAAGTGTCGTTTGATATTTGCGCCTATATATATAATAAGGTATATATGCACAAAGTATATTTG